>OKSP01000860.1_pt1 | contig 14476 bp, 9 predicted proteins | sample 2434041 | NCBI WGS metagenome assembly OKSP01 (sample SAMEA3879593, study PRJEB24766) | human gut metagenome | biome: human-associated habitat; feature: feces | place: USA | collected 1985/1987
AATTTCTTCATCTGGAATATCTATATATTTTAAATTTTTCAAATCTAGCTGACCATTTAATGTTAAATTATTCATTCTTAAATATGGATATTTACCACCTTCAACTGCTGGCTTACTTGTTCCATATCTTACTTCTGTTACAATATCTTTAATTGTTACAACATTCCATCCTTTGGGATTCATAATTGGATCACCAAACATCTCGACAAATCGGGCGCTAACAAGCTCATCAAATTTTGCAATTTCCTTTGTTTTCACATCTATTATTTTCTGAATTTTATCCAATACTTGAACCAATTTTTGCTGTTCCCTTAAACAAGGAATCTCCATTTTTATTTTCTTAAGATCTTTTACTGCAAAACTTGCTTGGTTGACAGATTTTTTCATTATATTTCTTAACTGGCTTCTAAATGAATGACCATAAAAATAATATTTTGCATATCCTGGAATAATAATATCTCTATTGGCTCTCAGTCTAAGTAAATTCATTCCATGAATAATTATCTCATCATCTTGTTTTTTATATAAAACTGTTCTTCCCAAGTATTGCATACTATTAATATGTGACATTAATAAATCTTCATCTTCTAATATATATGATTCGTATTTTGAAAGATCTGTGATACCTGCATAACCCATTCTATCTCTATTAAATCTATCATTGGCTATTGTTTCAATTCTTGTAATCGGAAATCCCCCATCTACTTTACCTTGTTTAATATTTGCCCCATTTTGTATCTGAAAAAAGCATTCATCTATTATTTTCCTCATTCTTCTCATCCCTTACAAATTCAAATTTTTCAAGGAATAATTTTCTATTTTATCTGATTATGCCATATATTTCTGATGGGATGCCTTTACATTATTCTGATTTACCATTGCATATTGCATCGTTGTGTCAATCTGTGAATGTCCAAGGATTTTTTGTACCTGTTCGATTGGCATTCCTTTATCAATGGCCCTCGTTGCCATTGTTCTTCGGAATTTATGCGGATGGATTCGTTCCAATCCAAGCTCTCTTCCTAATTGTCTTAATCGAATCTCTACTCCACTAATCTTTAAGCGGTCATATGGTGCATCTAACGTAACGAATAATGCGGGGTTCTTGTCTTTCCTGCTTTCTATATATTCAATTAAATGTACTTTTGCTTTCGCATCAAAATAAACTCTTCTTTCTTTATCCCCTTTTCCGTAGACGACACATTCTCGTTCTTCGAAATTAATATCTCCTATGTTCAAATTTACCAGTTCTCCCACACGTATACCTGTTGAATATAACAGATCGATCATTGCAAGGTCACGAATCTGTGTGCAGTGATCCCTTAATTGTTCGATTCCTTCATCTGTGATCACACTTTTTACCACTGTTTTTGTCTTAATCTTATGAATCCTTCTCATTGGACTTTTTAAAATGTAATCTTCTTCCTCCAACCATGTAAAAAAGCTCGATATATTCCGTCGTATATTATCAATTGTAACATTCGAGCAGTTATTCCTTTTTTGATAATCCGCAAGATATGACCTCATTTCATCTGTCGTTATCTTGCGGATTTCTTTTTCCGTTTGCGAAAGCATATGTTCTGTTGTTACCTTATAATATTGAATGGTACGTTCCGAACATCCTTCTACTCTTTTTGCATCCAAGAACATTTCCAGAAATTCTTTATTTGATATCTGTTGTTTCTCTAGTTCATTTTCCGAAAATGTCCTTAGAATTACTTCCTGTAATTTTTTCATCTGTGGCACTGTTAAATACTCTGCCATCTCATTTAGTATTGTTACAATTTTCTCTTCCATGTTGGTACACTCCTATATACCAACATCCTTCAACCATTCTTGTTCCTAAATCTATGAAATAAAATATTGACATTCCTGATAATATGTTTCAGCTTCTTTTTGCATTAATTCTAATAATTGATCCACTTTATGATGTTCTCTATATTCTTTTAGTCCTTCTAAATACTTACTGCGATCATCATCTAAGATAATAAATGGTTTTAACTCATCATATTTCAGGCTTTCCCGAAACAATATCATTCTTCCTGTTCGTCCATTTCCGTCTTGGAATGGATGAATAGACTCATATCTTGCATGAAATTCAGCAAGTATTTTCATACTTTTTTCTTGTTTATGATACCAATCCAAAAGTTGTCTCATCTCTGTTTCTACATCCTTTGGCAATGCGGTTTTATACATTCCAATCATATTGGGACGTTTCTTATAATCTCCGATTGCATACCCATTCGCTCGGTCTTCAAAAACTCCTGATTTCAATTCATAATGCATCTGTTTAATTAAGTCTTCTGTTAATTCTTCTCCCAATGTATCTAACATATAATTGAACATCAAGAAATGCCCATTCATTTCTTCTACATCTTTTGCACGATAATAATCGTCATTAACTGGTAACGTGCCATTATCAAACAATGATGCTGTCTGTTCTGGAGTTAATGTACTTCCTTCGATTTTATTTGAATTGTATGCCATTGCTCTTTGCGTATAAGCATACACTCCCGATCTATCAAATCGTTTTCGTTCTATTTTAAAACGTTCAATTAACCATCGTTTAAATTCTGACATTTTAATATCGCCTCTTTTCTATCCGAAATATTCTTGCATTAATGAATCAAATAATATCTGTGTTTTTTCTAATGACTTCTGAACTTCAAACTTCGATTTGTTGACTTGGTGGACGAAGGTTGCAAATTGGTTTTGTAAGTCTATTGGTGGAACCATAACCTTAATTGCATTAAGCTTTGCTATCGTCAATCTTGTAATTGCCGCGCCACCCATCTTATTACGAATATCCGTATACATATCCTCATTATTTAATAATGCTGTTAAAAAATATCCGTTCATTATTTTTCTGTCTTGTTTTAATAATGCTACACTAGAAAGTAATGTAAATTCTTCTTTTAATGTATTTACCATTGCTATTCCTGTTGTTGCCCCATCCTTAATATATAATACATCCTCATATTCTGGATTACATCTTTCAAATATAGGACGATGTACTTCTTCCGAAACATAAGTTATATTTGAAAAATCAAATCCTGATAATTTAATATTTTTCGCTGTAACATACTTATATTCTCCAACTTCGAAACTTTCTGGTGAAAAATGTGTTCCATCATTCAATTTCGTACAGACATCTTTAAGAGATTTTTTATTCCACTTCATAGAATTCAATATTGGATTACCAAACATCTCTACAAATCGGGCTTGAATTAAATTATCTAATTGAATTAATTCTTGTTTTCTATTGGCTATAATATTTGATATTTGATCAAGTACCTTTATAATTTCTTTTTGTTCTTCTATAGTATGTATTTCTATCTCCATTTCAGCTAAGGTTGCTTTGTTAAGAGTTTTTCCCATAACTGCCTTATTACTTCCAACATTCCAATCTTTAAATTTAAATAAATAATATATATATTCTGGTAATAACTCTACAATTTTTTTATCATGAAATGCCATTATGGCTTCATTCGAATACATATCTTCTGCAGTAATTGCTGTTTTTCCAATAGACAACTTAAAGCTCATCACCACTGTATTAGCTGGAATAATTTTTATTCCACTCTCTATAACTGCACTTTCAGAAATAGTTTCTTTTGTTTCTGATATATATTTTCCTACATTTGATAAATCTGCAATTGAAATCCATTTATAATCCCCTGTATTCCAATAACTTGAATTATGTCTCGACGGTGTTTTACCCATCTGCAACTCAAAAATCTCTTTCAATTTATATCTCATTATTATCCCTCAAATTCAAATTTCTCTATCTACTAATCATCATTTTCTTCCAATATTTTCCTTAATTCCACTAGATTCTTACGAATCTCCACCTCTAATTCCTCAATATCTTTCAAAATTTCCTCCGTTGGTGGATACTCTACTGGAATATATTCAATCTCTTTATACTTATTGATAGAGAGATCATAATCATTTTCAACAATCTCTTCTTTCGGCACAAAAAAAGACTGTTCTGTTCGTTTTCTTTCTTCTTCTTTTTCTAGATTCTGATACCTCTCAATAATATCAGGAATATCATTTTCCTCGATTTCCTGACGTTTATCGTCTAACGTTCTTCCATCAGCTTTCATATCATAAAACCAAACTTTGTCGGTACCACCTGCTCCTGTTTTTGTGAAGAGTAAGATAGCTGTAGATACTCCTGCATATGGTTTAAATACTCCAGATGGCATAGAAATCACTGCATCTAGTTTATGATTCTCAATCAATTCTTTTCGAATCGCTTTATGGGCACGACTGCTTCCGAACAATACTCCATCTGGTACAATAACTGCTGCCCTTCCTCCAATTTTCATGATACGAAGGAATAAAACAAGGAATAATAATTCTGTCTTCTTTGTTTTCGCAACTTTTAAAAGATCTGCGGATACTCCATCATAGTCTAAACTTCCTTTAAATGGTGGATTGGCAAGAATTAATGAATACTTTTCTTTATCTGTATTCATCTCTGACAAGCTATCCTTATATTCAATATTCGGATCATCCACCCCATGAAGCAGCATATTCATTGCTCCGATTCGAAGCATCGTTCGGTCCATATCGAACCCATAGAACATCTCATGATTAAAATGCTCTCTTTGTTCCGCATTTAAGAATAAATCTTTGTGGTTTTTACGTAAATACTGCTGTGCTGCCATTAAGAACCCTGCTGATCCCATTGCCGGGTCGCAGATGATATCAGATGGTACTGGTTTTACCAGTTCTATCATCATCTGAATGATATGTCTTGGGGTTCGAAATTGTCCGTTCTTTCCGGCACTTTCCAATTTGGACAACAGATATTCGTATAAATCTCCTTTACCGTCTCCTTCTAGATTCAATCCATCAATCCCATCAATTACTTTGGTAAGTAATGCTGGCGTTGGAATCTTAAAGATCGCATCTCCCATATATTTACTATAAGCAGATTCTCCATCTGGATGTAGATTTTTTATAAATGGAAATACTCCATTCATCATCAGATCATAAATCTCATTCGCATCTCCCAAATTCTTAAATTTACTCCAACGATACTGCTGACAATCTGCTGGAAAAATTCCTTCGTATGGAATCCCTAAAATATTTGCATCCCTTTCCTTTCTTGTTTCTACTTCATCTAACTGCTTGATAAATAATAAGTAGTTAAACTGTTCAATAACTTCCAGTGGATTTGTAATTCCACCTGTCCAGAAAATCTCCCATATCTTATCTACTTTGTTTTTTAATTCACCCGTAATCATCTTACTTCCTCTTCTTCATTTTCGTTTTTTATGTGAAAATTATACCATAAAATCACAAAAGGTCACAACCTGTATCTCTACCATGATACAGTTATGACCTTTCTTTAAACATATATAAAATTATTGTGCATGCCTCTTCAACGCTTCCAAGTAAATCGCCCCTAATCTGCTAGGTTTCGTCTTCTTATGCGTCACATACCCAATATGCATCTCGCCTTCTTCTGCAAGCGGAACTGCGATAATATTCTCTCCATTTAATTCCTTATCGATCACACCGCTGCTGATCGTATATCCATTTAATCCGATCAGCAAGTTAAACAGAGTTGCCCTGTCTCTCACTCGAATATTCTTTGAACGCACTTCCGTACTGAACATCTCTTCAGAATAATAGAAAGAATTATGTTCCCCCTGCTCAAATGACAGATACGGATAATCTTTGAGATCTTCCATTGTGACCTGATCTTTCTGTGCCAGCGGGTTCTTGTCACAGATAAAAATATGTGGTCTTGCAACAAATAGTTCTGTGAATTTGAGATCATTTGCTTTCATGATCTTCTCTAGTACAGATGCGTTGAATTCATTGAGATATAAAATTCCGATCTCACTTTTCATTCTGGCTACATCATCGATGATCTCATAAGTCTGAGTTTCTCTCAGACTGAAATCGTAATTCTCGCTTCCATATTCTTTGATCAAGTCTACAAACGCATTGACTGCAAAAGAATAATGCTGTGTTGAAATGCAAAATTCCTGTTTCCCACCACTTTTATGTTTATATTTCTCTTCGATCAATGCCGCCTGCTCCAATACCTGTCTTGCATATCCAAGGAAGATCTCTCCTTCTCTAGATACATGAATTCCCTTGTTCGTGCGGTCGAAGATCGTGATCTGCATCTCTTTTTCCAGTTCTTTTAGAGCTTTGGTAAGACTTGGCTGTGATACAAAGAGTTCTTCTGCTGCCTTGCTGATCGTTCCGATCTCCGCAATCGTTACGACATATCTTAGCTGTTGTAATGTCATCGTTTCTTCCTTCTTTGGTCTTTTTGTATCATTATACAATAGTTTATTTTATATGGCAAAGACTGATTGTTTCTTTTAATCTTACTCACGATTCTTTAACGCATCAGAAAGTCCGACTTTGTAAATCTTTCGCACTAATAACTTGTTAATTACCAGGTATGTAATGATAATTCCTGCATAGATCAATGCATACATCTGCCATGTGAAACTTAAATTCATACCACAAGCTATATTGGAAACCATAACTGGATACATTGCATCCATTAATTTCTTGGATAACGGAACACTGATCAGTGCTCCAATTGCGATCATATAGAAATTCCCATCTAGATAAAGCTTCTTAATCTCTTTCTTCCGATACCCAAATACTTTCATCAACGCAATATTTTGTGCAGAACGATCAATCATTACCTTGATCATTAAATACATGACAATTGCAAAGATGATAACAGAAAGTCCAACGATCATTCCCATCATCGGAATCATCATATTGATAAATACATCTGAACTCTCCTCAATTGCTTTTTTACTTGTCGTTGCATATAGTTTTCCAGAGTCAATCGACAGTTTCTTCTTTGATACAACCATATTGTAATAATCTGATGATGTCTGAAAGAGATCTCTCATGCTGTCGATATCCATAAATGCATATAACCCAGAAGAATATTGTGTGATATCTGCTACCTGAAATGCGTAATCCATTTCATCTTCCTCATCAGACAGTATGATCGAGTCACCTTTTTTTAGATCATATTTCTGTGCCATTGCAGATGAAATAACAACTTTGTTCTTTGCTTTCGGAAGATCTTTATCCTGGCTGAAATATGGATTATCATTTTCTATACCGATCAGGGAAATTTCAAGATCATATCCCCATACTTCTTTATGCAATCCTTTTACAAAACATGCATCCCCGCCTTTTGGTACTTTTTTATCTGGATATTTATATGTATACATATATTCAAATTTTGTGTCTTTCTTATTTTCTTTGCTGATATGATCACACATCACATAACAGTCCAGACCGATCATCATAACCAACAGTGCAATAAACATTCCAAATACTACCGTAAATCCGGCTCTTGCCTCACGCAGTGACTGCCTGATCCTGAATTTTGTAAGAAATGGCATATCGCCTAATTTGACTTTTGAAATATGACTCTTCTTTTGCTCATTTCTTATCATAGAAAGTGCTGGCCTTGACAGTTTCTTTCTTATAACAAAATAGTTTACGATCACTGCAACAAGTGGCGGCATAACAATTCCATACACCAATAGATAGATTAAAAGTTCTGGACTCAAATCTGGTATAGAAAAATAATCATAACAATCCTGCATCTGTGTTGGAATTCCTATCGGACTATATCCAATGATCGTTCCTGCTAATCCAGCCAGAAATGTTACGATCACCGGAACTGTTAAATAATATTTTAGAAGCTGCTTCTTTATCACTCCAAGCGCATACAATGTTCCAATAATACTATTTTCTTTCTCAATTTCATGAATGACAAAAACAGATATTACATAGGTAAATAAGATCATAATGATAACACCTGCTACCATTCCAGCAAGTTTATTAATAACCTGATCACCTGCCGCTGCTCCAATTCTTATATTATCGTCTGCCTTTAAAAACTGTGTCAGGTTTGATGTTTCCATATCAAATGCTTTTATCAATTCTTCGGTTCCTTCTTCCAATTGATCAGTTCCTTCTTTTAACTTACTACTTCCATCTGATGCTTTTTTGACACCATTTGTATAAGCCTTGATTCCATCTCTATATGTTTTTAAGGCATCCAGCTGTTCTTTTGCTGATTCTAAGGATAATCTTGTCAACCCATCACTTGACTTTGCGATCAAACTTTTTAGAATATTCGCATAATTATTTTCTGTCAATGATGTTACACCAAAGGATGTCAACTGGCTTTCTGCTGTTTTTAAGTATTCCTGAAAAATCTGATCGGCACCTTTTTGCAATGTTTCGTTGTTTTCACTTAGTTTGTTTAATCCGTCTGACATCTGGGTACTTGCATCTGTAAGTTTTTTGATTCCGTCTTTGATGTCATCTTTCTTTCCTGCAGTTTCTTCCCAGTAATCTTTAAAATATGGATCTTCGACATCATCCGGGTTAAATGTAATCTTCTTTAATTTATTTTTATTTTCCACTTCAACATGTGCTTGTTCTCCAAGTATAGCTAATCTATGATGAACAGAATTTTCCGGAATAAAATTTGGAATACTAATATTCTCTAATATATGATTAGATTTAAACCATGATATATATGAATCAATAAATTCTCCAATTAGTTTAGAATTGACAATAGCACAAAAATAGTATGCTTCTTCTCTATCTTCAAAAGGAACCATTACATTGTTATGATCTGGTATAATTAATTTTCCCTTTTCAGAAGAAATAACACATGCCTCCATTCCTTTTGAAGCCAATGCTTTCCAAACCACTTTATATGGTGCACTAGTATATTCTCCTATATTATATAAAACATATTCTGGAACATTAACATTTTCATAATGTTTCTTATAAATACCTCTTGATGTTAAAATCTGCAAAAACATTTCAGAATTAGGATTAAAATTTGAATCATAAAAATACTTATACAAATTCTCACTTTCTGATTGCAAAGTATCTTTACTCACCGGCTTTTTCATATTCTCTTCATATGGAATTATCACTTTATAAGGCGTAACATATTTCCATTTGTGAATATCCTTTCCTCGTACTAACGGATAAAGATATTTTTCTTCAATTGCACCATTAAATTGAGGTATTGCTTTTTTACTATTCTCTGGCGTATTCCTGATAATAACTTTTCCTCGTAGTTTGTCTAACACCTCAACCCAATAGATTCCATTCGCACTTGTATCAACACCTTTTCTCGCCAAATAATTACATTTACCCTGCATTTTTGAAAAAATCTCTAATTGTTCTTCCGTTCCAATCATCCAAGACGAATTATAAATATTATTTACAGGTTCTGCTATTAACGAAGTAAAATCTACTTTGGTCAAAACAGACATTAATGTATCTTCAGCATCAATTATACCCTTTTCTAATTTATACCACTTATTATATTGAACAGGATATATTGTTTTTTCTCCTTTTTTCATATATATAACTGCTGTTCTATTACTTGCCCCTAGAGACAAAAATGGTTCAACCAAAACAAAATCATCAACTTTAATAACTTTTACTGGAGTATTACCTTTAATCAAAAACTTTCTAAATCCCTCTCCTCCTCCATACGCTTGAAGTAAGTTTTGGTTAATTATAAATGCAAGTGTTCCATTATCTTTTAAGAAATTATCCATAACCACGTATGTCAAAAGAACAGATATATCATCATGTGCATTTCCTAGCCGAGCTTTCAATCCTGTAAAATCAAAAATTTTATATTCATACCAATGTTTGTGAATACTATCCCTATAATCTTCTGGTAGTGTTTGCCAGTTGACCCATGGTGGGTTTCCGATTAAAAAATCAACTTTCTTATGAAATAGTGGAATAAATGCATTTTTTATGATTTGCAACCAAACATTTAATATTCCTTTTTTATTTAATATTGCTAATTGTTGATAAAAATTTAACGTTAGTTCCTTTAATTTTAAATCTTGCGCATCCACCTTGAATTTCTTTGATATTTCTATCCAAAGTTCTTTTTCAAAATCTTTCTGCTTTATTATTCCTTTTCTTAATTCATCCAACAAGCTAAAAAAACTTGTTTTATGAACACAAAATTCTTTGGGTATTTCAAAAATTCCTGCTCTAGTAGCTATTTTTTTTACATAATGATCCTCTCTGTTCTCCTCCAATATAGTAAGCATTGCATCACAATGATAAATTGGAATTTCAATATCACATGATGTATCATTAATCAAATCCCCTAATGCTAACAAATAATTTGCTCTTGCAGTTATTACAGCTAAGGGATTTAAGTCGAAGCCATGAACATTTTCAATAATATGTTTTAATAACTCTTCATCTGGCATTTTTCCTTTATTTGTTTCTATCATTTTTTTTATTGCAATAACAATAAATGTCCCAGATCCACACGTTGGATCTAATATACTCTTTTGTATATCGCCATTAATTCCCACTTCATTATATGTTCTCTGGGCCAACCAGTCTGGACTATAATACTCTCCTAATGCATGACGCAAAGATTTTGGCATTAGATAATTATACAATTTTCTTAATAAATCTTGAGAACCACTATCATCTAGATTTGTGGTTTCATAGAAATTGTAATCACCTATCTTTCTTAAAAGCTGTTTTACTTCATCATATATCTCCGTATCCCATTCATCCAAATACCAGCCAAAAAAATCATTTTCTATAAAATTATTGATGCCAAACTGGACAAACAATTGCCCATTTTCTATATTTTGCAACTCTTTATATGCGCAATCCTTAGACGAAAAATTCATCTGCGTATTTATATTCACCTTCATTTTTTTCTGATTAAGCATTTCTGTTACTAACAATTTGATAAACATTGCATAATATGTCTGAATTGCAAATATAAGATGATCTATTACAATATTCGAACGTGTAAAATTATATGTTTCAACAATTTCTCCAATATCCAACTTCAAAGTTTCTTCATTATATCCAGATACTTCTCTAAATAAAGATTTCCACTGATCAAACATTATTTTTGTTTTACAATTCTCACATTCATTTAACTTGTTATAAAAACACTTTACAATTGATTTTGAGAGTTCCGAATCAACCCCAAAATCTTCAATCAAATTAGATACACATACTGCTTTTCCTTTAATATTAGAAGAAAAAAGTCTCTTTAGAAACTTTTCCATAGAACTTTCATTAACTTCCTGTGGTACAGAATTATGCCAATCAGTTGTCAAATAATATGTATATATTATACGTTTGCCATCAAAAATAATCCCAAGTATTTTCCGCTTATCTACTTTTTCTTTTATAGAATATCCTTCAATTTGTCTGTGAACTTCTTCTAAATAAGAATCATTCATTGATTTACGAGCAAAATATACATTTTGGGGTTCGATTGCACCTGGTACTTTATATTCCAAATCAATACAATTATAAAAGCAATCCATTCTTCCACTTTTTACATATTTTTCATATTTAGGATTAAATTCAACACCAATTGCATTTGCCACATCCATCAAAACCGGAGTAAATTCCATTTTGAAATCTTCTTCTGTTTTTTTTGTTTTATACACTTCAAATTTGTCTATTATATATTTCATTCTTGAAATTAAAGCTTCACCTTTGTCATTCATATATTGTTCTATTTCCAAAATTATGTCTTTGTCAGAATACGTATAATCCATATTTATCTCCTAGCTATATTTTTTGTTCCTTATTGTACTAGCTATATTAACATAAATCAGTTAATTTTTCAATTGATACTTACATTTAAGATATGTTAAAACTCGTATGTAAAAACAGATAATTCATATAAATTATCTGTCCAAAATTCCTTATCTGCTCTGATTCCACCTTTTCTCTTTGCTATAATGATCAACTTTCTGTAGTTCACCCAACTTCTTCTTGTCCGTTGCATCTACAATACTCATATAATCATCATACAATTCCGAACTATACATTCTCACATTAAGCTCTTTTAACACCAATGAATGCAGTTTCATATCCGCTTCAAAATCATCAACAGAAAATTGGAATAGCTCTGCTTTCACCTTTACTGGCACATTATCATATCTGCCATAATCATTACGAATAACTGTTGATATTTCTTTTGCCCTTTCCCCGATAGTTAATGGTCTTTCAATAACCGGTTCCATGACCGCCACCTCTTCTACTGTTGATTCCAGTATTGAAATATCCTGAACCTCAAGATCTTCTGTAGGATTCTTTTCAATTCCAATTGTTTCTTCTATTTCTTCTGCATCCTTTACCACTACAGCATCCTGAACGTTTCCAACTGCTTCCACAGGCCTAGCACTTTCACGTTCCATCATTTCATTGAATTCCTCAAAAGATAGAATTGGCTCTTTTACCTGTTGTAAGGTAAGTGTAGAAGCCTTTCGATACCTTATCTCTTCTAAATAGTTCAGATATTCCCACTTGTGAGGATATACTAACCCATCAATATTATTGAGAGTATCATTCCATAATTCATGCGCCTTCTTGCAAATTTCTTTCTGCTGCTCTTCAATCTGCTTTTGTTCGAATTCTTCCTTTGTTAAAATCGGTTTCGACAACTCTTCAATGCTTTTAGCATCAAAATCAGTAATCTTCTCTGCCATCAGATACTTCGCATAATCTGAATTCCAATCATCCGAATTAGAATTTGCCATAAAATACTCAAATTGAATACCATTTCGTTCAAATGCCAATTTTCTCTTTTTCTGTGACAGTTCTTCTTTTCTCTTCTGCTCTGCTCTTTCAGACATCGCCTTTCGTTCTGCTTCAATTCTGGCTTCTTCTCTTGCCTTTTCTTCTGCAATCCTCTTAGCTTCTGCAACAGCCTTCTCCTTGATAGCAACATCAATTCGTTCCATTAGTTCTGCTTTTCCATATCCATCTCCAAGCTTATTGCCACGGATACCCCGCTTCATATCCGGCATAGTAAATGTTACTGTTTTATCTGTTACACGAATCTCCCAACCATATATATTGATCAGACATTCCACCAGCTGATCAAATGATTTTACCGCCGGTATAAACTTATCAATGGTATTTCGTATCAGCTCTTTATTGGAAGTCGTTCCAAAACCATCCTTAGCATTGGATTTCATTAATCGTTTCTCTACCCAATAATCATCACGATGCTTTTTCGTAAGGAGATCCACCTGCTCGTATCCCTGAATCAGACATTTTTTCATTACCCACTTTTTAGCATAATGCATCATTTTTCCTGTACTTCTATGCTTACATCCCTGCTTCTATTCACAGGGCTTATAGTGCCACGGCTCCTGTTTCCCTACATATTTCCTCACGGAATTTAGCACAATATGGACATGCATATTTTTGCTGCCATGATGACCATCCGGATGCGCTACAATCACCGCCTGATGCCCTGGAGCAAAGACAGATACCCATTCTTTTCCGAATGCAAGTGCTTCTTCCATCGTTATATAATCTGTGGGATCAAAAGATATAATATAATGATGTGCTTTGACATCCTTCACTGCATTATTTTTACCATAGAACCGATTCGTCTCAATGCATTCTGCTCCAAAAGTATCCACCTCGCAGTTCACACCCTCAATCAGATACTCTGCTCGTTCCATAATCCTTCCCTTTTCATCGAGAATCGGTTTGTTGGTGTATTCATCAAACTGACAGGTTAGGTATTCTACAGCCGATGAATAATAACGGTTTTTAACCGGAATATGCTTTAATATAGCCATTTAATCACCCACTTTCTTTGCCGCTTGCTGTACTTTTTGTTTTCTTTTGATATTTCTTGCCACAGGCTACATCCTCAAGTGCCGGTAAAATCCGAAACTTCAAATTCAAAAGCTCCCTACAAGCCTCTCTAACTTCGCCTCTAAGACTATCCGATATAAATCCATGGTTGAAACACCTTGCAATCTGGTTCAAATTCGAACCAATCTTACCAAGCTGCATAGAATATTCCTGTAAAAGTGTGGTATCTCCATAACACGGAAGACGCCTTCCAAGAGCACTTCTCCTAACAAACTCCGATGTGGTAAGACCTGTCTTTCTTGCCTTTTGTTCAATGATTGCCTTATCCTCTTTGGATATACGCATCTCGATACGTGTCATGGCTTCTTTCTTTTTATCTGTGTCTTTTATCATAATTTTCAATTCTCCTTCCATTGATGGTGCAGACATTAGAATCATTTGACTTTATCTGTCGGATTATCAGTTACAATTTTATTTATGCTGGATACGGCAATATTTTTCGCCGTCGCTGTTGCTCCTCCCTCCGGTTATACGCTCGCTCCCCTATGGTCACTCACGAATAACTCGCTTTGCTCGTGATACACTCCACTGCGTTTCGTGGATATCGTAAACCGTGAAATGTTCCTGCACCACAAAACGGCTATTCGCCAGTGGTGCATATGGACAAATTTGTTAAACGCTTTGTCTTATAGAAATCATCTATATTCCCTTTCTGATTGAAATCTTCCAATAGCCATTGCATCTTTTTCCATAAGAACTTGATTATTCCCTGATGCAAGCCGACTAAAGCCGGCAGGTGCTC
>OKSP01000876.1_pt1 | contig 14186 bp, 10 predicted proteins | sample 2434041 | NCBI WGS metagenome assembly OKSP01 (sample SAMEA3879593, study PRJEB24766) | human gut metagenome | biome: human-associated habitat; feature: feces | place: USA | collected 1985/1987
CCCGCACAAAAACGATGGACAAAGTCCATGAATATCTCCATTGTAGGATTCAGACGGAGCTTTGTCAAGCGATGGGAGAGGATTTTGCAAAGCTCTCACATGCGGGAAAGTTTGGAAACGGCTGCAGCAGGGCATTGCACCTGCCATCGTGGATTTGAAGAAGAAAAGCGGCTCCGCTGCCGAAAAAGGGAGGGATGGATCTTTGCATCTTTTTTTGCTGCCGGTCGCACAGGATACGGCACGGCAGCAAAACGGCAGCAAAAGAAACCCCTGCTTGTGCTTGCGCCGGCGGGTGCGGCGCGGTATACTAGAGAACAAAGACGGAACAAACGAAAGGACGGTGCTTTTTTGGAGAGCATACGGCGATATTTTAAGCGAACCGACCGGATCTATCTGGCCTTATGTGTATTCAGCAGCATCATGGCGGTGCTGGCGCTGGCATCCTGGGCGGCCAAACAGGGCAATGGATTTGCGGTGGATGAGATCACCGGGCAGATCGTGGGCATTGGCGACTACCGCCGTGCCATGGTGCAGGCGGCGGCTTCGGTGCTGGGGCTGACCGGAGCGGTGCTGCTTTCCAATATCGATTACCGGAGCCTGGTCAAGGTCTGGCCGGTACACGTTGCCCTGACCTGGGGCATGGTGCTGCCCACGCTGGTGATCCGCAATGTCAAGATCGGCCCCCTGACCATCGGCTTCAATGCCGGTGACACCGATAACTATTCCTGGTATAAGCTGGGAGGCTTTACCTTCCAGCCCACCGAGCTGGCAAAGATCAGCTTTATCCTGACCTTTGCGATGCACCTGAACAATGTGCGCTCCCGCATCAACGAGCCAAAGGAGCTGGCAAAGCTGCTGCTGCATTTGCTGATCCCGGTCGCCATCATCCATATCCAGGGAGACGACGGCACCGCCATTATCTACTGCATCATCGCCTGCTGCATGATGTTCTCTGCCGGGCTGAGCTGGAAGTATATCTTTGGGGCACTGGCGGCTATGGCCGGGGCAATGGGGATAGCCTTTGCCTTTTTCAGCGATAAGATCGGCAAGGGGTACCAGTGGTACCGCATCCTGGCCGTCATCGACCCGGAGAATACCACCGGCTGGGCGCCCAGCGAAACAGTGTGGAAAAACATCATCTATCAGCAGCAGCGGGGAGAGATCGCACTGGGGTCCGGCGGAATCTTTGGCAATGGCTTGTTCAGCGGCAGCTATTACAGCGTGCCCAACGCCCACAATGATTTTATCCTCAGTTGGATCGGCAATGCGGCGGGCTTTGTAGGCTGCTGCATCGTGCTGGGGGTGCTGTTTGCCATCGTGGTCAAGACCTTTATCACCGGTGCCCGCAGCGAGGACCTGCTGGGCAGCTTTATCTGTGCCGGTATCGGCGGTGCGCTGATGGCGCAGATCCTGGTGAATGTGGGTATGAACCTGCGTGTGCTGCCGGTCATCGGTGTGACGCTGCCGTTTTACTCCGCAGGCGGCAGCTCGGTAATGATGCTGTATCTTTGCGTGGGACTGGTGCTGTCGGTATACACCCACAACAAGAAAAAACTATTCAGCTAAGAGTATTTTGTAAAAAAATCTGTATGCGGCGGGCATCCTGGATGCCCGCCGTTTTTTGGCTTTTCAGAGGCGGAAATGCAGGTCTTTGTATTCAATTTTGTTCATCTTTATGATGAGTAACTTTACAAAACGTTGTTTGACTTTGGGCCGGATTGCCATTATAATTGGTCTCAACAAATGCGCAGAAGGGAAAAAGTACCGCAGGGTATTCGTCTTTCAGAGAGCTGCCGGGAGATGCGAGGCAGCAGACGTCCTTTGTGGGGAAATCCTCCCGGAGCAGCCTGCTGAAAGGGTCCGCGCGACCTGATTAAGCACCGCCGGAAGCACCCGTTATCGTGCAGGACTTTGCTAGAAGTCCATGAGCGGGCGCAGATATGCGTCAACGAGAGTGGTACCGCAGAGAACTTTGTGTATTGCAGAGTCTTTGTCTCTTGAACATACAGGGGACAAAGGCTTTTTTCTTTCCAGACAGCGGCCTTGCAGGCCGGATGAGTCCCCCAAAACGAGCATACCAACATAAAAACCAGGGGAGGCATGATTTATGCAGCTGAACGGTTCTCAGATTTTTGTAGAGGTGCTTTGTGAGCAGGGTGTGGATACGATTTTTGGCTATCCCGGCGGCTCGGTGCTGAACCTGTATGACGAGCTGTACCGCAACGATTATCGGATCCAGCACGTGCTGACCGCCCACGAGCAGGGGGCGGCGCATGCAGCAGACGGCTATGCCCGTGCTACCGGCCGCACCGGTGTTGTGCTGGCCACCAGCGGGCCGGGTGCGACCAACCTGGTCACCGGCATTGCCACTGCATATATGGACTCGGTGCCTATGGTGGCCTTTACCGGCAACGTGCCTACCCCCAGCCTGGGCAGCGACAGTTTTCAGGAAGCCTATATCGAGGGCATCACGATGCCCATTACCAAGCATAACTTTACGGTGCGCCGGGTCAGCGAGCTGGCCGACACCATGCGGGCGGCGTTCCGCATTGCCCAGAGCGGGCGCAAAGGTCCGGTGCTGGTGGATATCCCCAAGGACATCACCGCCGCAGTGTGTGAATTTACCCCCCAGCAGCCGGAGCCCGTCCGCACGGTGACCACCTTTGACCCCCAGAAGGTCCAGTGGGCGGCAGACCTGTTGAACGCTGCCGAGCGGCCGCTGGTGTACTTTGGCGGCGGTGTGCGGGCGGCAGCCAGCTGCCAGCCTTTGCGGGAGATGCTGCATAAGGCGGGCCTGCCGGCTACCTACACCCTGATGGCTGCAGGCGTGGTGCCTTACGGCGACCCGCTGAACCTGGGCCTGCTGGGCATGCACGGCGGCTATGCCGCCAACCGGGCGGTGTCCGAGTGCGATGTGCTGCTGGCTGTGGGCACCCGCTTTTCCGACCGGGTCGCCCTGAACCCCCGCTCCTTTGCGAAACAGGCCACCATTATCCAGATCGACATCGACCCCAGCGAACTGGGCAAAAATGTGGAGGTGGACCTGGCCATTGCCGGAGATGCCGCCTATGTGCTGCGGGCTATGCTGCCCCAGCTGAAACAGCAGGATCATTCCCAGTGGATGGAGCAGATCCAGTCGTGGCAGAAGCGGGACTACCACCCCGCCTCCGACCCCAGCCGGCTGATGCCCCATGAGGTGATCGGAGAGGTGTGCGACCAGTGCGGCCCCGAAACGGTCTATGTTACCGATGTGGGACAGCACCAGATGTGGGCAGCACAGTATCTGCGCCATGCAAAAAGCCGGGGCTTCATCACCAGCGGCGGCCTTGGCACCATGGGCTTTGGGTACGGAGCTGCCATTGGCGCCCAGATGGCTCTGGGCCGCAGCCAGCGAGTGGTGATGTTTACCGGTGATGGTTCCTTCCACATGAACCTGAACGAAGCCTGCACCGCTGTGAGCTATGAACTGCCCATTGTGACGGTGATCTTCAACAACCAGGTGCTGGGCATGGTGCGGCAGTGGCAGACCAGTTTTTATGGCAAGCGTTATTCCCAGACCGACCCCCATCGCCGCACTGACTTTGTCAAGCTGGCCGATGGATTTGGCCTTAAGGGATACCGCTGCCAGAACCTGGAGCAGTTCCGGGCGGCGCTGGCGGATGCCCTGACCCAGAAAGGCCCCACCTGGATCGAGTGCCTGATCGATAAGGACGAGCGGGTGCTGCCCATGATCCCCGGCGGCGGCGACATCAACGATATCATCCTGAACTGAGAGGAGGCGCTGGGATATGGATTCTGCACAGCGCAAGGTGATCAGCCTTTTGGTGGAAAACCACAGCGGTGTTCTGGCACGGGTATCCAGCCTGTTTTGCCGCAGAGGGTTCAACATCGACAGCCTGACGGTGTCGGCCACCAATGACCCCACCGTCAGCCGCATCACGGTGACGGTCTCCGGCTCAGGCAAAGAGTTGCAGCAGCTGGTCTTGCAGACCGAGCGGCTGGAGGTGACCCGCCAGGTCTTTGTGCTGGAGACCGCCAATACCTTGCAGCGGGAGCTTTTGCTGCTGAAGGTGGCAGCGGATGTCCACAGCCGGGCCGAGCTGCAGGAGATCGCGAACATTTACAAAGCAAAGATCATCGACCTGTCTCCGGACAGCATGGTGTTTGAGCTGACCGGCAAGCCGGAAAAGATCAACGCATTTCTGGTGATGTTCCAGGGGTACAAGATCCTGGAGCAGTGCCGCACCGGTGTTACCGCCCTGGAGCGGGGCGGGATGCACCAGCACATGCAGAAACCTCCGCAGGAGGTACGCAGCGAGCAGCTGTGAAAAATACGCATCTCCGCTCCCTGGGACGCCGGGCGGCGTCCGACTGAGCGAATGAAATAACGCTTTTGCCTTACAAACAACACAAAAAAGGAGAGTTTACGATCATGGCCATCAAGAAATATTACGATTCCGACTGCAACCTGGGAATGTTGGACGGCAAGACCGTCGCAGTCATCGGCTTTGGCAGCCAGGGCCACGCCCATTCTGAGAACCTGGCAGAGAGCGGCGTCAACGTGGTTGTGGGTCTGCGCAAAGGCTCGGCTCACTGGGAAAAGGCCGCAAAGTTTGCCCAGGATCATGAGAACTTCCAGGTGATGGAAGTGGAAGAGGCAGCCAAGGCAGGCGATATCGTAATGATGCTGGTGCCGGATGAGCTGTGCGCCGATATCTACAACAAGCAGGTGGCGCCTTATATGACCGAGGGCAAGGCCCTGGCCTTTGCACATGGTTTCAACATCCACTTCAAGACCATTGTGGCGCCCCAGAATGTGGACGTGATCATGATCGCCCCCAAGGGCCCCGGCCATACCGTCCGCAGCCAGTATGTGGAGGGCCACGGTGTGCCCAGCCTGATCTGTGTGGAGCAGGACTACACCGGCAAGGCTAAAGAGCTGGCTCTGGCTTATGCCTGCGGCATCGGTGCAGGCCGGGCCGGCATCCTGGAGACGACCTTTAAGGAGGAGACCGAGACCGACCTGTTTGGCGAGCAGGCTGTGCTGTGCGGCGGCGTGTGCGAGCTGATCCACGCAGGCTTCGACACCCTGGTGGAGGCAGGCTACGCCCCTGAGATGGCCTACTTTGAGACCTGCCATGAGATGAAGCTGATCGTGGACCTGATCAACGAGGGCGGCTTCTCCAAGATGCGCTACTCCATCTCCAACACCGCAGAGTATGGCGACTACCGCACCGGCAAGCGCCTGATCACCGAGGAGACCCGCAAGGAGATGAAGAAGGTGCTGACCGAGATCCAGGACGGTACCTTTGCCTCCGAGTTCCTGGCTGAGATGAGCGACAAGGGCGGCCGCAAGGTCCACTTCCTGGCAAAGCGCCGCATGGAGGCAGAGCTGCCCATCGAGAAGGTGGGCGCTGAGCTGCGCGGCATGATGAGCTGGCTGAAGAAGTAAGCTGCATCCCCCATTGATACACACCTAAAACCGGTCCTCTCGGTCCGCGCCTGCTGCCGCAGAGCGGGCAGAGAGGGTTTTTCAGGAGGAGATTATGAGAAGCGATAATGTGACCAAAGGTTCGGAGCGCGCACCCAACCGCAGCCTGTTCTACGCCCTGGGCTATACCCCTGAAGAACTGGACCGTCCGCTGATCGGTGTGGTGTCGGCGTACAGCGAGATCGTGCCCGGCCATATGAACCTGGACAAACTGGCAGATGCCGTCAAGGCCGGTGTGCGGATGGCCGGGGGCACCCCCGTGCTGCTGCCCGCCATTGGCGTGTGCGACGGCATTGCTATGGGGCATGTGGGCATGAAATACTCGCTGGCATCCCGGGAGCTGATCTGCGACAGTGTAGAGACCATGCTGATGGCTCACCAGCTGGATGGCCTGGTGCTGGTGCCCAACTGTGATAAGATCGTGCCCGGCATGGTGATGGCAGCGGTGCGTATGGATGTGCCTGCTGTGGTCTGCTCCGGCGGGCCGATGCTGGCGGGCAGCTACGGCGGCGAGGAAGTCAGCCTTTCCAAGATGTTTGAAGCGGTGGGCGCCTATAAGGCGGGGATGATCACCGCCGACCAGCTGGAGGACTGCACCTGCAACTGCTGCCCCAGCTGCGGCAGCTGCTCGGGTATGTACACCGCCAACAGCATGAACTGCCTGTGCGAGGCCATTGGCATTGCACTGCCGGGCAATGGCACCATCCCGGCGGTCTATTCCAAGCGGCTGCAGCTGGGCAAGCACGCCGGTATGGCCATCATGGATCTGGTGCGCCGGGGCATCACCGCCCGGCAGATCATCAATGAGCGGTCCATCCGCAATGCATTGACCTGCGATATGGCACTGGGCTGCTCCACCAATACGGTGCTGCATCTGCTGGCCATCGCATACGAAGCTGGTGTGCCCATCGACCTGGCGCTGTTCAACGAGATCAGTGCAAAGACCCCCAACCTGTGCCATCTGGCCCCGGCAGGGCCTACCCATATGCCGGATCTGTACGCTGCAGGCGGCATCCCGGCGGTGCAGGCGGAGCTGGCCAAAAAGGGCCTGCTGGATCTGGATGTGCTGACCGTGACCGGCAAGACCCTGGGGGAGAACATCCAGGGCGCCCGCATCCTGGACACCAAGGCCATCCGCCCCATTGAGGACCCCTACTCGGAAAACGGCGGCCTGCAGATCCTGTGGGGCAACCTGGCCCCGGATGGATGCGTGGTCAAGCGCAGTGCAGTGGCGCCAGAGATGCAGTGCCATTCCGGCCCGGCCCGGGTATTTGACAGCGAGGAGGAGGCCATTGCCGCCATTTATGCGGGCAAGATCGTGCCCGGTGATGTGGTAGTGATCCGGTACGAAGGCCCCAAGGGCGGCCCCGGTATGCGGGAGATGCTGAACCCCACCTCTGCTCTGGCAGGCATGAAGCTGGATAAGACGGTGGCCCTGATCACCGATGGCCGGTTCTCCGGCGCATCCCGCGGCGCTGCCATTGGCCATGTCAGCCCGGAGGCTGCCTCCGGCGGGCCCATCGGCCTGGTGGAAGAAGGGGATACCATCTCCATCGACATCCCCCATGCCAAGATCACACTGGAGGTGCCGGAGGAGGTGCTGGCGCAGCGGTTGGCAAAGTACCAGGCACCGGAACCCAATATCCGCACCGGCTGGCTGTCCCGCTATGCCCGGATGGTCACCAGTGCAAATCTGGGCGCAGTGCTGAAGTGAGGCGGATGGTATGACGAACAAGGAGTGGCAGACCCGTCTGGCGGGCTTGGTGGTGTTCCGTCCACTGGGACAGGACCCGGTGTTTGCGGCGCTGGAACAGCTGATCGGTCTGCTGGGGCAGAAGCCGGAGCAGCCCGCAGTGCTGAGCCGTGCAGTGGCCCAGATGGAGGGGGAGATGTTTGCCCATACCACCGATCTGTCGGCCTATCTCTCCGCTGCCGTGTTGGAGGCAGAGACGGTCTGTGTGCGCCGGGCTGCCCAGGGCGCGCTGCCTGCGGTATTGCAGACGGCTCTGGACCGGGAGCTGGCGCTGCTGCAGGCGGCCTGCGGCCTGACCTTGGATGACCTGCTGGAGGAAGCGGGGGAGGATACCCGCCGCACGCTGGAGTTTCTGCCCCGGTGGGAGACAAGCGCTGTGGATCTGGCTGCGGCATACGCCCAGCGTATGAGCCAGGTGGGACGCAAAGGCTACGGGATGTTTGCCAAGTACCATGTGTTTACGGTGGAAAACGGCCAGCTGGTGCCGGTGAAATACCCGGACTCCCAGCGGCTGGAGGAGCTGCCCGGCTATGAGCGGGAGCGGGAAAAGGTGATCGCCAACACCCGTGCCCTGCTGGCGGGGATGCCGGCCAACAACGTGCTGCTGTACGGAGATGCCGGCACCGGCAAATCCAGCACCGTAAAGGCCATTGCCAACGAGTTCGCACCCCAGGGACTGCGGTTGGTGGAGGTGAAGAAAAATCAGCTCTACCAGATCCCGGAACTGATGGACCAGCTGGCAGACAACCCGCTGAAGTTCCTTCTTTTCATCGACGATCTGAGCTTTACCGCCAACGACGACAACTTTGCAGCGCTGAAAGCGATCTTGGAGGGCAGCGTGGGCGGCCGGGCCAAAAATCTGGCGGTCTATGCCACCTCCAACCGTCGCCATCTGGTCAAGGAGACTCTGACCGACCGCACCGGGGACGATATCCACGAGGCGGACACCCGTCAGGAGCTGATGAGCCTCTCTGCCCGCTTTGGGCTGACGGTGACCTTCCAGCGGCCGGAAAAGGCCCGCTTTGAGGCCATTCTGACCGAGCTGGCCCGTCAGCACGGCATTGAGATGCCGATGGAGCAGCTGCTGGTCAAGGCCGAGGCGTTTGCCATCCGGGCCGGGGGACGCAGCCCCCGGGTGGCAAAGCAGTTCATCGAGCAGTGCGAGAGCGGCGTGCAGAAGTGAACCGAACAACAAAAAACCAGGCAGAGAAGCTCTCTGCCTGGTTTTTTGTTTATTTGGGCAAACGGCGTATGCTGGCTCAGACACGCTCTGAGACCAGCTGGAACCCGGCGCTGGCCAGCTCCTGGCGGATCTGCTCGATCTGGGCGGCGTCCCGGGTCTCCAAAGCCAGCTTCAAAAAGCAGCTGGAGATGGGCATATTGGGGTCAGAACCATCGTGGAGCACCGACACCACGTTGCTGCCGCAGCGGGAAACGATGCGGGCTACCTGCTCCAGCTGGCCGGGGCGGTCCTCCAGGGCGATGGTCAGGTTGGCTTTGCGGCCGCTCATCACTAAGCCGCGGGTGATGACCCGGTTCAGAATGTTTACATCAATGTTGCCGCCGGAGACCAGGCATACCACCTTTTTGCCTGCCAGGGGCAGCTTGTGGAACAAAGCGGCGGCCACCGGCACAGCGCCTGCGCCCTCTGCGACCAGCTTCTGGTTCTCCATCAGGGAGAGGATGGCCGCAGCGGTCTCGTCCTCAGATACAGTGACGATATCGTCTACATATTCCTCGCAGAGCTGATAGGTCAGCTCGCCGGGGGTCTTGACCTGGATGCCGTCCGCAAAGGTGGAAGCGGCGTTCAGGGTCTGGTAGCGGTGCTCATGGAGGGAGCGGTACATACTGGGCGCACCCTCCGCCTGGACGCCGTAGATCTTGACCTCCGGACGCAGGCTCTTGATGGCGAAGGCTACGCCGGAGATCAATCCGCCGCCGCCCACCGGCACGATCACGGCATCCACATCCGGCAGCTGGTCCAGGATTTCCAGGCCAATGGTGCCCTGCCCGGCAATGACCTGCTCGTCGTCGTACGGGTGGATAAAGGTCATGCCGGTCTCAGCCTGCAGTTCCACTGCCTTGTCGTGGGCGTCGTCATAGGTGCCGGGTACCAGGCAGACCTCTGCGCCCAGGTTCTTGGTGTTTTCTACCTTCATCAAAGGGGCGCCGTCCGGCATGCAGACGATGCTTTTGATGCCGCGGCGGGTGGCTGCCAGCGCCACGCCCTGGGCGTGATTGCCGGCGGAAGCCGCCACAATGCCTTTGTCACGGGCTTCCTGGCTCAATGCAGCCATGCAATTGAACGCTCCGCGCCACTTATAAGCCCGGATGGGGCCCAGATCCTCCCTTTTGGCGTATACCGGGGCCTTGATGCCCGGCAGATTCAATCGCTGGAGAGGAGTCGGTTCGCCAACGGTATAGACGCGCTGGCGGGCTTGCAGTATTTCCTCGGAAAGACGGTCCGAAAGTATGCTCATGATTGTAATGCTGGCCCCCATTCTACTGAAGTCCAACCCCTTTTTCCAGTAAAACATTCCGGGGGGCGGCCTGTTTTCCGGAATTCAGGTTTTCTGGACGAAAAAAGCCGCCCGGAGGCGGCTTTTTTTCCTGAACAAGGTGGCGAAGCGGACGGGGCTCGAACCCGCGACCTCCAGCGTGACAGGCTGGCGCTCTAACCGAACTGAGCTACCGCTCCATAACCTTGGATGCCGTCCCTGCCTGATGGCGGGGACGTGGAGGCTTATACACGCCTTTATACCCCGGTGACAAGAAAAAAAGACTTTTTTTGCAACTTCTGCAACCGCCGGCGGTTTGTACGGTGAAGAAACCGTAACTTTTCAGTTACCCGATTTATTTCAATCCAGCAATAACTTCTCAACTTTATTTGTTTTAGTTTGACAACAATTAACCGGTTTTGACATAACATCCTCATGCTTCAGACTGCCGCGGATATCACAGCCTCCGTTCACAAATTCGAGACGATCCTCCACCAGTTCAAAAGGGATAACCTGAATGAGGTGGATCAGAGCCATTACCAGAAAATCATGGGGCTTTCCGTCCGGCAGATGAACGCCCTGGGTGCCCTGAACCACCTGATGACCAACCGCCAAGAAGGCATTCCCCTGAAAGAGCTTGCCTATTATCTCCGCATGAGCATTCCCTCCACCTCCCTGCTGGTGGACAGCATGGTGAAGAAAGGCCTGTTCGACCGCAAGGAGGCGAATCCAGGTTCCAAATGCTTTTCAACGGCATGAAGGAAAAACTGGATACCCTGTTCAACACTCTGTCGCAAGAGGACAAGGAGAATTTCTGCCGTATTGTGGATACCCTTTACAATCACGTTTACAGTAAATAATACCATATGAAAAAACACACGCATCATCGGAAGGCGCCCCTCCGTCTGCTGGCCGGCTCCGGCCTGCTTTTTTCCCTGTTTGTTCCGGGTTATTCCCAGGGAACGCCGGGAGGGGTTGCAGCCAAACCCAGTACCGTACTCGTCCAAAAAGCCGCCGCTATTGACAGTGCGGTGAACAAGAAGTACATCGGCCAGGTGGAAGCCATTGACCGGGTGACTGTGCAGCCCCGCGTCTCCGGCAACATCGTAGCCACCCGTTTCCGGGAAGGAAAAGTCGTGAAGAAGGGGGATCTCCTGTTCGAAATTGAGGATACGCGCTACAGGGCGGCTGTGGAGGAAGCGATAGCCAAAAAGGCCCAGCTTGAAGCCAAACTGCTTTACGCAAAAAACAGTTTTGAACGCTATAACAGGCTGCTGGCCTCCAAATCCGTCTCCATGGACACGGTGGAAAACGCCAAGAGCACCATGCATGCCCTGGAAGCGGAAATCCAGTCCGCAAACGCCGCCATTACGGTAGCGAAGGACGATCTTAACTATACCAGGCTCACGGCACCCATCACGGGCCGCACAGGCCGCGTCACTTTTTCCACGGGCAATTACATTACCCCCACCTCCGGTTCCCTGGTGACCATTACAGGCATCGATGAAGTGTACGTGAAGTTCCCTATCAGTGAACGCGATTTCCTTTCCCTGTTCGGCACCCAGGAAAATATGAAGAAAGACGCTCTTGTGTCCGTCAACCTCGCCAACGGCAAGGCATACGACCAGCCGGGCAGGATTTTCATGACGGACAATACCGTCCAGACGACCACGGACACCCTGAACGTCTGGGCAAAATTCCCCAATCCGGAAGACGTGCTGACGCCCGGCGGCGTAGTCACGGTTAATCTTTCCAAGAAAAATGTGGACCGCTTCCCGGCGGCCAACATTTCCTCCGTGATGCACGATGCCTACAAGAGCTACGTTTACATCGTCAACGACCAGGGCGTCGTGGAACGCCGGGACGTTACGCTGGGCAACACGGTCAATAATGAACAGTGTTTCAGTTCCGGCGTCAAGGAAGGGGAAGTCGTCATCATCGACGGCATGCACAAGGTGCGTCCCGGCGCCAAGGTGAATCCGGTATATTCCGTTCAAAACTGAGCTACCCATGATTGCGGACCTGTTTATCAAACGCCCCAAATTCGCCATCGTCATCGCTATCCTGATGATGCTGGCGGGCGGCATCTGCCTGAACCAGCTCCCCATTGCGGAGTATCCGGAAATCGCGCCCACCAGCATCAACGTGCAGGCTACCTATACGGGCGCCAGCGCCCAAGTGGTGATGGAAACGCTGGCTTCCCCCATTGAGGAAGAACTCAACGGGTTGGAAAACCTGCTCTATTTCTCCTCCAAATCGGATAACACCGGCGGGTATTCCCTGTCCCTGACGTTCAAGAGCGGCACGAATTCGGACATCAACATGGTGAACGTTCAGAACGCCTTGAAACGGGTGGAATACAAACTTCCCAAGGAGGTGACGGACCAAGGCATCAAGATCAGGAAACGCTCCTCTGACATCCTGGGATTCTTCGCCTTCCGGTCCACCAGCATGAGTTCCCTGGAGCTGAACAACTTCGTCAAGACCAGGGTGAAGGATGAGGTCGCCCGCGTACCGGGAATCTCTGCCGTCAACCTGATGCCGGAAAAGAATTACAGCATGCGCATCTGGCTGGACGCCCTGCGCATGTCCGCCCTGAATATCACGCCGGATGACGTTTCCAACGCCATCAAGGCGCAGAACGTTCAGGCCGCGGCCGGCTCCATCGGCTCGGAAGGGGAAAACAACTTCATCCAATATAAGGTAAACGTCACCGGACGACTGCAGACCGTAGAGGAATTCAGCAAAATTATCGTCCGCACAGGCCAGGACGGCCACGTTACCCGGCTGGATGACATTGCCCGCATTGAGCTGGGCGCGGAAACCTACACGGGCAGCAGCCGCAACAACGGGGAAGACTCCGTGAACATGGCAGTGTACCGCCTGGATGACGCCAATGCCCTGGAAGCCATGAACGGCGTGAAAGACACGCTGGAGAAGCTGGAAAAACGTTTTCCGGAAGGTGTGAGCTACGTCGTGAGCTACGACCCCACGCAATACATTTCCGCCACCATGGCGGAAATCGTGGAAACGCTTGTCATCGCCCTGATTCTGGTGGTGGGCATCACGTACCTGTTCCTGCAGGACTGGCGCGCCACGCTCATTCCGGCGCTCGCCATTCCCGTCTCCCTGATAGGAACCTTCGCCATCCTGCTGCCCCTGGGCTTTTCCATCAATGTGCTGACCATGTTCGGCCTTATTCTGGTAATCGGGTCCCTGGTGGACGACGGCATCATCGTGGTGGAAAATACGATGCGCATTCTGGAGACGGAGGATCTCTCGCCGGAAGAAGCCACCAAGAAGAGCATGCACCAGATTACAGGCGCCATCATCGCCACCACGCTGGTGACGGTAGCCATTTACGTGCCCATCGCCTTCTTCGGCGGCATGGTGGGGAACATTTACATGCAATTCTCCGTAACCATGTGCGTGGCCCTCTGCCTTTCCGCAATCAATTCCCTGACGCTCAGCCCCGCGCTGTGCGTTCTGCTGCTGAAAAGGAAGCAAAAGAAACAGAGCAGGTTCAGCCTCTTCCGCCCCTTCAACGCCTCTCTGGAATGGGCGCGCAAAAGCTATATCAAATGCGCCGGCATCATGGTGCGCCGCGCGTGGCTTACGCTGATTCTGCTGGCCGCTGTCCTGGTCGGCAACTGGAAACTGTTTGAGACCGTACCCAAATCCTTCCTCCCGCCGGAAGACAAGGGCACCGTTTTCTGTGATATCCAGCTGGCCCCGGGCGCCACGCTGGGCCGTACGGAACAGGCCATGCGCAGTGCGGAACAGAAGCTGATGAGCATCCCCGGCGTGCGCCAGGTTTCCTCCACTTCCGGATTCAGCTTCATGGGCGGCAACGGAGAAAACCTGGGCATGTGCATCGCCCAGCTTGACCCCTGGGACAAACGCAAGACGCCGGAACTCTCCCTGGATTCCATCATGCAGAAAGCTTCCGTTCTGTGTGATGAAATTCCGGCGGCCAAGGCCACCGTGTTCAGCCCGCCCGCCATCATGGGGCTGGGCCTGACGGGCGGCGTCTCCTTCATGCTCCAGGCCAGCGGGGAGGAAACTCCCAAAGACCTGGAACGAGTGACCAACGACCTGCTGGACAAAATCAACAAACTGCCGGGAACCATGTACGCCCGCAGCGCGTATGAGGCGAACACCCCCCAGCTTTTCCTGAACATCGACCGTGAAAAGGCTCAGAGCATGCACGTGCCCGTCAGCCGCATCTTCACGACGCTTCAAAGCAAGCTGGCCTCCATGTACATCAATGATTTCAACCTGATCGGCTACACGTTCAAGGTGAAGATGCAGTCTGCGGCAGAGGACCGCACCACCATCAATGACATCATGAACACCTACATTCAGAACGATCAGGGCCAGATGGTGCCGCTCAGCTCCGTAGCCACCCTGTCTTACATGGTGGGGCCGCGGCAAATATCCCGTT
>OKSP01000879.1_pt1 | contig 14166 bp, 9 predicted proteins | sample 2434041 | NCBI WGS metagenome assembly OKSP01 (sample SAMEA3879593, study PRJEB24766) | human gut metagenome | biome: human-associated habitat; feature: feces | place: USA | collected 1985/1987
ACGACGCATTCCGTGTAGGTGAAGACGGTCCTACTCACGAACCGGTAGAACAGGAAGCTCAAATCCGCCTGATGGAAAAACTGAAAAATCATAAGGGACACAACTCTATGTTGGTACTTCGTCCGGCTGATGCAGAAGAGACAACCATCGCTTGGAAACTTGCTATGGAAAATATGTCTACTCCGACAGGATTGATCTTTTCTCGTCAGAATATTGCCAATTTACCGACAGGAACAGATTACGAACAGGCAGCCAAGGGTGCTTATATCGTAGCAGGTTCCGACGAAAATCCGGATGTTATCCTAGTGGCTTCAGGTTCTGAAGTAGCTACATTGGTAGCCGGCACAGAGTTGCTTCGCAAAGATGGCGTGAAGGTACGCATTGTATCTGCTCCGTCTGAAGGTCTGTTCCGCAACCAACCGAAAGAATATCAGGAAGCTATTCTTCCGGCAGATGCGAAGATTTTCGGTATGACTGCCGGTCTGCCTGTCACTCTTCAAGGTCTGGTAGGTTGCCACGGTAAAGTTTGGGGATTGGAATCTTTCGGTTTCTCTGCTCCTTACACAGTGTTGGATGAGAAACTTGGATTTACTGCCGAGAACGTATATAACCAAGTAAAAGCAATGCTCTAATGAAAACAATCGGATTAGCATGCGACCATGCCGGTTTTGAACTGAAAGAATATGTTCGCGGCTGGCTGGAAGCAAAAGGCTGGGCTTACAAGGATTTCGGAACTAACTCTACCGCAAGCGTAGACTATCCGGATTATGCTCATCCGCTGGCTCTTGCAGTGGAATCGGGAGAATGTTATCCCGGTATCGCTATCTGTGGCAGTGGAAACGGAATCAATATGACGCTGAACAAGCACCAAGGGGTTCGTGCCGCTCTCTGCTGGAATGCAGAAATCGCACACCTGGCTCGTCAGCACAATGACGCTAATGTACTGGTTATGCCGGGACGCTTCATCAGCACTGAAGAAGCGGACATGATTTTGACAGAGTTCTTCTCTACCAAATTTGACGGCGGACGCCATCAGAACCGTATTGATAAGATTCCGGTAAAATAAAGCCTCAAAAGATAAAAACAAATAAGGCAGCTATTATTATTCGGGGGATAACCTCAAATAAAATAGCTGCCTTTATTTTCCTGAATAACTGAATCGTACATCCAGGAAATATGTATCCAATATTTACCATTCAAACATTCTAAAACCATTCACTCGTATTCTCACCTTCGCAATCCATTGAAAATAGTTTATCCTTTTTACACAAACTCTTTTTAAGTTTATAATAAAAACGTTTATAGTTTATTATAAACGGGTCTACAGTTTATTATAAACTCTTATTGGACATTTCAGTAGTTTATATTTGAATTTATACAACAAAAAAGGCTACAAAACCCGTAAGAGTTTGCAGCCTTAAGCTTTTAAATGGATTAGTTATGCCCTAAATTACACAAGTATCATCCATGGAATTTGTTATAATATTACACTTTATCGTAGCTGAATATAGACGCTTATATGGATTACTTTCTTTCATTTTCAAATTTTAATTTATAGTTTTACTGCACGTTTCGTCTACAAATATACAACATAAAAATGCGTTTGTCAAGTCCTTCGGGGTAGTTAAGCGTTCATTTCCGTACATTTATGAATTAACTCCGCCAATGGATATTTTTAAGTGAATTCCAAGATTACAAAAAAGCGGTTGGTTCGTCTTTATAGAAGACGAAATAATAAAAACTGAAATTATGGGCAAACTGAATATGAAAGAATGGATCAGCCAAACGATCCAACGTAAGGAAACGATAGCAATTCCGATCATGACACATCCGGGTATCGAGTTTATAGGGAAAACGGTGCATGATGCAGTGACAAACGGGCAGGTTCATTATGAGGCTATCAAAGCTCTTTGTGACAAGTATCCGGCTGCGGCAGCAACCGTTATCATGGATCTGACGGTAGAAGCGGAAGCTTTCGGGGCAGAGATTATCTTTCCGAAAAATGAGGTGCCCAGTGTGTCCGGCCGTTTACTGGCGGATGAAGCTGCTATTGAAAAGCTGGAAGTTCCGGCGTTGAATAAAGGAAGAATCCCGGAATATCTTAAAGCAAATATGCTGACAGCCAGAAATGTTACAGACCGTCCGGTTTTTGCCGGTTGCATCGGTCCTTATTCGCTGGCCGGACGTTTGTATGATATGTCGGAAATCATGATGCTGATTTATATTAATCCCGATGCAGCCAATACGTTATTAAGAAAATGCAGTGACTTCATCACCCGCTATTGCATGGCATTGAAAGCAACCGGTGTGAACGGTGTAATCATGGCTGAACCTGCTGCAGGACTGTTATCCAACGAAGATTGCCTGCAATATTCTTCTTTATTTGTGAAAGAAATAATAGAGAAGGTACAGGATGAGCACTTTGCCGTAGTGCTTCATAATTGCGGAAACACAGGGAATTGCACGCAAGCGATGGTTTATACCGGTGCAGCCGCTTACCACTTCGGGAATAAAATTAAGATGGAGGAAGCGTTGAAAGAGGTTCCGACCGATGCACTGGCAATGGGAAATCTGGACCCGGTGAGCCTTTTCAAGATGGCAGGCCCGGAGACTATGAAGGAAGCGACTTTGCAACTATTGGAGACTACCCGTGCATATCCTAATTTCGTATTGTCAAGTGGTTGTGATATTCCGCCACATACGTCTTCTATTAATATAGACGCATTTTATACCGCATTGGAAGAGTTCAATAATGGTTGAACAGGAGCTTACTTATCAAAAACTGCAAATCCCATCATCTGATATTTACGAGGCGATGGGATATAAAGATTCTATGCCGGATGGAATGGTTATAGAAGAAATAAATACGTTACTTGACCGTATCACTCCCCTTCTTCGTCCCCGTTTTTTCTTTTTCCTCACTGACGGACTGCTTGACACTGAAAAAGCAACACTGACTGTAAAAGATACGGTTCTCTCAATCGGTAAAACCATTGCCCGCCAATTACGGGGTTCGGAAGCTTTTGCCTTTTTTACCGCAACTGCCGGAGTTGAATTTGAGGAGTTCCAACATCTCCTCCAGCAAGAGGACGACATGGTGAAAGTATATATAGCAGACTCATTGGGGAGCATCATTGCAGAAAAGGCTGCTGATTGCATGGAAGAGGAGTTGGCTGCATTTATCGAAAAGAGAGGTTGGAAGCACACTAACAGATACAGCCCCGGTTATTGCGGATGGCACGTATCGGAACAACAAAAACTATTCTCCTTATTTCCGGTCGCTTCGCCCTGTGGTATTCAGTTGACAGATTCCAGTCTAATGATTCCCATCAAATCTGTAAGTGGTATTATTGGAGTGGGTTCTCATGTCCGTAAGCTGGAATATACTTGCGGGCTGTGTACGTACGAAAATTGTTTTCGTAGAAAATAGTTTCACCACAGAGGACGCAGAGGACACAGAGTCTTTTATTATTAGATAATAATCTCTGCGTCCTCTGTGGTGAATAAAAACTAGTGGCCATTGAAGAAGATGTAAAGCCCGATCATAGTCACAATAAGTAATCCCCATAGGATAAGAACAATTCGTGCAGGTTTGTCCTCTATCTTTTCCATATTCAAGATGCCCAATTGCGGAGACTTATCCCACAGGCTGACTACTATCATGCCTATTCCGATGATAACGAATAAGTAGAAGGAAAGCAGCATAAAATGAGGCCATGCATCATATTGTTCTGCCGGAAACACCCATAAATACAAGATTCCCACTCCGATACTGAACACTGTTCCCAATGTTAGAGCCATATTAGCTGCCAGAGTAGTGGTGCGTTTCCAGAACACGCCAAAGAGAAATACAGCTGCCATTGGAGGAGCTATAAATCCCAGTACAGACTGGAAAACATTAAACAGATTCAGTCCCTTGATGCTGTCGATCGCTATGGTTATTATCACAGAGATCAGTGCACCGACTACCGTAACCACTTGTCCCACTCTGATAATCTCTTTCTGCTTGGCCTGCGGTCGGATTTTCTTCACATAGATATCCATCGTGAATACCGTACTTAATGCATTCAATGCAGAGCCGACAGTACTTACCAATGCTGCCGTCAATACAGCCAATACCAAGCCAACCATTCCTGTCGGGAACAGATGAGTCACCATTGTCATGTAAGCCTCATCGGGATTCTCCAATTGTGGGAATAAAGCGAGGCAGATAATGCCGGGAAGAATGTAAAGAGGTACATCTAATATTTTCAACCATCCGGTAAAGTTGGTTCCCATCTGTCCTTCTTTCAGATTCCTGGCAGCAAGAACCGGTTGCACCATCGACTGATCCGTACACCAAAACCAAACTCCCATAATAGGATAACCCAGGATAATAGGTAGCCAAGGAAAAGCCGGGTCATCATTTGGATGGAAAAGATTCCAGTAATCCGCTGGAACGGCGTCCACCAGTGCTCCTACACCACCCACTTTATAGATTCCCATGATAGCCAGTGTGGCTGATACTACAATCAACAGTATCATTTGATATACATTCGTGTAGGCCACAGCTTTCAGTCCGCCAAGCATTGTGAAGAAAGCGGAGATGACAAGTAACAGCAATGCCGATTGCCACATAGGAATATCGAAGACCTGACGGATCAGGACTCCACCGGCAAATAAAGTCAATGCAAGCCATGAAATAAGAATGGTAATAATGGTATACCAGGCAAGGATGTTACGGGTAGATTGTCCGAAACGTTTTCCCATAAATTCGGGCAATGTCGTGATGCGACTACCCAAATATCGGGGAGCAAAGACAAAAGCAAGCAGACATATAAAGACAAATGCATACCAGGCATAATTCCCCGAAACAATACCAGTAGTAAATCCGGCACTTGCGGAAGCTATCAACATGGAAGGTCCGACATTCGTCCCCCACATGGAGAAGCCGATATGATACCATCTCAACGAATTCTCCGCAAGGAAAAGACTACTCCCCTTTTTTCGTTTTGAACTTGCCCATATACCAATAGCTATCAAAATCAGGAAGTAGGCAATCAGAATACTCCAATCTAATGTCTCTAAAAATTTCACATGCATAATTCAAGTATTAAATAAGTAACGTAAGTTTAAATCTAATTTTCTTTCAGGCAAGGATTACATGGATTTCACGGTTTTAATAGGCTATGTAATTAAGAGCCGTGTTGATCCGTGTAATCCGTGCCTTTTTATTCTATTTTTTATTTCCAATCAGTTCTTTGGCAACTGCTACAGCTGTATTCGCATTGTCACTATATCCGTCCGCACCGATTTCGTCAGCAAACCCCTGACTGACGGGTGCTCCGCCAATCATCACTTTCACTTGATTACGAATACCGGCCTCTTCCAATGCCTGAATAACCTCTTTCATATACGTCATGGTAGTAGTCAGCAATGCGCTCATGCACAAGATGTCAGCATGGTTTTCCTTCACAGCTTCCACAAACTTGTCACAAGTCACATCAATACCAATATTAATGACTTCAAAGCCGCAACCCTCCAGCATGGAAGCCACTAGGTTTTTACCAATATCATGGAGATCTCCTTTCACTGTACCGATGACAATCTTACCGATTGTAGTGGAAGCACTTCCTGCCAATAAAGGTTTCAGTAGCTCCAAAGCCCCTTTCATAGCACGTCCTGCCATCAACAGTTGGGGAACAAAAGCTTTTCCATCCTGGAAACGTTGTCCCACTTCGCCCATTGCTTTAATCATATAATTATTGATAATCATTTGGGGAGCTACTCCTTCCGCAATGGCTTGCCGGGTGATTTCAACCGCAGGTTCCAGTTTCCCGGCAACAATGGCTTCATACAGAGGTTTCAGTTTATCCTCTTCCAGGTGTTGTTCTTCCCGTATACAAATACGTTCCTGTCCGGTAGCTGCCAAGTCGGCATCCTGTTGATGTTCATTGGTATTTACAGAAGTAGAAGAACCGGTATATTCTTCAACAATCCGCATGGCCTGTTCCACTTCCTTTTCGTTATGGAAATCCATTTCCAAATGTATACCGTCCACGCCGATATGATCCAATAGGGGTTTTAGTTCGTCTAATGTCACCCAGCAAGCCATCACGCTCTTTCCTCCTGCCAGAATCTTCTTATACAGATCGTACCATTTGGGAGATCCTCCTTGTGGTTCGCCCACTCCGGGGGTCCATTGAATCGCATTCAATTCTTCAATTTCAAGCAAGGCAGGCAGGTGATGCATGGCTCCCACTCCATCCAGATGATAAAGGGTATAATCAATCTTCTGACATTGTTCACGAATAAAAGGTTGCACAAACCGGCGATAATCATCCTGACTAATCATGGTTGAAATATCACTTTGCAGTTTACTCATCTTTCCGGGAGCCCAAGACGAGAAATAACAGAAAGCCATCTCGTCGCCTTCACGGATGATGTCGTATAGTTCATCAAATACTTTGAAGTAGATGTCGTTAATTTGCTGCATCTGTTGTTCCAGGATTTCGGGCTGCATCACTGTGTCCAATAATACCCTATCCGTTCCTTTCAGTGCGGCCAGGACATCCAGTCCTTCCATCAGGTCGGGCATACCGACAAAGTAGTGTCCGTTGGCTTTCGCTTTACAGGCTTTCAGGAGTTCTTTATGAAGAATCCAGTTCGGGTGTTCGGGGTTAAAGACTATTTCATCGGTGAAATCCGGGTTGGGATGAATCCAAATGGTATCTTCCCCACCTTCAAACACTCCGCCTAAGATGGCGGCCAGTGAGCCGGGGCCCAGTTGGGTATTCGCAACCGGAAGAATATCCGCTTTCAGACTGCTGTGCGCTACGTACCAGTCCAGATATTCAGCTCTCCATTGAGGGTCGAACCACTTTTGCGACAAATCTTTTGCCGGTGCGGGAGGTGTTATCTCTGCATGTGGTTGCACTCCTTCCTGGAAGTGCTCCCACATATTGAGAATGATTCCTTTATGGTTCCACCAATTTATATAACGTTGTTTTGTTTCTTCTAAATTACTCTTCCATGTTTTCATACTATACTAAATTAATTAATTTTCTACCACAATCTATCATAGTCCACCACAGATTACACAGATTAACACAGATATGATTTATCTCCCCTTATCATCTGTGTCAATCTGTGTAATCTGTGGTGAACTATTCCAAAATCCTTTATAATCATTATCTATGCGTAAAGCCATGCTCTTGCTTAAATCCATTTCATCCGTACAGTCCACGTCTTCCGAATAGATGGGTATCACGGCATTTGCACGCACATATACGGGCATTTCTTCCAACGGAACATACACGTCTCTCAACCAGCATGCTCCTTCCAAATGTTCTCCCGTAAAGAAGTTCACCCATTTTCCTTCGGGAAGATAGATATCCCGACGGTTTTCGCTGTTCATCACCGGAGCTACCAGGAAATCATTGCCGAAATAGTATTCATCATCTATATGCCAACAAAGTTTATCTTCCGGATGATGCAGAATGAGTGCCTGCAAGAGCGGATAGCCGCTTTCTATGGCTAGTTTACTTTGTTCTACGATGTATGGAATGAGCGAATAACGCAATTTCCACCACTTTTTCACCAACGGAGCTATGGCCGGATAGTGCCAGGGTTCACGCTTATTGGTTCCGTGATAACGGATATGCGATGTGAATACGCCGAATTGGGTCCAACGCATGTACACATCATCTACTACTACCGAGTTCATAAAATTGGGCAATGTATGGAAGCCGGGAACATCATGGCTCCAAAAAGCAAATCCCGACAGGCCGAAATGTAGACCGCCTTTCAGAGAACCTGCCATTCCATCCCAGGAACTACAGGAATCGCCTCCCCAATGCAAAGGATAACGCTGGCATCCCGCCCATGCGGAACGTGCCCAGACTATGCCGTCACCTGTCACTTCTTTCGTAATTTCGCAAGCGGCCTTTTGATAAAGCAGGGCATACAGGTTGTTCAACAATTCCGGCTTCATACCTTTATAGAGGGCGTCCATGTGAATGTTTTCACCGAAATCGGTTTTGATACAGGTTACTCCCATATCCAGGAGTTGTTTCAATAGTCCTTTGTACCATTCGGTTGCTTTCGGATAAGTAAAGTCGATTGTTCCGGCATAATCCAGGGCGGAGAAGTTGGAACCATCGGTCGCTTGTTGTTTGGTCAATGGGGCTATATAATCATTGGCTCTGGCTTCATCAATCTGCTCTGCATTTTCTGCAACGTATGGAAGTTGCCATAAAGAGACACGATAGCCGTTCTTTTTCAACCGCCCGATGAATCCTTTCGGATCGGGGAACCGTTCTTCATTGAATTTCCATTCGCAGAGCCAATCGGTACGGAACCAGCCCGTATCCAGATGAATTACATCACAGGGATAGTGTTCGGTACGCATGCGGTCGCATATTTCGTCTACTTCATCGGCACTGAAATAAGTCATACGGCTCATCCAAACGCCAAAACTCCAAAGAGGAGGCATAGACGGATAGCCGGTCAGGTCACGATAACCGCGAAGAATATCTTCCATCGTATCACCGCCTATCACAAATACATCCAGCAATGCCTGGTCGCTTAGAAACTGGACGGAACGGGTGGAATGTCCGGCCAGCGAGAGCTTGCTATGAGCACATGTATGGTAGAATGTTCCGTACATTCGGCTGGATAGATAGAAGGGGATATTCTTATAAGTACGCCGGTTATTGACTCCTTGCCCGTCCTGGTTTTTCAGGAAGAAAGTCTGTCCGCTCAAGTCCATTTTAAAGAAACGTTCTCCGGTTCCGGCAAAACATTCATCGGGCTTACATTCAAAAGAAAGCGTTGCCCGTTCTTTCCGACCATCGCGTTTGCAAAAGGCAACAGGTAACGCATCGTAACGGGGAGGCGAAAAATGGTCGTAGGCTGACAAGCGGATTTCACGCTTTCCATCAGGGTATAAAGTGATGTCAAGCGTTTCTTGAGGGTCGGGAAGCAATTCGCTCCATCGGTCTAATAGAGGCTCTTCCACATTGATAACGGCACGCTTCGTTCCGTCTTCCGTCGAAAGAATCCATTTTCCTTTTTGTTCTTTTATAAACAGGGGCACTTTCTGAATCCGGTCACTGAATTGTAGCATTTCCGACTCATCTGTCAGTACATAATCACCGAAGCCAAGAAACAGGCGGGTGATGCCGATGTTATACTGACGGATGATTAACGTATATTCCTCCTGGGGAACATCGGTATCCGCCATCATATCGTTAGCCAGCTTTTGCTTCTGAAAGGGAACTGTTACGTAAATATCTCCTTCCTTTTCATAAACAGCCGTTGGCTTGTATGCTTTCCAAAGCGACTCATTCCTTGATAACTCGGTATCGAAATCAAGGAAATCAAATAAATGGTAGTTCGTTGGTTTCATCTATTTTATTGATTAAATATCGTTTATTGATTACTATAATTATCATATTAGTTTGAATGATTACCATACTAGTCTAGTTCTAATGATTATTACACTAGTTTATTGATTGCTATACTAGTACATTAATGACTATGTTAATCCATTGATTTGTTTCAATCTTGCTTTATTCTTCCGGCTTTGTACTTAATACTGTCCGCCACTTGAGGGCCGTTATTCTTCCACACATTCTTTTTCCCGGGACGGTTCGAATCAAAACGTTCAGCAGGACACCAGTTGTTTTCCATTGTATATCCGTCCGTAGCTTCATCCAGATAGATATAAAAAGCACGGTCATTCGTAGCGTAGGGTGCCTCGATTAAATGTTCGATCCGATTATTTCGCATGACGGAACCCGGCTGGTTGGAAAGAGTATACAGACCGCCTGCATCGTATAGCCGACGGGCAAAGTGATGTACATAGTTTGCTTCTATCCGGTTGTTACACATTCCGCTCTCCAGCGATGTCCATCCCCAGCCTACACAAATCCCTGAATAGTTCAGATGGCAGACTTCATTATGAGAAATATCCATGTTTCTGACATATCCGGCACCGATACCTACACATCCCCAGTCTTCATTAGTCACATTACTGATGAAATTGTTTCTGATAGTAATATGGGAACATAATTCCCGTACGTCAGCAGGAATAAAAGGAATGTGCGTCTCAAATCCTCCGTCCGGAAATGCACCGACCAGTAAAGCCGTTCCTCCAATATCCGTAAATTGACAATCTTCGACACTCGATGCAGTAACGGCCCATTCATAATCCAGTCCGGTGGATGATAAATGACGGAACGTGCAATGCTTGAAATCAATATGCTCGGCACCTCTTACACGTATTGCCGTTTCGGGACGGGTGATCCAGGCTTGGTTCTCCAGTTCCGCTTTTTCCGGAAGCCCCGGTTCTTGTAGTTTATAGGCATCCAATAAAGGAAATCCCCCTTGCAAGGTGACGTGCCCCTGAAAAGAAGGACGCATCCAGGAGGTATGCGCAAAAGTAATTCCGTTAAATTGTATATGTTTTACCGGACGAGACAATGTACCGTCTATGGTCACTAAAGTTTCTAAGGTAGGGATAATCACTTCAGCTGTTTCCATATTTTCGCTCGCCTGCGGATAATAGTAAATCGTGCCGGAAGGATATTCCTGGAACCATTCACCGGGTTGGTCCAGCAATTCCAGTGCATTGATCAGGCAGAAGGAAGAATTTCCTTTCTCTCCTCCGATGACGGGTTGCGGCCAGGGATGCGCAAACTCCAGGTGACTTTCAGGTTCATGGAAGCGAACTACAGCTTGTCCGTCTTTCACGTCTATACTTTTCACGCGCAAAATAGCAATCGCCCAGCGTTGATGGACAATCATTTCCAGTTGACTGGCATTTTGTAGTCCAGTTATACTCTGTGATTCCCGGGAACTGTTCACATAAGAGGCAGGGATCGTTATCGTTTGTTCCTCCGGATTGAAGTCAATCATTCGTTCCATTCCTCCGTCAGGAAATTGCGCAGCTCTTTGAACTTTATTGCCATTCACCCACATTTGCCGGGTTTCGACTCTTCTATTTCCTATTAGGGGAACCTCTGCCGACCATATCTTCTGCCTCAACTCTTCAGGAATTGCCGGATTATCGCATCCACGCTTCCATCCTGTAACAGCAACTCCACCACTAATCACAGGGTGAGCACCATCTACCGCACAAATCACTGTTGGAGAATCGGGCGTCCCACTATCTTCCGGACGAAGAAATAAAGAATTGCGCTGGGCATAAACGCCCTCTTCCAAACGAATATAAATTCCTCCGGCTACTTCCGGCCGATTCAGTCTACGCCATTCACGAGCCTGCTTGATTGCCCGGTTTAATGTATTAAACGGGGCTTCCTTTGTCCCGGGATTCTTATCATTCCCCTGCAGGGATACATAAATTTCTCCCGCAAAAAGCAAGGGAAACCACCCCAAGAAAATGATAAAAGAAAGATAAGTAAAAGTCTTTTTCATGGTACTACCTCAATGTGCTACTTCAATAAAGACGAACACACATCGATTTAGTACTCTATGTAAAGGCAATAGATAGGTTATTCTTACGAATGTTTTACAACATCAAATAGGTTACCGAATAAGACCTATGATAAATTGATAACAAAAATAACCGCAGACAACGAACTTCAGTAAAGTTCCGAATATAAATCCGAGTAAAGAGCCCACACCTGATTTGAGTGCCTGCGAGAACTCTTTATTTCCTAATAGTTCACCAATCACCGCTCCTAGAAACGGACCGAGAATAATCCCCCAAGGCAAGAAAAGAAGACCGACAAGAGTTCCTATGATACATCCCCAATTACCCCATTTACTACCGCCACTATATTTACTTCCCAGCATCGGAGTGAAATAATCCAATACCTGCAAAACAGCTACAATCAATAACCATACGATTAATTGTGTCGTAGAATATTGTACCTTATCCGTGAAGTGCAGAATAACCAACCCGACATAAGCAATAGGCGCACCGGGAAGAAACGGCAGAATACAACCAGCTAACCCGGCTATCATACAAAGGGCACTAATTACAATCAAAATAATGTCCAACATAATCTATTTTTTAGTTCTGCACAAAAATACAGTATCTTTCAATATATACAAGCTAACCTCGAGAATTATTTCCGCCACTTCACTGCTGTTTCAGAATAGCTTTGTCAGGGCTGTAGTTCTTTGTGTGAATGAGTTTTTCCAATACTTTTTTGAGGATGCCTCGTACCCAACAAGAACTTTTACTATCTTTGTGTCGTTAACGCTAAAGAAGCAAGTTGTTAAATAAGAAATCAGCAGGAGGACAGAAGATGGATCCAATGGAATATATAGTACCCAACAGAAAGCGTTTGCCTTACGGTATGATGAACTTCGCAGTCATCCGCCGCGAAGACTATTATTATGTAGACAAAACCCGCTTCATTCCTATGATAGAGCAGGCAGACCGGTTCTTTTTCTTCATCCGTCCCCGCCGCTTCGGCAAAAGCCTCACGCTGAACGTACTGCAACACTACTACGATGTGCGTACCCGCGATAAGTTCAACGACTTATTCGGCGACCTCTACATTGGGAAGCATCCCACAGCAAACCGCAACAGCTATCTGGTGCTTTACCTCAACTTTTCAGGTATCACCGGCGAACTGAACGATTATCGAAAAGGACTGGATGCACATTGCCAAATCCGCTTCGACTTCTTCTGTGAAGTCTATTCTGACCTCCTGCCACAAGGTATCAGAGAACGATTGGACGAAAAGGACGGGGCTGTCAACCAACTGGACTATTTGGTTTCGGAGTGCGAACGTGCCGGACAGAAAATGTATCTCTTCATCGACGAATACGACCACTTCACCAACGCCATCCTTTCCGATGCGGAAAGTTTGCACCGCTACACTGATGAAACGCATGGCGAAGGTTATCTGCGTGCTTTCTTCAATAAGGTGAAGGCAGGAACTTATTCCAGCATAGAGCGTTGTTTCATCACCGGCGTAAGCCCCGTAACGATGGATGACCTGACGAGTGGCTTCAACATCGGCACAAACTACTCACTTACCCCTCAATTTAACCAAATGATGGGGTTCACCGAAGAAGAAGTGCGCGAAATGCTGACTTATTATTCAACGAACAGCCCTTTCCGCCATACTGTTGACGAACTGATGGAAATAATGAAACCGTGGTACGACAATTATTGCTTCGCACAGGATTGTTACGGTGAAACTACCATGTACAACTCCAACATGGTGCTCTACTTCGTGAAGAATTACATAGATAACGGCAAAGCACCACGAGAAATGATAGAAGATAATATACGTATCGACTATGAAAAGCTGCGTATGCTCATTCGAAAGGATAAAGAGTTTGCACACGATGCTTCCGTCATTCAAACTTTAGTGAGTCAAGGTTATATCACTGGTGACCTGAAGAAAGGTTTCCCTGCCGTCAACATCACCAATCCGGACAATTTTATAAGCCTGCTCTACTATTTCGGAATGTTAACCATTAGCGGAATAGATAAAGGCAAGACCAAACTGACCATTCCGAACCTGGTGGTTCAAGAGCAGCTCTACACTTATTTGCTGAATACCTATAACGACGCAGACTTGAATTTCAGCAGCTACGAAAAGAGCGAACTTTCAAGTCAACTCGCCTATGATGGCAATTGGCAAGCCTATTTCAGTTACATTGCCGACTGCCTGAAACGTTATGCATCCCAGCGTGACAAGCAAAAGGGCGAATTCTTCGTTCACGGCTTCACCTTGGCCATGACTGCGCAAAACCGCTTCTACCGTCCTATCTCCGAGCAAGATACACAAGCGGGTTACGTCGATATTTTCCTCTGTCCCATGTTGGACATATATTCTGACATGAAGCACAGCTACATCGTTGAGTTGAAGTACGCCAAATATCGCGATTCTGAAAACCGTGTGGAGGAATTGCGTCAGGAAGCCATCGCCCAGGCCAACCGCTATGCCGACACGGACACGGTGAAACAAGCTATTGGCTCCACGCAACTACACAAAATTGTAGTGGTATATAAAGGTATGGAAATGCGGGTATGCGAAGAGTTATAATGAACAATCTCTTCACCCTTCACTTTTCCTTGTATTATCCTATCTATAAGCAGTTTATAGGTGAAGGGTGTTCCCTTCACCCATCCTTTCACGTTTGTAAGCGTCTCCGCGATTCTATCTTGTCGCCCTTTTTTCATTCTTATATTTTTGC
>OKSP01000883.1_pt1 | contig 14126 bp, 8 predicted proteins | sample 2434041 | NCBI WGS metagenome assembly OKSP01 (sample SAMEA3879593, study PRJEB24766) | human gut metagenome | biome: human-associated habitat; feature: feces | place: USA | collected 1985/1987
TTGCTGGACTATCAGGGCAGCGGCCAGAGTGTGATGGAGATGAGCCACCGCAGCAAGTGGTTCGAGGCCATCATCCAGGATACGGAGGATACGCTGCGCCGGGTGATGAAGATCCCGGACAACTACAAGGTGGGCTTTTTCCAGGGCGGTGCGACCCAGCAGTTTGCTATGGTGCCGCTGAACTTTATGACCACCGGCAAGGCGGATTATATCGTTACCGGAAACTTTTCCAACCTGGCAGCCAAGGAGGCGGCCAAGTTTGGGCAAGCCCGGGTGATCGCCTCCAGCAAGGACAAAAACTTTACCTATATCCCGGATGTGGCGGCTCTGCCCTACGATGCAGATGCAAGCTATATCCACATCTGCCAGAACAACACCATCTTCGGCACCCAGTATGTGGAGCTGCCCCAGGTGGAGGGGGTGCCCTTGGTGGCAGATATGAGCTCCATGATCCTCTCGAAGCCGGTGGAGGTCAGTCAGTATGGCTGCATCTATTTTGGCGTACAGAAAAATGTAGCGCCTGCCGGTATGGCCATTGCCATCATTCGGGAGGATCTGCTGGGCCATGCAGCCGACACGGTGCCTACGATGATGAACTACACGACCCTTATCGGGAAGGATAGTATGTACAATACGCCCCCTTGCTGGTGCATCTATATGACGGGTCTGGTGCTGCACTACCTGGAGGATCAGATCGGCGGTCTGGCAAAGATGCAGCAGATCAACGAGGCAAAGGCAAAGCTCTTGTATGATTACCTGGATGGACAGAGCTTTTTTGCAAATCCGGTCCAGCCCCGCTACCGCAGCACCATGAATGTTACCTTTACCAGCCCGAACCCGGAGCTGGACAAGAAATTCTGCACAGAGGCTGCGCAGGCAGGTCTTGTAAACCTGAAGGGACACCGCTTGGTAGGCGGTATGCGGGCATCCATCTACAATGCTATGCCGGTCCAGGGCGTGGAACAGCTGGTGGATTTTATGGAGAAGTTCCGCAAAGAAAACGCATAAAATATGGGAAAGGGGTCCGCAACGATGTATACCATTAAAACGCTCAATGCTATCAGCCCGGTAGGGCTGGCAAAGCTGCCGAAGAACCTGTTTCAAGTAGCGGTGGACGCCGATGCGCCGGATGGTATCCTGGTGCGCAGTGCTGACCTGCTGAACACGACCTTTAATGAGGAGCTGCTGGCGATCGCCCGGGCGGGAGCCGGAGTCAATAATATCCCGCTGGACCGGTGCAGTGAACAGGGCATCGTGGTGTTCAATACCCCCGGTGCCAACGCCAATGCAGTGGCCGAGCTGGTGGTGGGGATGCTGATCGCGGGCAGCCGTAATGTGGCGGCCGCTGCACAGTGGACCCAGAGCCTGGCCGGTGACCCGGCGATCTCCAAAAGCGTGGAAAAAGGCAAAAAACAATTTGTGGGCAATGAGATCCAGGGTAAGACACTGGGTGTCATCGGCCTGGGAGCGATCGGCTCCAGGGTGGCGAATCGCGCGATCCAGCTGGGGATGGAGGTCTATGGCTATGATCCCTATATTTCCATTGATGCAGCCTGGAACCTCAGCAGCCAGGTCCACCACTGCGTAAACCTGAACGATATGCTCCCCCTGTGCGATTATCTGACCATCCATGTGCCCTATCTGCCCACCACACGGGATACGATCAATGCTCAGACCTTGGCGCTGTGCAAGGATGGTGTCAAGATCCTAAATTATGCCCGGGGCGAGCTGGTAAACAACGATGCTCTGCTGGAAGCGATGGAGACCGGAAAGGTCAGCACCTATATGACCGATTTCCCTTGTGAGGCACTGCTGGGCAAGCCGGGGGTCATCTGCACACCGCATCTGGGGGCGTCCACACCGGAAGCAGAGGATAACTGCGCCGTGATGGCGGCACAGGAGATCAGCGATTACCTGAAAAACGGCAACATTGCTCACTCGGTCAATATGCCGGAGGTCCACCAGCCCCGCGCCGGAGGGCGGCGTATCTGCATCATCCATAAAAATGAGCCGGGTATGATCAGCCGGATCACCGCATTGACCACAGAAGCCGGGCTGAATATTGAAAACATGGTGAATAAGAGCAAAAAAGAGATGGCTTATACGATGCTGGATGCGACCGGCGCAGTGAATGTCCAGCTGGCCGAAAAACTTTCCGCTATCCCGGCCGTGATCCGGGTGCGCATCTTGTAAGGCATTATAATAGGTATGCGCTGCTCTGCTGTGCAGGAAAGGGGCTGGTTTGAGAAAGAACCCTCTCCGTCGCCTGCGGCGACAGCTGGTTCCCCTTTTTGTTGCCTGACGGAACATCTTCCCCCGGCCGGGGGAAGTCTTTCAAAGGGCGAGCCCTTGGCAAAAACGATAAGTCTCGTCCTTATGGGTCAACTACTAGAAGAATCTAACTTGTAACCAGTATACTTTCTGCCCTTGCCAAAGCCTCCCCCTTCGGGGGAGGTGGCACGGCGAAGCCGTGACGGAGAGGGTTTGCTTGAGAAAGAACCCTCTCCGTTGCCTACGGCGACAGCTCTCCCAAAGAAATACGGCGGGCATCGGATCATAATCGCTCTGCGTGGTTTCTCCGTCGATATGACGAGAAAACACCCCTTGTCTTTGTGCATAATGTGAGTTGCATTTTGCCGGGGGCTATGGTATCTTTGTGGTAAGGTCAGCCGGGATCGATTCAGATTTCTTTGGTGGGAAGGGGGGCAAGGTTGCACACAGGGTGTAAGCTTGCTTTTTTCCTTTTTGTTTCCCACAAGCGCCGTGCCGACCCCATCATTGATGAAGGAAGGTTTATCCCATGGGCTTTTTTGACAAGATCTTCGGCAAGAGTTCTCAGTCTAAGTTTTCTCACCAGAAAAAGACGGTGCTGTGCCCCATCGACGGTAAGGTGATCCCGATGGAGCAGCTGCCGGACGAAACCTTTGCCACTGGCATCCTGGGCCCCGGCTGCGGCGTAGAGCCCACCGGCGACACGGTGTATGCTCCCTTTGACGGCAAGGTGACCCAGGTGGCTACCACCCTGCACGCAGTCGGCCTGGAGAGCAAGGACGGCGTGGAAGTGCTGGTACATGTGGGTATGGATACCGTGGAGATGCAGGGGAAGGGCTTTAAGAGCCTGGTGCAGGAGGGACAGGATGTCCACGCTGGCGACCCGCTGCTGAAGGTGGATCTGGCGGCTATTCGTGCTGCAGGCCACCCCACCTCTACCGCTGTGATCGTGACCAACAGCGATGATCTGCCCGAAATGAAGCAGCTGATGACCGGCGACGCAAAGGCCGGCGACCCGCTGCTGAAGTTTGGCGAGTAAAAATGATACTGCAAAAGCACCCCGGAGGAAGTTTCCTCCGGGGTGCTTTGTTTTTCAACAGAATTTCACAATCCTCCACAAGGCTCGTTTTTCTCTTGGTGAAAATTGCAAAAACGGCTAAAAACACTTTCAAAAAATTGTCACAATTCCGACTTGCAATTTACAAATTGTACGGAGAAGTTTCCACCTGTCGAAGCGTGACGGTGGAAAACCCGGTGGAAAGAGTTGAATTCCACCTAAAAAGTGGGCGTGAAATCTGCACTTTTACACTTTCTCCACAGAGTTTTCAACATGTTGAAAATGAACATCCTCTCTACAACTGGTATACAGCCCGGAATGTTGAAAACTTTCTTCTGCATAACTGCTGCGCTCTCAAACCATACTATCCTCAATGGGCCTGTAAAAACGGACGCTGCGGCGAATCTGGGAGATAAGGGGGATCTTGCCGATTTTTCTCGAACCGGGCGGAATTTTTCCGAACAAACGGGAAAAGCTGTCCAGGAAAAACTGCGCTTTTCTATGGCAAACAGAGCCGGGGTATGGTATACTTTAACCTGGATTATTTTGCAAAAACATCCCCGTTTAGGGAAGGAGAAACATACGATGATGGAAAAGAATACGCCGCGCCGCCCCCGCCGCAGCCCGGAGGAGGCCCCCGCTAAAAATGAGAGCTTGGTCTACGGCAAAAACCCGGTGGCAGAGCTTTTGAAAAGCGGCTCCGGCGTGGATACCGTGCTTCTGGCCGAGGGAATGGCCCCGGCAGTGGCCGCTTATTATACCGCCCTTGCAAAAGAGGCCGGGGCCGCCGTCAAGCGGGTCCACCCCAATAAACTGCGCCTGATGACCGGTACCGAGAGCCACCAGGGTGTGGCGGCTTTTGCCAGCGAGATCGAGTATGTTGCAGTGGAGGATCTGCTGCAGATCGCAAAGGAAAAAGGCGAGCCGCCTTTCCTGGTGCTGTGCGACGGCCTGGAGGACCCCCACAATCTGGGCGCAGTGATGCGCAGCGCACTGCTGTGCGGCGCCCACGGCATCGTGATCCCGCGGCGGGGCGGTGCGCAAGTGACCCCGACGGTGCTCAAGTCCAGTGCAGGCGCTGCTGAGCGGCTGCCGGTGGCCCGTGTGGCCAATATTGGCGAGACCATCCGCCGCTTGAAAGAGCAGGGGGTCTTTGTCTACTGTGCAGATATGGACGGCGTGTCCCTGCATAAATCGGACCTTACCGGCCCGATTGCGCTGGTGATGGGCAGCGAGGGCAGCGGTGTGTCCCAGCTGGTCAAAAAGCTGTGCGATGGTGTTGTGCGGCTGGATATGGCTGCAGAGGGCACCGGCGTGGACAGCTTCAATGTTTCGGTGGCAGCGGGTATCATCCTGTATGAGATCCGCACCCAGCGGGCAGCAAAGCTGTAAGCTACATAGGAATACGGCAGTAAGCGGGGAGGATGCCCCCCCTGCTTATGACAGGGAGGGACAAGGATGCCGAAAGAAAACCAGCGCCTGACTGGGCGGCACGAGTATACCGCTGAGGAGATCGCGGCGCAGGACGAGAAGTTCAGAACCTTTTTTACCACCACCGTAGCCCAGGTGCCGGAGGAGATGACCCGCCGGGACAGCGAGCTGGATCAGCAGCCCAAGGGACTGCTGGCCCGACTGTTCCATCGGGAAAGACCTGCTGCCCCGGATACAGACTCCTGTGAGGACAATACCGGTGAGCTGCTGCTGGGGTGTGAGCCAGAGGAGCAGGAAGCGGATCTGGAACTGGTGATCCAGCCCGAGGCGCAGCCGGAGATCAAGATGCCCCGGCAGTCCGCCCCTATCAAAAAAAAGGATGTGGCACCGGCGGTGCGGGCGGTGTCCGTGCCAAAACTTGACCCGGAACCTGATCCGGAGCCGGTCCCCATGCCGGAACCCGACCCGGAGCCGATCCCCACGCCGGAACCTGACCCGGAGCCGGTCCCCATGCCGGAACCCGACCCGGAGCCGGCTCCTATGCCGGAACCTGACCCGGAACCGGCACCCATGCCCGAATCGGACTCGGTATCCCGTCCCAGGCGGTACACTGGCAGCTCCAGAGGGGCAGTGGCTAGTCCTCGGCCTGCGGCGCAGCGGGTGCCCCCCCAGGAGGAGCAGACTACCCAGAAACTGGACGAGCTGCGTGCGCTGCTGGAGCAGATGAATGGCTCTGCGGCTGCACCTGTAAAGGAAAAACAGCCGGAAACAGAGTCTGCACGCCCGACCCTGGTGTTTGCACAGGAGCACCAGCCAGAGGCGCAGCCCACCCGCACCGCTTTCCCGGAGAAAAAAACGGAGCCATCTGCCTCGGCAAAGCCCCCCCTGCGTTTGTTTGGGGAGCAGGAGCCGCCCCGGGACAAGGACGATACCATGAGCCTGCCGCTGCTGGAGCTGGAAGAGGAGCCTGCGGCTCCCGCCGCCGCAAAAGCGCGGCAGACCCCGCCGCCTGCAGAGCATGAGGCGCCCGCTTCCTCCGTTTGGAAGGAGAAGCTGGCGGGCTATGCAGCCTCCAAGCAGGCGGAACCGGAGTTCCCGGATGCACAGACCCCGGAGGAAATGGGGGAAAAACTGCGGCAGATGGGGGCTTCCCTTACATTGCGCTGTGTGCTCAGCGGGCTGCTGGCGCTGGTGCTGATACAGCTCAGTCTGACGGCCGGGGGCCTGCTGCCCCCGGTGGCCGGGCTGGACCCCATAGCGGCCCCGGCGGCCTTTTACGGGGTCAACCTGCTGGCTCTGGCGGCAGCCATGGGCGTGGCGTATACCGTTCTGCGGGACGGTCTGGCGGGCCTGCGGGGCACTCCCAGCGCCGAGACGATGCCGGCCCTGGCTGCGGTAGCGGCGCTGGTGCAGGCGGCAGTAGCGCTGCTGAACGCCAAAAGCTATGCGTCCAGCGGCATGACCCTGCTGTCCGGTGTGGCAGCCTTGGGGCTCTGCCTGGCTCTGGTGGGCGGACGTGTGATGCTGTCCGCAGTGGAAGCTGGCCACCGGCTGGCCTCCAGCGGAGAGGACTACCAAGGCGCTGTGCGCATCAAGGATAAGGACCTGGTGCGCAGCCTGGCGCAGGCGATGGAAGAAAAAGATCCCTGGGTGCTGTTCAGCCGCCCGGTGGAGTGGAGCGCTGGCTTTGTGGACCAGCATTTTGGAACGCGTGCCAGTGAGCGCCGGACCCGCAAGACCTCCTACATCTTGCTGGGCACAGCGGTGCTCAGTGGACTGGTGTTTTTGCTGTTTGGTGCAGGCATCAACGGGGCAGCCGCAGCGGCTGCATCGGTGCTGTGTATGGGTGCGCCGCTGTCCTCTACTTTGGTGGCGGCGGTGGCGGCGCTGCGCTTGCAGCGCACAGCCGCAGCAGCAGGGGCGGTGGTGCCCGGCTGGGCCGCTACAGAGGAACTGGGCGGCATCGACACCGTGCAGCTGGATGCCGACGACCTGTTTGGTCCGGACAGCGTGAACCTGGAGGATATCCGTATCTTTAAGGGCGGCCGGATCGACCGGGATATCCTGTATACGGCCAGTGTGCTGAACCAAAGCTGCAACACGCTGCGGGGTTTGTTCCGCCAGATCATTGAGGACCGCACCGATATTTTGTTCCCGGTCAAGGACCTGGAGACCCACCGGGGTCTGGGCTTTGCCGCTTGGTGCGACAACAACCGTATCCTGCTGGGCAACCGCGCCTATCTGGAACAGGAGGGGGTCCCCCTGCCGGAGCCGGAGTATGAGGCCAAGCACTCCCAGAATGGAGCGCTGCAGATCCTGTACCTGGCGGTGTCCGGCAACCTGCACGCCATGTTTGTGCTGCGCTATGTGGGCGGGCGCAATACCGCCCGGGCCCTGGCCGTGCTTCAGCGGGAGAATATCCGCCTGATGGTCGCTTGCCAGGACCCCAGCCTGACCGCCCGCCATATTGCGGAGGCATACCGCCTGCCGCAGGGGATGGTGATGGTGCTGGCACAGGAGCAGTGGGACGCATTGGCATCTGCTCCCGCCTGCACCAGTGCGGATTGCTGCATGATGCACCGCAAGGGTCTGGCCAGCCTGACCGGCGGCCTGGCGGCGGCAGAGACTGCGCAGTCCGCAGAGACCAGCGCTACGACCGTGCAGCTGGCATCGGTGTGGCTGTCGGTGGCCATTGCACTGCTGCTGACTACGGCGGGCAGCATCGGCGGGCTGTCGGTGGCAGCGGTGCTCATGTACCAGGCCGCATGGAGCGCATTGAGCATTGCCGTTTGTGCATTCAAGAGCGGACGGTGACCTTGGGGCGGGTGCTCGCCGCCTTGAACAAAAAAATTCTCAGCTGGCCTGTGCATCTGCACGGGCCAGTTTTTGTGTGGGACGCAAACAGAACGCCCCCTGCCGGGACCCGAGGTCTTGGCAGGGGGCATATTTTTGCAAAAGGGGGGGCAGGTCAAGCCTGCGCATCCATCTGCGCCAGAGTGGGGTAGCTGCTCAGTGCGCCGTACTGCTGCACACTGGCGCCGCAGTATCGGTTGGAGAAAGCCAGGTACTGTTCCAGCTGCGTTTTGCGCAGCTTGGGCAGTGCGGCGGCATCCACGCCGTCCCGGGCCATCTGCCAGAGGAAGGAGCCGATAAAAGCATCACCGGCGCCGGTGGTATCCACCGCTTTGACGGGGGTGCAGGGCGCAAAAGCCTGGGCGCTGCGGGTAAAGGCATAAGCGCCGTTGCTGCCGCAGGTGTATACTACAAGTTGAACATTGCCAACAAATAACCGGGGCAGAGCCTGCTGGATGTCCTGGCATCCGGTCAGGAACGCCAGCTCCTCGTCCGAGATCTTTACCATGTGGCTGCGGGGCAAAAATTGCAGCACAGTCTGGCGCAGCTGCTCCGGGTCCGGCCAGAGGGGGAAACGGAGGTTGGGGTCAAAGCTGAGGATGGCCCCGGCCTCCCGGGCGGCAGCAATGGCCGCCAGATGGGCGTACCGCATGGGACTATCCACCAGGGAGACGCTGCAGAAATGCAGGGCAAAGGCCTCCCGGAACCACTCCCGCCGGATCTGATCCGGCCGGTACAAAAGGTCTGCGGAGGGTTTGCGGTAAAAGCTGAAGGTGCGGTTTCCGTCCTCCTCCAGGCTGACAAAGGCCAGGGCGGTGTTGGCCTGGTCCGTAAAGGAGATGTGGCTCACGTCCACGCCGTGACCGGCCAGCTCCTGAACGATCTTGTGGCCAAAGGGGTCCTGCCCCAGCTGGGTCAAAAGTGCGCTCTGACCGCCCAAACGGGCAAATGCGCCGCAGACATTGGCAGGTGCTCCCCCTACCCGGGGGCTGAAAGAGGGGACCTCCCCAAAGGCACAGCCTGCCCGGGAGGGAATCATGTCGATCAATGCTTCACCAATGGAAAAAAGGGTCGTACCGGGCATTTTTCTCTGCTCCTTGTATAAATAGTGTGGGTTATTCTAATTCGTATACGGATGCGGCGGCTCCGTCCAGCCGGATAGCCAGCGGCCCTGCGCCGGGGTAATACCGGGTGGAGAACACCGCTTCGCCCTGGTTGAGAAAGACCTCCAGCGAGGAGGCATCCCCCCACACATCCAGGCTGCGGCAGGCATCGTCCAGCAGGACTTCCCGCTGGGTGCGTCCGCCGGAGAGCACCGGGTCGGTAAAGCGCAGCATGCAGCGGCGGTCCGGCTGGGTATAGTGCAGCTCGGCCCCCTGGGCGATGTGCAGGACAAAGCTGCCGCTGACCGGGGCCTGCAAAGCAAAGCGGGCGCTGGACAGCAGATGCGCTTGGCCGGGAGAAAGGACGGTGTTTTTTTGCCGCAGCGCCAAAAGCTCCGGGGCGGGCTGCTGTAGCAAACGGCCGTCGGCTCTCCGGGTCAGCACCCGGGGCAGGGTCATGCAGTGCTGCCAGCCGCAGTCCACGGTGGCTTGGTTGCCATAGGGGGCATCCGGCATCCCCATCCATCCCAGCAGGATACGGCGGCTGTGCGGCTCGTCTGCAAAGGTCTGGGGGGCGTAAAAGTCAAACCCGCTGTCCAAAGGGTAAAACTGTCCTAAGGTGCAGTCCTTGGTGCGCCAATCGCCTTCCAGGGCGAAATAGCCGCAGCCATAGACGTTCTGGCAGGGGATGCCCTGGGGGCTGACCAGCAGATACCACCGGCCGTCCAGACAGAACAGATCCGGACACTCCCACATATAACCAAAAGGCTCCGGGGTGGTCAGGGTGTTGATGTGGTTCCAGTGGAGCTTGTCGGCGCTTTGCAGCACCAGCACCTCGCCCCGGTCGGTCAGGGTGCGGGCCCCCAGGACCATATAATACTGCCCCTGCCAGGCAAATACTTTGGGGTCCCGCACGTGGCAGCTCAGCCCAGAGGGATAATCCCGATTATACATAAGACATTGCTTGCTGTCCAGGGTCACCCCATCCCGGCTGACGGCAAGGCACAGGTTGTGGCCCCGCCCGGCGGTGATATAGTCGTAGGGGCCGGGGTGCTTTACATTGCCGGTGTAGTACAGATACAGGGCTCCGTTTTCCACCAGGGCGGAGCCGGAGTAGGCGCCGTGGCAGTCAAAGGGCTGGTCCGGATACAGCATGACCGGCAGCGGCTCCCAGTGGATCAGGTCGGTGCTGCGGACATGACCCCAATGCTTGACCCCGCCGGAAGCATCGAAGGGACTGTACTGATAAAAGACGTGGTAAGCGCCATCGTAACAGCACAGGCCGTTGGGGTCGTTCAGCCAGCCTACCGGGGGCTGGATGTGGTAGTGCTGCCGGTGGCAGTCGGCGGCGACGGTGTCAGCGCCCAGCTTTTCCGCCAGGGGGACCAAGCGTTTCAGGTCTCGTTGCAGCGCATTCATGTCAGTGTACGTCCTCCGGTTTCCAGATGACCCAGGTCACGGCGAAGGAGACGCCGAAAGAAAGGACCATCATCAAGATGTATTGCAGGGGCATATGCAGGTGCAGCAGCACGCCAAAGATGCCGGTGACACCGGTGCCGGTAGCGCCCAGGCCCACGACGCTGGCGTACAGCGCACCGCAGGCGCCGCCTGCAAGACCGCCGATAAAGGGCTTGAAGTACCGCAGGTTCACGCCGAAAATGGCAGGCTCCGTAATGCCCATGCAGGAAGACAGCGCAGAGGGCAGCGCCATGGAGCGCAGCTTTGCGTCCTTGGTCTTTAAGGCCACCGCCAGAGCGGCGCCGCCCTGTGCGACATTGGCGGCACTGGCCAGGGGCAGCCAGTAGGTGCAGCCATAGCGGGACAGCTGCCCCAGGTCGATCAGCGTGTACATATGGTGGATGCCAGCCACCACGGTGATGGCATACAGGCCGCCCATGACAAAACTGCCCAGGCCAAAGGGCAGGGTGATCAGCCATTGCACGCCGGTGATGATGCTGTTTTCCAACCCGGTGAACACTGGCCCGATGACCGAGAGAGTCAGATAGCCGGTGACGAACACCGACACCAGCGGCGTGACGAACAGGTCGATCATGGCGGGTACGATCTTATGCAGCCGCTTTTCGATCTGGCACATGACCCATACGGCGATGATCACCGGGATCACATGCCCCTGGTAGCCCACCAGCGGCACCTCGTACAGACCGCCGAACACCGGCTGCATCACCTCCACGCCGGAGGAGACGGTCCAGGCGTTTTGCAGGTCGGGGTGGATCATGATCATGCCGATGACCGCCCCCAGGAAAGGGTTGCCCCCAAACACCTTGGCGGCCGAAAAAGCGATCAGAATCGGCAAAAACACATAGGCTGTGTTGGAAAACAGCTTTGCAAATACAAACAGCGAGCCGGAGGTGTCCAGCTGTACAAAGCCGTTGGCTGCCATGAAGTTCAGCGCTTCCATCAGGCCCATCAAAAAGCCGGAAGCCACAATGGCGGGGATGATGGGGACAAAGATGTCTCCCAGCGTCTTGATGCCCCGCCGGTACCAGGGGGAGCGGGCGGCAGCCGCCTGCTTGACTGCCTCTTTGCTGGCTTGCTCCATGCCGGTCAGCTGGATAAACGCATCATAAACTTTGTTTACGATGCCGGTGCCAAAGATGATCTGCAGCTGGCCCTGGGCTTCAAAGACGCCCTTGACCCCTTCTGCATTTTCCAGCGCCTTTTTGTCCGTCTTGGTGTTGTCTGCGATCACAAGACGCAGCCGGGTGGCGCAGTGGGCTGCGGAGAGGATGTTTGCAGGGCCGCCTACACGATCCAGCACCTGCTGTGCGATTTTAGGGTAGTCCATATTCCGCTTCTCCTTTACAATAGATCCAGAGGTTCTTCTTCATTTGCCTTGCTTTTTTGAAATCGATTTCATCTGCCCTCATTATACGGCAGCACCCTCAAAAATTCCATTCGCAGGGGGGACAAAATTTGGGTATCAGGGGTTATTGATTTCACAAGGTTTCAGGTCTCCGTGCGGGAAAAAGGGGAGTACAGCGCCTCCGGGTCGTGGTCTCCGGTGGAGGCCCGGGGACGCAGGGTATAGCCCAGCATCTGGCTGCAGGGCACAGCATGGGGGTCGTTCAGCTGCTCCATCAAAAGTCTGGCAGCCTGCTGCCCGGCGGTGTGATAGTGCAGGTGGGCGCTGGTCAGGGGCACAAAAGCGGTCTGCCCGGCGGTGCTGTCCCCTACAGAAGCCAGCATCACATCCTCCGGGATGCGCACGCCCTTGCTGCGGCAGTACTGCATAGCCCCCAGGGCAATGGCATCGGTGGCGCAGAACAGACAGTCCAGCTTGGGGGTAAGGGCAAACAGCTTTTCTGCCTGCCGAAAGCCGGAATCCATGCTGAAATGGGCGGTGGACATGCGCTCTGGGTGCACAGGGAGCCCCGCCTGCTGCAAAGCGGCCTCAAAGCCCATTCGCCGGGCGCGTCCGGCCGCTTTGTCCATCTGCGTAACGCCAAGATAACCGGGCAGGCGGCGGCCCTTATCCAGCATCCGGGCAGTAGCGGCTTTGGCGGCGCCGAAGTCGTCGTGGCAGACACAGCAGCAGCCGGGATATTGCTGGCCCAGCACCACGATGGGCAGAGGCATATTTTCCAGCAGAGCTTTGTGCTGGGGGGTAAACACGGTGGCGATCAGGATCAGGCCGTCCACGGTGTTATGGCTCAGCATCTCCATGGCCTGCACTTCCCGGGCAGCGTCGTTGGCAGTGTTCACCAGCAGCAGCCGGTAGCCCCATTCCTCCAACACGCTGCCAATGCCCTCTACCATGCGGGGACAGCTGTCGCTGGACAACTTGGGCAGGACGACCCCGATCTGCCGGGTACGTTTGGCCCGCAGCATCTGTGCCTGCAAGCTGGGGCGGTAACCGGTGGCTTTTTGTGCGGCAGCGATCTGGGCGCGCTTTTCCTCGCTCAGATAGCCGCCGTTGAAATAACGGCTCACGGCCGCCTTGGATACCCCGGCGATCCGGGCAAACTCGGTAATATTCACAGCTGGGCCTCCTTTTCCTATGCGGACGCTCCGTTTTTTCAGGAAAAAAGCGGGGCGTTTTGTTCTTGACACGTCCTTTTTTTCGTGTTAAAATAGCGCTTACTGTGTAAAAAAGGGAGGATCGGGAATGAAGCTCACCCATCAGTTTTTCCACTATGTGTTTCTGAATATTTTCGGCCTTTTGGGTACATCCTGCTACATCCTGGCCGACACCTTTTTTATCTCCAGAGCGGCCGGTTCGGACGGCATCACACTGCTCAACCTGTGCCTGCCGCTGTACAACCTGATCTTTGCAGTGGGGTCGATGCTGGGTCTTGGCTCGGCCACCCGGTTTGCGATCCTGCGTGCACAGGGGGATGAGCGTGCCCACCGCTACTTCTCCAATGCGTTGCTGTGGGCGTGGATGTTCAGCATCCCCTTTATGCTGGCCGGAGCCTTCTGCCCGGATGTGCTGCTGCGATGGATGGGCGGCGATGCGCAGATCGTGGCACTGGGCGTGAGCTATGCCCGGATCTTTTTGCTGTTCACCCCATTTTTTATGTGCAATTACATTACGTCCTCGTTCGTGCGCAACGATGGGGACCCTTCGCTGGCGATGGCGGCTACCCTCAGCGGCAGCTTGTTCAATGTGGTGTTTGACTACCTGTTCATCTTCCCCATGGGGATGGGGCTGGCCGGTGCTGCATTGGCTACGGCGGTATCCCCCATCGTCAGTATGCTGGTGTGCAGCCTGCACTTTTTGAAAAAGTCCAACCACATCCAGCTGCGGTTCCAGCGCCCCTCGGTCCAGCTGCTGGGGCAGAGCTGCCCGCTGGGCGTGTCCGGCTTTGTGGGGGAGATGTCCTCCGGCGTGACCACCACCGTGTTCAACTTTTTGCTGCTTCGGCTGGCGGGCAACGTGGGTGTGGCGGCCTATGGTGTGGTGGCCAACTATGCGCTGGTGGCTACGGCGGTCTTTAACGGCGTAGCGCAGGGCGTGCAGCCGTTGGCCAGCGCCTGCTACGGCCAGGGCCGCAGCAAGGATGCCCGCAGGCTGCTGGGTCTGGGCACTGCCACAGCGCTGGGCCTGGCGGCGCTGCTGTATGCCGGTGTGTTCGGCTTTACAGATACACTGGTGGCACTGTTCAACCAGGACGGCAATATGCAGATGGCCCAGTATGCCTTGCAGGGGATGCGGGTGTATTTTATCGGGTATCTGTTTGCGGGGGTCAACATCGTGGCCACCGGGTACTTGGGCGCCATCAACCGTCCGGCAGAGGCAACGGCGGCCTCGCTGTGCCGGGGCGTGGTGGCCATCGTGGGCTGCTCGCTGCTGCTGGGCAATCTGTTTGGCATGAACGGCGTGTGGGCGGCTTTTCCGGCGGCAGAGGCGCTGACGGCGGTGCTGACGGCCTGTCTGCTGCGGCGGGTGG
>OKSP01000886.1_pt1 | contig 14059 bp, 13 predicted proteins | sample 2434041 | NCBI WGS metagenome assembly OKSP01 (sample SAMEA3879593, study PRJEB24766) | human gut metagenome | biome: human-associated habitat; feature: feces | place: USA | collected 1985/1987
CCAGCTCCACATCGTATGCCTTTGCGATTGCCTTTGCCATGTCGGTGGAAACAATGGATTCTACCAGTACCGGATTCTCCGGCATTGTATTATTTGCACGTTTCTGTCCCAGAATATATTCCGCAATCAGCATTGCAGACATGTTTCCGGTAAATGTCACATACTCGCCGCTTTTCGTATCCTTGCAGTATACACCCAGACGGTCGGCATCCGGATCGGTTGCCAGAACCAGATCCGCATCCTTTTCCTTCGCAAGCTTTAATGCAAGTTCCCATGCATCCGGGTTCTCCGGATTCGGATACGGAGCCGTCGGGAAATGTCCGTCGGCAACTGCCTGCTGTGGCTCGATATATACATTTTCAAATCCAAGATCGCTCAGCACACGCTTGACCGGACCAAGACCGGTTCCGTGTAACGGTGTATAAACAATCTTGATATCCTTTGCCATCTTTTTGATGATCTCCGGATGAATGGATAAATTTCTCAGCTCTGCAAAATAGGATTCATCCACGTCGTCGCTGATGATCTGATACAGCCCTTCTGCCTGTGCTTTTTCCTTCTCCATGGTCTTTACCATGTCAAAAGAAGTTACTTTTGCAACTTCTGCCATAATACCGGTATCATGTGGCGGTGTTACCTGTGCACCGTCTTCCCAGTATACTTTATATCCGTTATATTCTCTCGGGTTATGGCTTGCGGTAATAACAATACCTGCAATACATCCGAGTGTCCGGACAGCAAATGAAAGTTCCGGAACCGGACGCAGACTCTTGAACACATATGTTTTGATTCCGTTTGCTGCAAGACAAAGCGCCGCTGCATCGGTAAATTCATCTGCCATCAGACGGGAATCATGTGCGATTGCCACACCTTTCTCCTGTCCTCCCTGTGCCAGAATATAGTTTGCCAGTCCCTGTGTCGCCTGACGGACCGTGTAGATATTCATACGATTGGTTCCCGCACCGATCACCCCGCGCAATCCGGCGGTTCCAAACTCCAGTGTACGATAAAAACGATCCTCGATCTCCTTGTCATCACCGGCAATTGCCTTCAGTTCTTCTCTGGTCTGCTCATCGAAATACGGGTCATTACACCACTTGTCATATTCCTGTCTGTAATCCATGATTTTCCTATCCTCCTGATCTGCACTCCTTGCGATACATATCCCCTATGCCTCGCCCAAGATTTTTCATTCTCTCCACTCGCAACTTTTAAAACCAATTGCTGTATGCCATTTTATCACACTCTTGGTTTTTTGAAAAGTTTTTCGCAGAAATATTAGAATTCCTTAAGAAACTCATCCAGCTCCTTTTTTGCCTGCTCATAGGACCGGAAAACAATCCCATGAATGCCACAGGTTTCTGCTCCTTTTATATTTACCGGACGATCATCAATAAATACGCTTTCTTCCGGTTCCAGCCAGTATTCATCACACAGATATTCATAAATTTCCGGATCCGGCTTCATTTTCTTTATTTTATATGAAAAAACAACGCCATCCATAAGCGGAAGAAATTTCAGTTTATCCTTTGTCTGATCCAGCATGTTTTCACTGTAGTTGGAAAGGATATACACATGATATCCTCTTGCCTTCAGATCGAGAATCCATTCCATGGCATACGGGAACAGTTCCACGGTATTTCCGACGGTTTTATGGATTTTCGTAATTTCGTCTGCCAGTTCGGGTGCTCCCGCAATAAATTTCTGTAAGAATTCATCCGGTGTCCCAAGTCCCTGATCGGACGTATCCCACAATTTGTTTTGAAACATTGCTTCATTAATTTTTTTCTGATTTTCTTTGCTGATTCCCAGACGCTGCATATATGCATCCGGCTCGTAGGAAACCAGAACCTTTCCCACATCAAAGATTATATTTCTTATCATGTCTTTTCTACTCCTTCATCCAGTCTTTTTACTGCCGATTTTATCATAACACAAAAACGCCGCATCGTACACACTGGTATCGACACGGCGTTCATTCGTTATGTTCTAGCAATATATCTGAAATGTTGAATTCTCCTCCTTTCCAACACTGAGCATCTGCATCTGCTGATCCAGCATGCCTGCAAACGATGCCTTCTTCTGCTTCATCTGGGATTCCCCATGATTCTCACGTGGAGACTGATAGGTAATCGCAATGATGCTTCCTACGGGTACAATTGTCTGATATCTGTCCTTGATTGCTGCGGTAACGCGCCTCCCTTCCATGATTGGCGTTCTTTTTGTTTACCTACATTATTTATATCGGACATCTTTACCATTTCTTAACTATTTTTCTGAAAATTTATCCATTTTTCTTTCAAACAACATTTTCTGACAAAAAAAGAGCGGAATCGCAATGACTCCGCCCTTACTGGCTGACAATTATTTTGTTGTATAATATCCACTATATACGATCTCGTAATGATCAAAATTTGGATGAGAACTTTTTGAAACATAAAATTCCGGTGTTGTTTTTGTTTCTTTCTTATCCAGATAAATTGATCCATTATTTAAGTCTATAATATTTCCACTTGCATCATAGCTGAGAATATAAACCTCTCCATATACATACTGGCTTGTTTTGTTTACTTCCTTTAATTTAAAAGTAATACGTGTATCAGATGCCTGTTCATCTGTGACGGTAACAGAGAGTTTATCTTTTCCAAGTACCTTATATTTCTGATCCGGATTTCTGTCAAATCCCGTAATTTTCACAACATCTGCTGCTGAAGCTACATAAATGCGCTCATATGCCGTCTTCCCACTCATAACACGGTAGACCTTTTCCTCTTTTGCCGCAAGTTCTGATCCGGAACTGTCCTTCAGCGAATACTTTACCGCAATTCGGTCAAACGTTGCCTTTGTGTTGTTTTTCAGACTGATGAGAATATAATTTCCATCCAGTTTCTGAAGCTTAAGGTCAAACTTCGGCTCCGCAACCGTTACTTTTATCTTTAAAGACTGCGTATGTCCGTAATAATCTTTCCCTTTTATAGTTACAACCGAAGTTCCTGCTTTCTTTGCAGAAATGGTATACTGCTTTTTCGATTTATTGGCTTTTACTGTTGCAACTGCTTTCTTGGTGCTTGACGCACTACTTAAAGATTTCACACCGGTAAGATACCAGGTATAGGTTTCTCCCTTATAAAGTGTTAAGCTCTCATTCTTTGTGGCTGCCTCCACAGATGCCGGTGTCACCAGCGCCAGAATCATGGCAAAAGCCAGACATGCCGTAATTACCCTCTTCATTACTTTTTTCATTCTTTCAATTTCTCCTTTCAATCTTTTCATGGATTTACGCAAACGGTGCAGGCAAATGTTTTCCCGTTTACTTTCAATGTTACTTTGGCTGTGCCGGTACCCTTTGCCGTCACTTTGCCACTGGCATTTACTACCGCAACCTTCGTGTTGCTGCTGGACCAGGTAATTCCTTTGCTTTGTCCGGTCACTTTAAACGTGCCGGTCCTGCCTTTGGAAAGAACCATGGTTACCCGGTTCACCGCAAGTCCCGGGATGGTTGTTGTAGTATATGTTTTATCTGCACTCGCTGAAGTTTCCAGCGTTGATGCCTTATATTTTTTGCCGGCGATTACGACAGAATTTTCCATGTGTTTTTTGCCGTTGACCACTTTTGCGGATATGCCATAGTGCTTCATAATCAACTGATAAGCTTCACAAAACCCCTTATAATTTGCCTTGCCCTGCTCGAGTGCTTTCTGTGCCAGAACCGATGTTCCATTCGGGGAAACATTCTGCTGCATCCACTGCTGGGCGGCAACTGCCTTTTCATAATCGCTCATCCCGGAGGTCACATACTGATTCCAGATAATATCAAGCACGTTTTTCTGGGAACGCGCAATCACCGTATAGGGATATGTATAAGTTTTTTTGCCAATGGTTGCCGTTATTTTTACAGTTCCGGCTTTTTTCGCCGTCAGCCTTCCATCCGCATCTACCGATACCACACTGCTATTTGAACTTTTCCAGACGGGTGCCACAGAAGCATTCAATACGACAATGGATCGGCTCTCTCCCACATACAGTTTACTATACCCTGCCTGTATTTGTAAAGATGTCTGACTGCTATAATGAATTTCGTTTGCTTTCGCATACGTTTCCGCCGCAGAACCATACGGAGTAACTATCGTAAGCCTTGCCTTGTTACATCCTGCAAATGCATCTATTCCAATCGTTTTTACGCTGGCCGGAATCTCAATTTGGTACAAATCCGTCTGATTCTGAAACGCCTGTGTTTCAATCGTGGTATATCCTGATGGAATCTTTACCGTCTGCAAATTTGTCAGAATCAGCTGGCCAAGATTCGTTCCGATGTTAGTAACTACGTAGGAATTACATTTTGCAGGAAAGGTAACTGTGCTTTTTTCTCCCGTATACATATAAATGGAACAGCCTTTTTTCGTTGTTGCACCTTTTGGAATCTGATAGACAAATCCTGCCGCATCCTGCGCATATGCAGTTCCATCCATATCTTTGACAATCTCTGCAGCCTCTGCGATATATGGACTCCCCGCCAGCAGCACGGTAACTGCCAGGAACATCCCCGCGATCTGCCGGATACTCTTTTTCTTAGCTGTTTGTTCTCGGAACTTCATATCTTTTCCTCACTGTAAATTTCCACTACTGTACGATATTATCCGGAATCTCCAGATCCGCATCCGTCAGTATCTGTCCCTCAACGACTTTATTGACAAGCTGCTCTGCATATTTTACCTGCACCTCATCCGGATACATGACATAGCTTCGTTTCGTAGGCATGGAGTAGGTCGTCGATGATCCGCCTTTTCCTGTAACTGCATAAGACTTTACATTCCAGGAAGCCAGATCCGACAACTGCATTTTTACCAATGCAGAAATATCCTCTGAACTCATACTCGTCGTAAACATCCCGGACATACTATCCATAATTGCTGAATAGTTGCTAAGCACCGTTGTTCCGGAAGAAATTTTCTTAATCAGTGCCTCAATTGCCTGCATCTGATGACGTCCTCTGGAATTATCCCCATCTGCAAAAGATTTTCTCTCCCGCACGTAGGAAAGCGCCACCGTACCATTTAACTGATTGGTTCCCTGATTGATATAAAATCCACCTTCACTGGTCCGGAAGGCTTTCTCCGACTCTACGGTAATTCCTCCGACTGCATCTACTAATGTCTTAAATCCATTAAAATTAATCTGCACATAATAATCCACATGCTCATCATACAGATTTCCAAGTGTGGCCATAGAACAGTCTATTCCATACATTCCGCAGTGTGTCAGTTTGTCTTTGGCTCCTGCTGACGCTGCCGTATCCACATAGTAATCTCTCGGTGTATTAATAAGAAGCACCTGCTTCGTGGACGGATTGACAACCGCAAGAATATTGACATCACTGCGGCTGGTAGTAAGTGTAAGGTTTCTGGTATCCGAACCACTGATATAAACCACAAACGGATCTGTTGTAATTGATTTTTCTGCAGTCTGTGAATCTTCCGTAACCACATTTTCTTCTTCATGGTCATACAGTGTTCTTGTTCTTGAAGAAAATGTTTCATATCCATCCTGTGCCTCTACCACATCCACATATGCCACATTCATCAGCATTGCATCAGCGCTTCCCTCATACAATGCCTGTACCATATCAGGAATGTTGTCATACACCTGCGTACGGATCTGTGTCCCGACAGTTTCATTGATCTTTTCGATTGCCTTTTGGGTATGTTCGTAATCGTATTTTTCGGTAATCGCAAACACATAGTCTTTCGCATCCATCAGTGTCTGTGCCGGATCATCCACCATGACATAAGCCGATACGGTATCTGTTGTTTTTACATTTCCAGTAATATCTCCCAGGGTATTTCCGGCTTTTACAAGCATATAAGAACCACCGATACATACAACCATGCATGCAAGTGACAAAAGGATTCCGAATGTGCGTCGGACATAACATGCTGTCTTTTTTTTGCCTTTTTTTCCGAAATAAAATAGACAGTATTCCATAATCAGCAAAAAAAGCAGGATCAATCCAAACAACATCACATACAATTCCGGAAGCATATTCAGCCACAAAACGATTCCGACAGTTGTAAGACTCAATACCAATTGCACCACCAGAATAATTCCGGCGGTTATTTTCCATTTACTTTTCTTTTTTTCCTTTGTTGCTTCCATGTGTTATCCCCAGTTTGCAAATATAGCAACCATCACTTTTTGTTATCCTTTTACCGTTTTAAAATTTTCGTTTTTATTTTGGATAATAATTTTTTTATCTTCTTCTCTATTCCCTTGCCGGGATAAATATACTGAAAGACTGCAATCAATAATCCAAATAAAATTATTACAATTATCGCAAAAGGAATTTTGCTCACCATTTTCATTCTTGCAATTATCCAAATTATAATTAATGAAATGAATGTCTGCACTGTTAAAACCACATAAGCTGTGTTTTTCCACTTTTTTTTATTAGCGTCTTCTTGTATTTTAATTTTTTTTCTAAGTTTTTGATTCACATTCAATCTTTCATTACAAGTTTCATAAGTTCTTCTGAACTTTCTCATTAATTTTTCATTTTGTTCTTTTAATGAAGTACCCTCAAACTTCTGGATATTTTCAAGCAAAGTTTTGTAATCATAAGGCTGAATGTTACAATTTGGTCCAAGTATAATCTTTTTTACACCAGTAAAAAGTGCCCGATATACGCTCATGAGATATTCCGGATCTTTAACGATGCCCTCTTTCATTGCTTTTTCCAATTTATTAACAATCTTTTCTGCAACAAAATCACAACGTTCTATTGCTCTCTCAGGATACCCTATTCTTTTATAAAAGCTTGATACTTTCGTATTCCAGATTAAATTCACAGATGGAATATTCATCGAAAAGGAAATAATTCCAGGGTGAAGGCGGCACGAAATCACCCCATCATATTCTGACATTTTTACAAACAAGTTCTCTGGTAAATTCATATTAAACACACATTTTTCTATCGGTACATTGTAAAATCTGATAAGATAATCCAAAAAAGCTTCATCTCCAAAATTACCACTTGTTATCAATTCATAATCATAGCCCCGGGTTTTTAATATATCAATGACATTCGTCCATAATTTTGCAGATTGTTCTTTCGTGAAATCAACATGATTATCTATAAATCCATTCGCTCTTATAACAAATATGCCAATTTTCTTTTTCGCATTTTTTTTGCCATTTGACTTTAAAATTGCCTCCTGACCAATAAAATTATCAAATACTGTTGCAGAAAACACAGCCGGATCAGATACAAGACCTATTTCAAAAGAATCATTAACTTTATATTTTTCAAGTTTGTCTATTCCGTCACGTGTAGTGATCTGTTTCACACATCCCATATTAAGTGCTATTTTTAGTCTCTGGCACCTTTTATTTTCTTCATTATATGCCTCAATTCCAATTGCCGAAAAAATAACAGGTTTGTTAAATTGCTGAGCAATTTCAAGAGTTAGTGCTGTTCTTTCATAAAATGTTTGATACAAATAATTGAATACTGGCGCTCCTCCAAAAACAATCAAATCTGCCTGTGATATTGCATCCTTGGCATTTTGTAATAATAGAGGGTCTCTTGTTTTCATATATTTTTTTGTAATAATAGAAGCCGATCTACTACTAATTTGATACTCACTTTTGCTAAATCCAAGATTCCTCATTAAAGCATGTAATAATCCAATATCACTATTTTCAATAACTTGATCACCTATATTATCTGAATCTCTATTTGTTAATAGCAAAATCACATATTTATTTTCTAACTCCATATTTCACCCTCTTTTAAAATACGATATAAGTATCAAAACTATACCACCACTTTAACTTATTTCATCCAGCATATCATTCGTTTATAAGCTTCAACTAACCCAATTTCCGGTTTCCATCCGAGTTCTCGCATCTTTGAAGCATCTAGCCACATTTTTACCGGTGGTGCATATCCAAGTGATACACTATCCTCTGGTATATCAATAACCACCTGTATCTTTTCTCCTGCAATCTCTCTTGCAACGAGCTCTGCCATATCCCGAATTGTGATATGGCTATCCTCATTTGCTATATTATATGCTTCCCCAGCTTTTCCTTTCACTAAAAGGGTCATAATAGCGGCAATAGCATCTGCTGTATATACATAATTACCTTCGGACTCTCCAGTCGTATGCAGTACAATATTTTCACCTCGCATCACGCTTCTTGCAAATTGTGCAAACACACGATTTTCTGTTGGAAGAATTCCCGCACCAAAAGTCTGTGCCAGTCTCGCGCTGATTACATTTACTCCATACTGCGCCGCATATGCAGTACACAGACATTCACACATACGTTTTCCTTCCGGATAACAGCTTCGAACATTCTCAATATCAACATAACCTAAGTCCTTTTCAGCAGTTTTTCCACCTACTGTCGGCTGTCCATAAATTTCCATTGATGAAATATAAATAAATGCTTTCGCCTTCTTTTCCACTGCAAGTTGAAGCATTTTTTCTGTTCCATCAATTGACGTACAAATGGTACCTACCGGATCAGACACCATTACTTTCGATGCTGTCACTGCTGCAGCATGAACAATATAATCACAATCTCCTTCACAGTTCACTTTTTCTTTTGTCAGGTCTGCCACAACATAAGTTAACGCATCTGTTTTTTCTTCTGCAAAAATCTTATCTGCCTTTTCAACATTACGTACTACTGCATAAATCTTTGCACCAAAATTCATGGTTCGATTTGCATATAGCAAATATTTCACAATCAAAGAACCAATCAAACCTGTTGCTCCAGTAATCACAAATGAACTATTCCGCAACGCATCCCATGAAATATCCCGTTTTGTAATCTTGTCAAAATCTTCTTCTAAAACATCTTTCATATCGGGTCTCCTAATCTAAAATGAATTTAATCTTCTAAACCATAAATCTGCGCTTCTTCTTTTGCATCCAACAACGCACGCATCGTATAAAAATCATCTGGTGTAGTAATCTTAATATTTTCCTGTGGTCCTTCGATCAAATATAATTTTTTACCATAATACTGCATCATAGAACAGGAATCAATAAAATCAAACTTATTCTCTGCAATTGCTTTACGGTGCGCTTCAATAATTTCATCAAGATAAAAACTCTGTGGTGCACGAGCCAGACGCGTATCCGCACGATTCGGAACATCCTCGATAGAATTATCCTCTGCAACAACCAAAACGGTTTCTTTTACTTTAACACAAGTAATGGAAGAACCATGCTTCTTAACCGACTCTATATTATCTGTAATTGTTTTCTCATTAATAAGTGGGCGAACTCCATCATGTATAAGTACAATAGATTTTTCTCCACAAGCAATTTCTTCTGCTGCTTTTAATCCATTATAAATGGATTCCTGACCACTTGCCCCTCCTGAAACAACCTTCTTCACCTTATGGATATTAAATTTTTCCAAAAGTTCCTGCAGATAAGGAATCCACTCCTCCAGACATGCAACTGTAATTGCATCAATTTCCGGATGATTCTCAAACAATTCCAGTGTATGAATAATAATAGGTTTTCCATACACATCAATAAATTGTTTGGGTTTCACGCGACTATTCATACGTTTCCCCACACCACCTGCAAAAATTACTCCAATATTCATGATAACATCTCCCTATTTTTTATTTTATATTATTTGCGCAGCACAAGTTTAATAAATACCCTGCTGCCTTCATATAATAAAATCATCGGCACTGCCAGAAGTGTCTGCGTTACCACATCAGGCGTCGGAGTAATGATTGCCGCTAAAATAAACGAAGCAACTACCATATAGCGCCGCCCGCGCTTCAGCAAAGCAGAAGTTACCACACCCATCTGCGCCAGCACAATAAGCACCATGGGCAGGTTAAAAATAAAGCCGAAAGGCACAACCAGCATCAGGAAAAAGTCCAGATAGCTTTCTATCGAAAGCATCGGCGCAATATTGCCGCCTGCAAAGGTTGTAAAAAAGTGCAGCCCCTGCGGAAATACAAAAAAGTATGCAAAAGCAATACCCGCCCAGAACAAAAGCACCGACGAAGGCACAAACAGCATCAGCGCCGAGCGTTCTCTGCCGGTTAAAGCTGGCACCAGAAACGCCCACAGTTCATAGAACAAAACCGGGGCCGCAAGCAGCACTCCGCAGGCAAGCGCTATTTTTATGTAAATAAAAAACGCTTCCGCTGGGCGCATATAATACAAATTGGTGGCAGGCGCCGTCAGCACTGCCACAATTTCGTCAATATAAAAGCTGCTTACCAGCGTACCGGCGGCAAGTGCCGCCAGGCTGTGCAAAATTCTGCGCCGCAGTTCGCCCAGATGTTCCGTTAAGGTCATTGCCTCATCATTGTTATCTAACGGACGGCCATTATCCATAGCTTGCGCCGTCACTTTTTGGCTTCCGCCTGTACAGTTTCCGCACCGGCAGACGCAGCGTCCCTGGTTTCCGCGGTTTCGGCAATTTCACCTGCTTTTTTAATTTCAGTTTCCGTGCTGTTTACAGCCTGCTTAAATTCCTTCATGCTTTTGCCAAGGGCAGAACCAATTTCCGGCAGTTTGCCGGGACCAAAAAAGATAAGCCCTATAACCAAAATAAGCAAAAGTTCGGGTAAGCCTAAACCAAACATAATAATTCCTCCTTGCAGCCGCTTTATTATAAGTTTTATGCTTTGCTACATATATAGTAACACTTGCAGCTAACTCTAAGTCAAGCCTTATTTAAAATTTAATCTCGGGCTAACCTTCGTTTTACTTATACTATACAAAGCGCCTTAATCAATGCTGATAAGTTCATAATTTGGGTTGCCCATTTTCAGTTCTTTCATGTAACTTAACTGGCGCAGGCCTTCGCGGCTTTCAATGCGCTCAATAAGGTCTTTGTTGTCGCCGCCCGGTTTGTCATAAACCATGTCCACGCACGCCTGGTCAATCGCCAGTAAATCGGTGGAAGCCACCATGCCGATATCACCGATGGTCGGTTCTTCCGCATCAGGCCCGGCGCAGTCGCAGCGCAAGGACATTCTGTTAAGCACGTTAATATAGGCAATGCGTTTGCCAAAAAAGTCCGTTACTGCTTTGCCTGCCTCCGCCATGTGCTCCATAAAATGCGCCCCGCGGATGGAAAAATCGGCATTGTGCTGCATGGCCTTGCCTACTTTGGCATCGGCACAGCCAATGGCGATATTTTTAAGCGAACCGCCGTAGCCGCCCATGCTATGCCCTTTAAAATGCGTCAGCACTACCATGCTGTCGTAATCCACAAGGCTTTTGCCTACGGACATTTCCGTAAAGTGCTTGCCCCCGAGCACCGGCAGCGGCGGCAATGGTGCCGTTTTTAAGTTTTTCCGTTTCGCCAAGCAGTTTTTTGCCGTGGCTGTACAGGTATTTTCCGGGTTCAGTCAGCGTAAAGCGGCGCGTGCTGCGCACCAAAAGCTGTACCCCCAGTTCTTTTTCCAGCGACAATATCTGCTGGGATATTGCCGACTGCGATATAAAACATTCTTCGGCTGCTTCTGTAAAGCTGCCGGTGTCCACTACGGTTACAAAATATTTAATCTGCCTCAGCAGCATAAGCCGCCCTTCCTCTCTCAGGAACTGTATTTTTATTGTAAAGTTTTGACTTTACTTTCATTCAAGCCGTTACGCAAATTTTTCATAAACTTTTCTTATTTTTGCTACAAAGCCATGCCTTACCGCATAAAAGCATGTTTTTTAGTTATTTACTATCATATATAACAGAGTAAACTTAAAACAAATTGTATTTTTAATGCTATTTATAAGAAATTTTTATGAACATTTTTCAACAGCCCTTGACTTAGAGCCGTCTTCAACTTTTATAATAAAGGCGTAAAAACAAATCCTGCCCAGGGCAGGCTAAAAAGGCAGGGATTATTATGAAAAAAACAGCCAGAATTTTGCTTGCGCTTTGCGCTTGCATGCTTATAGGAGGTAATGCCGCTATGGCACAGGACAGAATGGAAGAAAGCTCCGCCACCGTTAAAGCCCTTTACGGTACGGAAAATCCGTGCAGCATTAAAGGTGCACCGGAACTTGGCGAGATTATGCAGAAATTTATTTACAGCGATGTGAACAATCAGGTAAAAATGCCTTTGGCGCAAAAAGAGCTGCTGACACTGGTGGTTTTAACTGCCAACAACACTCCGGAAGATATCGGTATTCACGTTAAAGGCGCGTTAAATGCCGGGGCAACGCCCGAAGAAATACGCGAAACCATTTACCAGTGCACGCCTTATGTTGGTTTTGCACGCAGCAAGGCCGCGCTGATTGAAATGCAGATTGCTTTTGAAGAAGCAGGAGTAAAACTGCCGCTGGAAAACCAGGGCACAACTACCGACGCCGACCGCATTGCCAAAGGCGAACAAACGCAGGTTGACATTTTCGGCGACCGTATGCGCGGTTTTGCAAATTCCGGCAAAGGCGACCAGGCGCACATTAACAACTGGCTCAGCGGCAACTGCTTTGGTGATTATTACACCCGCAAAGTGCTTGATTTAAAACAGCGCGAGCTGATTACCTTTACCGCAATTATCACGCTCGGCTGCTGCGACCCGCAGGCCAAAGCACATGTTAACGGCAACCTCGGCGTTGGCAACACCCGTCAGGATTTAATTGACGCCGTTACCGTGGCGCTGCCTTACATCGGCTATCCGCGCACGCTCAACGCCATCAGCGCCATTAACGCCGTTGTACCGGCAGAATAAAAAAGTTTCCCCGTTCCGCAAATAAAAAAATCCGCCCGGAGGCGGAAATTTACGAAAGAGGAGCAAAGCATATGAAAACTAAAAAACTTTTATTAGCATTATGCGCATTTATGATTATGGGAGGTAATGCCGTTATGGCACAGGAACAAACAATACCTGAAGAATTTGCAAAAGAAAACATTTTTGGGCTCGGCGAAAAAAACGTGGCTTACCAGCAGTATTTTATCGGCCAGAGCTATTTAAACCCGCTGACCAAAGAACGTGTGGGCACAGCCAACGTAACCTTTGAACCCGGCTGCCGCAACAACTGGCATATTCATCACAAAGGCGGGCAGATTTTACTGGTAACCGCAGGCCGCGGCTACTACCAGGAATGGGGCAAACCCGCGCAGGAACTTAAACCCGGCGACGTTGTAAACATTGCGCCCGAAGTTAAACACTGGCACGGCGCCGCACCGGACAGCTGGTTTGCGCACATTGCCATTGAAGTACCGGCTGAAGGCAGCAGCAACGAATGGCTGGAGCCCGTTACCGACGAAGAATACAGCAAATTAAAATAAATCGCAGTAAACAAGTACGAATAAAGAATCCGCTTACACAAGTACAAACCCCCTCCGCTGTTAAAACGAAGGGGGTTATTATTATGCCTGCGGCAGCAAATAAAAAAGCACTGCAATACTGATTACAGTGCTTTGGCTATAAAATAAAAATGGTGATCCACCCGCGACTCGAACGCGGGACACCCTGATTAAAAGTCAGGTGCTCTACCAACTGAGCTAGTGAATCATTGGCTTTTCACAGCCCTAATATTGTAACGGGTTTTTCCGCCTTTTGTCAAGGGGGAATTTCCCGCTCCAGCCTCAGTCTTCAAAGAAGGATTTGAGGGTAAAGGTTTGATCACGGTTCGGACCAACGGAAACAATGCCGATTTCAACGCCGACCACTTCACTCAGACGGTTCAGGTAGGTCTGCGCTTCCTGCGGCAGGTCTTCATAGGAACGGACGCTGCTGATGTCGCATTTCCAGCCCTTGAAGGTTTCGTAGACAGGTTTTGCCTTGGCCAGGATGGAAAGGTCGGCCGGAATATATTTGATGGGCTTGCCGTCGATTTCCCAGCCTGTGCACATCTTGATTTCATCCAGACCATCAAGGATATCCAGACGCGTAATGGCTAAGCTGTCCATGCTGTTGATGCGTGCCGCATATTTGACCATAAAGGCATCGAGCCAGCCGCAGCGGCGGGGACGGCCCGTAACGGTCCCAAATTCATGGCCCGTTTCCCTAAGATACGTACCGGGGCCATCTGTATCAAAAAGTTCGCAGACAAAAGGACCTTCG
>OKSP01000888.1_pt1 | contig 14027 bp, 8 predicted proteins | sample 2434041 | NCBI WGS metagenome assembly OKSP01 (sample SAMEA3879593, study PRJEB24766) | human gut metagenome | biome: human-associated habitat; feature: feces | place: USA | collected 1985/1987
ATACGGAGCGTGATCCTTGAACGCATCGGTGCTCCACACGCCCAGCTTGGCGTGCTTGCGATCCTGGTACGTTTCCTCGGGACCAGCGCCGAAGAACCTCAGGTTCGAATACTGGACCGGCAGAGTCCATTCGATGCCAAACGCAGGAATGGTGGGCAGTTCGCCGGATTCGCCCGGATATTCCACATGCAGGTTCAGACGGCCAGTGGTATCGGCGGTGTATCCGACGGTGACCTTGGTGCACTGCGGCGTGGCAAGCTCATACGTGTATACGGCCTTGAGCGTGTCTTCATCGACCTGTTCGATGACATTGTCCACGCAACGGGCGTAACGGCCGGCCGCCATCCACTGGGCTCGCTCGAATCCATGGCCGGCGCCACGGTCGTTGTCCGTCAGCGCGCGGAATGTGGTGATCGCCGGGCGACGAAGCACGAATTCGTGACCGTCGAACGTGTAGGAGACCAAGCCGCCCTGGGTGCGAGAAAGAAGAATCTCTCGTCCGGAACCCTGAACACCCGCATTCCAACGGCCAACAGTGACGATGCCGTCCGCAGGCAGGGCCGCATCTTCGGCTGCCTTCGTTCCGGCCACAATAGTCTGGCCGAAGGCGAGTTCGTACCCGGCAGGAGCCCAATCGGTCGCCTCAGCGAGACGCTGGGACACTTCAAGCACCAGCTCATCGGCATTGGCGCGATAGAGATCCACCGGCCATTCGACATCGAACGTGCATGCTGAATCGGCGGGCACGTCGAAGCGACGCTCGGACTGCCACACCGGCTCTCCGTCAGCGAGGATGCGCAGCACGAACTGGTATCCGCCGGTCGAGATGAACAGGTTGTCGTTCTTGATGGACACCGAGCGATCGGTCACGTCGATATGGACGTTGGAGTACAGCTGCTTGACTTCCTGGGCCTTCGGCGTGGGAGTGCGGTCGGCGAAGACCAGTCCGTTGCCGGAGAACTCGTAATCGCTCGGACGATCGCCGAAATCTCCGCCATAGCACAGACGGGTGGAGCCGTCCGGCTGGGTGGCATAGATCGCCTGATCGATGAAGTCCCAGATGAAGCCGCCCTGATAGTGCGGGTAGCGCTCCAGTGCCGTGTATTCGTCTAGATTGCCGACCGAGTTGCCCATTGCGTGCATGTACTCGCAGGAGATGTACGGCTTCTGCGGATCGTTCTTGAGATATTCCTCAACCACATCAGCATGCTCGTACATGCGGGTTTCGATGTCGGTAACGTCGTCGTAGTCGCGGTTCTTCGTCACGCCCTCGTAGTGCACGGGACGGTTCGGATCGATGTCGTGCACGTGCTTGTACATGGCACGGAACACATCGCCGGTGTAGGACTCGTTGCCGAGGGACCAAATGACCACGCTCGGGTGGTTGTAGTCGCGGCGCATCATGCTGTTGACACGGTCGACGCAGGCGCCTTCCCAATGTGCCTTGCTTCCTGGAACCGCGGTTTCGGCGGTGACCACGTCGCCGGGCAGGCACCAGCTGCCATGGGTTTCGAGATTGGTCTCATCGATCAGGTAGATACCGTACTCATCGCACAGATCGTACCAACGTTCCTGGTTCGGATAGTGCGAGGTGCGGATGGCGTTGATGTTGTGACGCTTGCAGAAAATCACATCATCGATCATGTCCTGCTCGGTGATGGAACGGCCGCGCTTGGCGTCGAACTCGTGACGGTCCGCGCCCTTGAACACGATGCGCTTGCCGTTAAGGGTCATGATGCCGTTTTCGATGCGGAAGCGACGGAAGCCGACCTTCTGAACGGCAGCTTCGACGATGTTGCCGGCCTGGTCGATGACGTTGACTTCAAGCTCGTACAGAGATGGGCTTTCGGCGCTCCACGGCTCGAGGCCCTGCAAGGAACCGCTTGCGAACGTGGTATTGGCGTCGGCGTTGGTCGAGGCCTCCCATACCACGTTGCCTTCGGAATCCTTCAACGTGGCCGAGATGGTAGCGGCATCGGAGGCGTTGCGCACGGACAATGCGGCATCAAGAGAGGCGGTGCCGGACTCGGCGTCCCAATCGGCTTCGAGCTGCATGTTCTCGACATGGACGTGGGGCTGCGCCGTCAGTTCGACGGAGCGGAACAGACCGTGCAGACGCCAGAAGTCCTGGTCTTCAAGCCAGGAGGCGCTGGAATACTCGTAGCAGGCGACCGCTACGACGTTCTCTCCGTCATGCAGCAGGTCGGTGATATCAAACTCGTTGGGAGTGAATCCGTCTTCGCCGTAACCTGCGAACAGGCCGTTGACCCATACGTAGATTGCGGTTGCCATTCCATGGAAAACGATGGAGACGCTTCCTCCGGACTCCTTGGTGTCCGCAAGACGCTTGGACACAACGAACTTCCTGCGGTAGAGCGCCACGTGATTGTTTTCCGGAACATTCGGCTCCAGCGGATTCTCGTGGCCGTCCCACGGATACTGGATATTCACGTACTTGTTCTTCAGCAGGCCTGCCATCTGCAGATGGCCCGGAACCTGGGCGCGGCAGAAAGAGGAATCATCGAAGTTCTCAGCAACGAATGGCTCTTCGTTGAAGTCGATGTCGGAAGCCTGTACGATTTCGACGCGCCATTCTCCGTCAAGGCTTTGCGTGAGATCGGAGTGCTCGTCACTCTGCGGATCATGCGTGAAGCACTTGTGGTTGGAATGTGCCGGAGTGCGGTTGACTTCGAACACAGTCGCGTCGGTCAGCCACGTCTCGGATGCGTGCTCAACACGATTGCTGTTTGCCATGTTTCCTGCTTTCTTTCATTACTTCGTTGTGAATGATGTGGAAGCTAAACTTCCTTTACTGGTAATGATAAATGTTTTTTACTGAAAAAGCAAATCGTATTTACCACCACGGTTTCCTCTGTTTTTCAAGCACTCTCACAAATATGTTTAAGCCGGTGACGGATAGGTTTTGCGTTATGAAAACTGCTGCAACACGCCGGTAAAAGCCTTGATTACTAATGTTTTTTACTTCCGTTTATAAAACGGCGTATAGTTGCAATACAAGATCAATGGGTGATCTAAGCTCCAACTATCTTAGAGGAGAAGAAAAATGAGCAACGCAACAGCCGCGGACGGTGGAGCCCGCAAGGGGAAGCTCGGCCAGCGCATCGCCTACGCATGCGGTAACTTGGGTCAGTCTGCCTTCTACAACGCTATGAGCACGTACTTTGTTGTGTACGTGACCAGCTGCCTGTTCTCTGGCGTCGACAAGGCGCTGGCGGCCAAGCTCATCGGCGTCATCACCAGCCTTGTGGTGATTATCCGTATTGCAGAGATCTTCATCGACCCATTGCTGGGCAACATCGTCGACAACACCACCACCAAGTGGGGACGCTTCCGTCCTTGGCAGTTCATCGGCGGTGCTGTCTCGGCCGTGCTGCTCGCCATCGTCTTCAGCGGCATGTTCGGTCTGGTGAATGTCAACACCACGCTGTTCATCGTGCTGTTCGTCATCACCTTCGTCGTGCTCGACGTGTTCTACTCCCTGCGTGACATCTCCTACTGGGGCATGATTCCGGCGCTGTCCTCCGACTCTCATGAGCGTTCCGCCTACACCTCTCTGGGATCTTTCACCGGTTCCATCGGCTACAACGGCATCACTATCGTCGTCATCCCGATTGTCACCTACTTCAGCTACATGTTCACCGGCAAGCATGCCGAAAGCCAGAGCGGCTGGACCGCATTCGGCATCATCGTTATGCTGCTCGGCATCCTCACTGCTTGGACCGTTGCCTTCGGCACCAAGGAAAGCACCAGCGCCCTGCGCGCCAAGGCCCAGAAGAACGGCAACCCGCTCGAGGCGTTCAAGGCACTGTTCCAGAACGACCAGCTGCTGTGGGTCGCCCTGTCCTACCTGCTGTACGCCATCGCCAACGTGGCCACCACCGGCGTGCTCCTCTTCCTGTTCAAGTTCGTGCTCGACAACCAGGCTGCCTTCTCCGCGACCGGCGTCATCGCACTGGTGGCCGGCCTCATCATGGCTCCGCTGTACCCGATTCTGAACAAGCGCATCCCACGCCGCTACCTGTACATCAGTGGCATGATCTCCATGATTGTCGCTTACGTTCTGCTGGGTCTTTTCTCCACCAACATCGTCGTGGTGTTCATCGCACTGGTGCTCTTCTACGTGCCGGGCACGCTCATCCAGATGACCGCCATCCTCTCCCTGACCGACTCCATCGAATACGGCCAGTTGAAGAACGGTAAGCGTAACGAGGCCGTCACTCTGTCCGTCCGTCCGATGCTCGACAAGATCGGTGGCGCTCTGTCGAACGGCATCACCGGCTTCATCGCCGTCGCGGCAGGTATGACCGGCAGCGCCCCTGCGAACATCCACACCTTCGAAGTCTGCGCCTTCTATGTGCCGCTCGTTCTGATTGTGCTCAGCCTGCTGGTGTTCACCTTCAAGGTGAAGATCAGCGAGAAGATGCACGCCGAAATCGTCGAGCAGCTCGAAGCCAAGCTCACGGCCGGTGAGGTCTCCGATGAGGAAGCCAAGACGGTCGAGACGGTTGAAGCCGTCAACGAGAAGGCTAAGACTCTGACTGAGTAATAACCAATACTTGCCACTCCTTCCTTTCTCTCTGATGGAGGCCCCAATTTCGGTTGGGGCCTCCATTGGTATATGCACTGTTTTATAACCGCTCAAAGTTTGTCAAATGAACAAAACGACAGATGCCCCGGAGCATAATGCAACCAATGTTGTTTCGCTTTTTCGCTCAAGGCATATCTTGCCATGTTCTGAGGTGCACCATGTATTTTCGTGAATGGCCAATCGAAGAATCGAATTAGATTTCATTGTTGCGGATGAGAAGGTCCCAGCTTTACAGGGGGTATTAATGACATTCATCTCACGGGCGGCGCGCTATGTGCTCAGAAAACGAGTGCGCACCGCGGTGCTGTTCATTGTGCTGACCATCATAACGGCAAGTATGCTGTCCGCGACCGCAGTTTCTCAGGCAGCTCAACATGAGGCTGGACAGATTGAGAAACAGGCGGTCGGCGGATTCGTGCTGGCCAGTAACCTGCAAGGCAGCATGCTGACACCTCGCGGAGGCGGAATGGTTCGTCCCGCTGATGTGCAACGAATCTCGAAGATGTCCGGGGTTGACTCGTACATGGTCAGGCAGAACGCCACCGCCGATCTCGTGGGAGCCAGCGTGGTGAAGGTCCCCGGCGGCGATGATTACGATGCGGAGAAAGAACAGCAGTTCGGTAATACGGCCAACGTCATAGGCACAAACGATTCGTCAAAACTCAATGTGTTCACGTCTCACACGCTCGGCATGGTCGAAGGACGTCATCTCAAGGCATCCGATAAGCATATGTCGATGGTCCATGAGGATCTCGCCAAAACCAATGGGCTTAAAGTCGGCGATACCCTCACGCTCAAGGCCAATCCATATGATGCCGACAATGAGTCGCATTCGACGGCAACTGTCAAAACCACCATTGTTGGAATATTCAAAGGGGACAGCGACAGAAAGGTATCCAGCCGCGCGGAACTCACCTCTAACACTGTGTACACCGATTTGGACACTACAAGTACTCTGTACCAGTACAAGGACGGCAAGGAAATATACCAGGATGCCACTTTCGTTCTGGACAAGGGCGTCGATGTGGAGAAAACCATGGAAGAGGCGAAGAAGCTTCCAGTGGATTGGAACAACTACCAGATCACGCGCAATGACCAATATACGTCGAGCATGCTGAATGCCGCCCGAGGTGTGCGTTCCATGATGCGCAGCGCTTTGATCGGCGTGACTATTTCGGCCGTGATAGTTCTCAGTCTCATGCTCTTACTGTGGATGAACGACCGACGCCAGGAGATGGGCGTATTGGTGTCCCTCGGCATCGGCAAGCCATCCCTGATCGCCCAGTATCTAACCGAGATGATTCTGATCGGCCTGCCGTCCCTGGTCCTCGGATGGTTGTGCGCACGAGGAATGGCCCAATGGCTTGGCACTTCGGCCCTCCGTTCCGTGAACGCCTCCGCGGCGAAGGAGCTGAGCAGCATGGGACAGGTCGGCGGCGATCTCGAGTCCAATATGTCGGTTCGCACCTTGGATTCGCTCACGGTATCAATCGACACAACCGCCGTACTGTATGTATCGCTCGGACTGCTGGCGGTGATGCTGGTATGCGTTGCCATATCGTGCATACCGATGCTGCGCAAGTCGCCACGAAGCCTGTCGGAGCTCCGATGATGGGCATGAACGTGTGGAAGCGTGCCACGCTGGCAATCGTACGTAAACCGGTACGCAGCGGAATCATCGGACTGTTGATGCTGATGGTTTTCACCAGTCTTGTGGCTCAGGTCGGAGTGTCAACGGCGCTTCAGGAAATGTCCGACGATATCGGCAGAAGCATGGGAATAGGTTTTACCGTCGACACAGGCGAGAATCCTGCAAGTCTAAAGGAAGCGAGCCGGTTCTCGCGCATCCCCGGCGTAAGAAAAACCGTTTACGAGCGTAAGACCCTGGCAGGGGTGGATGGCGCGCATCCGGTTGTCCCCGAACATGGTCCTCGATTGGATTCCGGTCTATCCACGCAGGTCAGCGTGCTGGGCACCACTGACTCCTCGTTGTCCGAAGAGTTCCAAAGCGGTCTGTACCGGTTGGAACAAGGACACCACATTTCAGGTAATGGCCGGAACGTACTGATTCACCGGGATTTCGCACGTGAGAATGGACTATCGGTGGGATCAACACTCCAGCTCAGTCAGGAAGACCGCGATTCCACCGTTCGCGTGGCCGGAATCTTCTCTGGCAATGTGCAGGCACAGAGCCCTATGCCAGCGGACGCGTCGGAGAATCTTATCTATTCGGGCGTTCAAGTGGTTTCCGCGCTGACTGGAGAGGAACGGGTCGGCACGATCCGGTGCCTTTCGGATAATCCGCAGACGCTTTCCGCCGCAATGGCCCAAGCAAAAAAAATCGCTGGAAGCAAGTATGGCGTCACCGATGACTCGGCGCGGCTTTCCGGCGTGCTGCAGTCAGTGGAAACGGTGCGCGATCTGATCCGCATGGTGCTGTTGTCCGTTTGCCTGGCTGATGTGTTGGTACTGGGCATGGCGCTTGTTTTCTGGATCCGCTCACGTATCCATGAAATAGGCACCCTTCTGGCTCTCGGCATCGGCAAGATGCAGATTATCGCCCAGTTCGCAATCGAAACCGGTCTCATGGCTGTGGTCGCCGCCCTGTGCTCGCTGGGCACAGGCTCCCTATTGTCTGGTTACGTGTCCTCGCTCCTGCTGCACGATTCGGGAGTCGCGCCTCTTGAATCATTGCAGGTGGAGGCTCTGCCGCCAGAACAGACGCTGCTCATTCTGCTGCTCGGATGCGCGGTCATCGCAGTCGCGCTTGCCGTGTCGTGTGCCGCAGTGCTGGCCAAATCCCCGAAATCCATTCTTTCCTCTATGCGTTAGGAGATATTAATCATGACTATCTGTCTGCAATTGGACCATGTCAATTACTCATATGGCGCGGCGAAGATTCGCGTTCTTTCGGACGTGAACGCAGATTTCGAATCCGGAAAGATGTATGCGATAACCGGCCCATCGGGAGCGGGGAAGAGCACTTTGTTGTCTCTGTTGGCCGGTCTGGATGCCCCCTCTGATGGAGTGGTTCGTTTTGAGGGCAAGGATATAGCTACGACGGGTTACTCAAAGCACCGTCGCGAGCACGTGTCCTTGGTGTTCCAGGACCATAATCTGATCGACTATCTCACCCCCGAAGAGAATCTTCACCTGGTCAATCCCAAGGCCGATATGAAGATCCTCGAGGATCTGGGGCTGAGCCGTGAGGAATCGAAGCGCAACATCATGCACTTGTCGGGTGGCCAGCGCCAGCGGGTGGCGGTCGGCCGCGCCCTAGTGGCGCCCGGCCGTGCGATTCTGGCGGATGAGCCGACTGGCAGCCTGGATCCGGAAATGACTGATGAGGTGATTGATCTTTTGCGGCAGGCCGCTCATCAACTCGGTAAATGTGTCATTGTGGTGACGCATTCCAAGCGTGTCGCCGATTCCGCCGATGCCGTTTACACTCTCAGACATAAGAAGCTAGCCAAGGCATAGCTCGTTCGCATAGACCGTGTCTTCCGTCCGAATAGCGATTCACCATCGATGGCCTCTCGGACTTCCATCGCGGCGGCCCTCTTGACGCGTGGCTGTTGCGCCACGCAATAAACGCGTTGGGCCGCGGCATCGTGGATGGTTCGTTATTACAACGGCAGTTCTCGATAAACCAAATCATCACGGACTGCAAAGCCTTGACGTTCCCAGAAATCGTTGCCGGCATCGTTGTCTGCGGGCACTCCGACAGCGACTTTCGGCAGGCCGATCGCACGAAGCGTTTCAACCACGCGGCCCACCAAAATCGAGCCAATGCCTCTACCGCGCGCGTCGGGGTCGACTGCCGTGTGGTAGATGCGCGACCGTCTTCCGTCGTGGCCGGCAAGAATCGCGCCAATGATCCTTCCGTCATCGTCCTCGGCTACGAAACAGGTGTTGGGATTGCGTTCGAGAAACGTCTTTATCGCATCCTTGCAATCGTCTATATCTCTCATAGTGAAACCTGTGCATCGTATCCACAGTTCGTATACCAGCGGATAATCCTCGATTTTCATATGGCGTATGGTCATTGCTATCGGTTCGGTCATATTTCCTTCTTTTTTCTTGAACGTCAACTCCGATTCTCGCATCGTTCACGGTATTTTCTGTGCGGGTATGCCATATTTGCGTTGCACGGCCGTTTGCAGCGCGCGTGTCAGGGAAGCCGTGGAAGCATCCTGAAGGATAATCCGCCGATTTTCGGGGATATCCCGGATGTGAACACATGGCGACGGCACAGTGAACTGTGCTTAACTGGAATTATGCATATGAAGAACGGAAGTATCGCGAGGGCGGCGGCTGTGGTAATCGCAACCGCCATATTGTGCGGCATTGTGCCTATGATTGGCGTCGCGCTGCGCGATTCTGCAATCGCAACAATGCGTGAAACCAATATTTTGCAGGCTTTAGCGGCGCTGCCAGAAGGGTTGCGCGACTGCTCCACGATACTTGCGTACTTGTTTTCAACGGTAGGCTGCATTGCAATCGTCGCCGCGCTCGCCGCTGTCGATTTGCGTATTACCGGCAGCAGGTGCGTCGTCATCCGCGATGTCGCCGTGTCGGCGGCGCCGATACTGTACGTGACCGGCGTCAAATGGCTGGTCGAACGCCCCCGTCCGATCACGTCTGTCGGCAATGGTCTGTTGCCGGGCGATCCAAGTTTTCCGAGTGGTCACACGGCAGCCGCGGTGATCGTATCGGTCATGATGATTCTTACCGTGCGTAATTTTGCGCGCAAATGCTTCCCCGACGGAGAAGATGACGGGCGTGCAAACAGAAGACGGGTGTTTCTCCGCAGGACGATCATCGGCGCTGTCGCGCTTGTCGTGGCGGTCGCCTGTTCGCGATTGCTGCTCGGCTTGCACTATCCGACCGACGTGATTATTTCCGCTACCATCTGTCCGCTCATTTCCTACGCCGTATGGTGTGTATGGAACGCATACGAAAGCGCGGGGGAGCGGTAAAAACGTATCTGCCATGTGAGTTCCTTTGATTCCGAAATCAGTTTAGAAATATCCGATTGTGCGGGCAAAACGACAGGTTGTGTAATACAGCGGTGGTGGTGTGGCGAAAGCTGGTTCAATCAAACTAGCGGCGAAAACCTGCATGCGGCACGGCACGATGCGGCGCGGTGCGGCAGCGGGAAAATCGCAAGAAAAACCACAGTGGAGCCAAGCAATACAGACTTGGCGAAGCGGGTTTGCGACGTGCTTAGTGCAAGGGAGAACCAATGGAACTCGAAGAACTTTCGGTCGTTGAAAAGGCCGCAATGCTTTCCGGTGGATCCGAATGGGATTCGCGGGGCAACGACCGCGCAGACATCCCCAGCTTCGTGATGAGTGACGGCCCTCACGGTGTGCGCCGCCAGCTCGGCGAAGGTGACCATCTCGGCATTGGCGCATCCAAGCCGGCCACCTGCTTCCCGACCGCAGGAACCGTGGCTAATTCTTGGGATCCGGCGCTCGCCGAAGAAATGGGCGAGGCCCTTGGCAACGAAGCGCACGATCTTGACGTGAACGTGCTGCTCGGCCCGGGCTTGAACATCAAGCGCAACCCGCTGTGCGGACGTAACTTCGAGTACTACTCCGAAGATCCGATTGTCGCCGGGCGTATGGCAGCGGGCCTGATTCGCGGCATTCAGAGCAACGGCATCTCCGCATGCCCGAAGCATTTCGCAGTCAACAGCCAGGAGCTGCGCCGTCAGGCGAGCAACTCCGTGGTCGACGAACGCACCATGCGCGAACTGTATTTGACCGGTTTCGAAATCGCAGTGCGCGAAGCCAAGCCGCTGACCATCATGACCTCCTACAACAAGATCAACGGCGTCTACGCGCACGAAAACAAGCATTTGCTGCAGGAGATTCTGCGCGACGAATGGGGCTTTGACGGCATGGTCGTCTCCAACTCCGCGGTCGCAGCAGTCAAGGCCGGCGGTTCTCTGGAAATGCCGTCTCCGGGCTTTACTTCCGTACGTGAGCTGGAAGGTGCGGTCAAGGCTGGGACTTTGTCTGAAGCCGACATCAACGCTCGTGCCGCAGAAGTCGCAAAGATCGCCGCAGCGACCAAGCTGGTCGGCGTCGGACGCAACGACCTGCTCAAGGACGAAGTCGCAGCGGCCCATCATGAGGTGGCGCGCAAGGTGGCTGAAGGCTCCAGTGTGCTGTTGAAGAACGATGACGCAACTTTGCCGTTCAAGGCTGGTACTCGCGTGGCCGTGGTTGGCGATATGGCGGCCACCGCACGTTACCAGGGATCCGGCTCCTCCAAGGTGAACGCCACTAGGGAAGAGAACATTCTTGAGGAAGTCAAGAACGCTGAAGGCCTGGTGCTTGCCGGTTACGAGCAAGGCTACGACCGTCAAGGCAAGGCTGATCGCGTGCTTGTGGAAGACGCCGTCGCACTGGCTGGTAAGGATGATGTGGATGTGGTGCTTGCGGTCGTCGGTCTTGATGAGCGTAGCGAATCCGAAGGTCTTGACCGTTCCAGCATGGCGATTCCGCAGGTGCAGAACGATCTGGTTGAGGCGCTGAAGGGTATTGGCAAGCCGATCGTGATCGTGCTTGTTGCCGGTTCTCCGGTGGAACTGCCGTGGATCGATGATGTTGCCGCAGTACTTTACGTGGGCCTGTCCGGTCAGGCCGGTGCTTCCGCAACCGTACGTGCGCTGACCGGCGAAGTCAATCCGTCCGGCCACTTGGCTGAAACCTGGCCGGTGCGTTACGAAGATTGCCCGAGCTCCGGTTGGTATCCGGCAATCGGCCGCGATGCGATCTACCGCGAAGGTCCATTCGTTGGCTACCGCTATTACGAAACCGCCGGTGTGCCGGTGCGCTTCCCGTTCGGTTATGGCCTGAGCTATTCCAAGTTCACCTACAGCGCCGCAACTGTCGGTGAAAAGGGCGTTGACGTGATGGTCGGCAACGATTCCGACGTTGCCGGTTCGGCCGTTGTACAGCTGTATGTGCGCGGTCCGCAGGGTGGCGTACTGCGCCCCGATCGCGAACTCAAGGGCTTCGCCAAGGTTTCGCTTGCCGCACATGAAAGTAAGAGCGTGCACATTGATTTCGATCGTTACACCTTCCGTCACTTCGACGTTGCCTGCAACGAATGGAAGACGGAATCCGGCGAGTGGACGCTGATGGTGGGCGACAACGCTGAGCATCTGCCGCTTTCGATTCCACTCACTGTTGCCGGTGATATCGAGCCCGTTGCCGCAGATGTTGCGCTTGGACATTACCTCATCGGTCACGTCAAGGAAGTGACCGATGCTGAAATGGCCATTCTGTTTGGTCATGAGGTTGTGGCTCCGGGCAAGCCGGTGACGTTCGATGTGAACGATCCGATTATGTCTTGGGTGGATTCAAAGGGCTTCGTGGCGCGTACCGTCGCCAAGATGCTCACCAAGCAGGAAGCCAAGATCCGTCAGAAGACCGGTGCTCCGGACCTTAATACCCTGTTCATCCTGAACATGCCTCCGCGAGCCATGAGCAAGATGACCCAAGGCATGGTCGATTCCGCGATGGTCGACGCCATCGCCAAAATCGCCAACGGCCACACCTTCCGCGGATTGGGCGGCGTTATCGCCGGCTTCTTCCGCAACCAATCCGCAAACAGGCGCACTGCAAGGGAGTTGAACAATGACTGATAACAATGCAACGCAGCCGGCCAGGAAGGTCGGTCCGATCCGCCAGTGGATCAAGGATCACCCGAACATCTGGGAATTCATCCTGTTCAACCTGCTGTCGAACATCTCCACCATCACCCGTTTTGTGGTGACGTGGATCGGCACTGCCATCTTCATCAGCGGCATGGGCCTGACTCAGCCGTTCCACTTCCTGATCTTCAACTACGACACCCAGGGAAACGGTCTGGGCGGCTTCCTCACCTTCCTGCTTGCCGAGGTGCTCGCCCAGGTGGTGAATTTCTTCGTGCAGATGAAGTGGGTGTTCAAGTCTGACTCCAGCTTCAAGGACGCCGCTTGGAAGTATGTGATTCTCGCCGTGATCATCGTGGTTGTGAACCTCGTGCTGCCGGGCTATGTGACCGGTCTGTGCCAGGGTTGGGGCATGGGCGCTGGCATCTCCGGCACCATCGCTTCCGTGGTCAACACCCTGCTCGCCGTGATCGTGAGTTACCCGCTGCTCAAGTTCTGGGTTATGCCGAAGAGCAAGGACTCCAAGGAGGCTACCAAGTAACCCTTCATAGCTGACTTCCTTTTCTTCCCTTCCTCAGCCCGCCCGGTTTTCCCCCTTTTTCCGGGCGAGCTTTCTTATGCCCTTTTGCTGCTTTCCTGCAGTTTCTTATGATTTCTCAATATCGAGATGTAATCGTCAGCAGTATTGCCGACGTAAAATCGAAAACGAGATTGGCGTAAAATCAAAAGTGCGGAATGATGAGTGATTTAAAAATGGCGGAATATCATCCTCGCATTGCGAGACTTCATATGCGTCCGATGAGCTTGGCTGAATCCGGTGAATCAACAGGGGGGCATAAGTCTCGGCAAACTTTTTGAAGGCGAGTTCGAACCTTCCAGAAACAAGACGGGCATTATGGACGTGGCTCGGTGGTGTTGCCGATCGCCACGCTCGGGGCATAACAAATGAACGCTGCGGCAGGTGGGACAATTGGGGGGCGGATTGAACGAAGGAGACGGTGTGCAAGGAGTGCGGCAGATGCGGGAATCGCGGGAATCGCAAAAAACACGGGAATCGCAGGAGTTGCAGAATTCTCAAGAAACGCAGCCAAAGATCGGCAGAATTCCAGCGCTGATTGCGGCGGTGGTGATTGTGGGAGTGGTCATTGGTGCGGCCGCCGGTCTGCTGACGTTGATGCTGTACGGCGTCGAGCATCTTACGCTCGGCTATGTTGAGAATTCGCAGGAATCCGGCCCGTTCAACGTTCCTGTGATTCGTCGACTGATTTCCGTGACCGCGGGTGCGGCCATCGCGGCCGTGATTTGGTGGCTGTTGCGTACGCGCAGTACGAAAGTACCGTCCGTTAAAAAGGCGGTAAATGGCGATATTATGCCGATTTGGCAGACCGTCGTGCATGTGCTGCTGCAGATTTTCATTGTCGGTACGGGCATGTCGATCGGTCGAGAAGTGGCGCCGCGCGAGTTGGGTGCGATGTTCGGCCAACGGTTCGCGCGTTGGGTGCATCTTGATGCGAAAGACACCCGTATGCTGGTGGCAATCACGGCTGCGGCTGGCCTTGCGGGTGTGTATAACGCGCCGCTTGCGGGCACGTTTTTCGCGGTCGAGATTCTGCTCGCCGATATAACTCTCGAAACGGTGACGCTTGCATTCGCCTGTTCCGCGCTGGCTTCGTGGGTGGCGTCGCTGGTCAAGGGCACGCATACGTTCTATTTGATCGGTGAAACCGACGGTTTGTTTACCCCCGATTA
>OKSP01000890.1_pt1 | contig 14016 bp, 13 predicted proteins | sample 2434041 | NCBI WGS metagenome assembly OKSP01 (sample SAMEA3879593, study PRJEB24766) | human gut metagenome | biome: human-associated habitat; feature: feces | place: USA | collected 1985/1987
CCAAGTTTTCTTACGAATTCTTTGATGAGAAGCAATCCTGCATCGGAGGATAAATCTCCTCCATCAAAATTTATTTTAATTTGTCTATTGCTTTCTAGTGATAAGGTGTTTACAATACTCATAAAGGGCTCCTTTGTTGGTATTTATTTTGATTAGACACCTTAATTTTACCACAAATGGATGCTCTTTTTTCATTCACTTGATAGGTGAAAAGCAATATTCAGTTAAAATACAGTAACTATGTGGCTTTCAGCCACATTCGTGGCAAAGTCGTGAATAATTCAGGATTATTGTTGAAAAATCAAATATTTCCAGAAAGGTAGATAAAGCTATTTCTTTACTGGGATTTGCTTCTTATAATTATTATCATTTGGCAGTTGAAATTTTGTCCCGACTTAAATATATTGATTCAATCGAAGAATATAAAGGCGTACCTGTTTTAATAGATAATATTGTTCTTCAAATTCCTCAATATAGGCAATTGCTGGATTCGTGTAATAGGTATGATCATCCTGTTATTAGCGTTGCAGAGCATGAAGAAGTTAATGTAGAAAATCTGATTTTTATATCATATAACACCTGGATGCCCATAAATGTGAAAAAGAGAGAAATGATTCATACAAGTGATTTCTTAATAGCAAAATCCGGATTAGATAATTTGAGGGATTATATTGACGTTGATGATGAGCTACCTTTTAGAAAAATTTTTATATCTCGAAAAAATCAGAAATCAGCAAGGCTTGAAAATGAGCAGGTAATTGCAAAAATGTTCCAAAAGTATGGATTTGAAATTGTTTATACAGAAGAATTATCTTTTAAAGAGCAGGTTGAATTATTTCATCAGGCAGAATGGATTGCAGGAACATCTGGAGCGGCTTTGACGAACATAGTATATTGTCAACCGAAAACTAAACTTGTTTGTATTATACCGGAAGAATATAATTTTTATATGTATTCAACAATAGCACATATAATTGGCATGATTCCGGTATTTTTAAATGCAGAGGTAATTGTTAAGACATCTTATACAGCGTCAGATATGTTTTCAGTAGATATAAAATATTGCGAGAGGTTTTTAAAACAATATTTTGAATAGGATTAAAAATAGAGGAGATAGTATGGAGAATTATATTAAAGGAAGGAATGTTACGATTAAGGAACATTGCGTTATTGGGAAAAATGTTATTATAGAAGATAATGTGTACATTGATTATAATTGTATTATTCGAGATAATGTGACGATCAAAAAAAACACAACAATCGGAGCAAATTGTATTATAGGGGAGTATTTGGCAGACTGGTTTGAAGACCATGAAGACCATGTACACCCTTTGATTATAGGAGAAAATTCTATTATTCGGAGTGGAAGTATTATCTATGGAGGCTCAACAATCGGAGATTATTTTCAATGTGGACATCAAGTGACGATTCGTGAAAGGACAGTTATAGGGAACCATTGCAGTATTGGAACATTGTCAGATATTCAGGGAGATTGTGTTATTGGAGATTATACAAGGTGCCATAGTAATGTTCATATCGGGATGAAGTCTCAAATCGGAAAATATGTTTGGATATATCCATATGTAGTTTTAACGAATGATCCGACACCGCCTTCAACAACATTGTTAGGAGCTGTTATAGATGATTTTGCCGTTATTTCTACCGGCAGTTTAATTATGCCCGGAATTCATATACATTCAGATAGCTTAGTGTCAGCAGGCGCGGTAGTGACAAAGGATGTTATGGAAAATCAGGTCATAGGCGGAGTTCCGGGAAAAGTAATTTCAACCACAGATAAAATTAAAAATCGAAATACGGGGGAAAATGTATATCCCTGGAGATATTCTTTTGAGAGAAATATGCCCTGGGAAGATATGGGGTATAGTAATTGGATACTAAAGAAAAATACATGATTTAGGTGGAAGTACAAAGTATAAATGCACATTTCCTTCAAAAAAGTGTAAAATAAGAATCTCCTATAGCAAATCATATACAAAACTACAGGAGATTTATTTTAAGATTTGAATACTAAAAGATCGGTATTTACCAATAGTCTCCTTCTTTTCATAACACATTTAACTCTACAATTTTTCATATATCAGAATTTATTCTTCAAGACTTTTATAACAGTCAGATTCTTGATTGCAGTACCAAGCAATTCTATTCCATCCGCAACCAACTTAACTTCCATTATGCAATTCTCTCCTTATCCAAAAGATATGGCGTCCAATTACTCTTTTTCCTTTTCTTTGTAATCTTTTCCGACTCTCATTTCATAACAATATAATCAGATTTTTCACATGTTTTCTTCAGACTAACAGATAATTCCAAATCAATCTTCTGACATATTTCATTCAATGTTTTAATTGTAAAATTGTATTCCCTGCTTTCCCACTTTGAAACTATTCCTTGAGTCACACCCATATACTCTGCAAAGTCTTGTTGCGTCATCCCCATTTCAAGTCTGCTTCTCTCAATTTTTGCAGATATCCTTGCCAACTCAACGATTGTCTTTACCTCTGCATTTGAAACCCAATCTTTTTTCTTTGCTCCTGCAAGCTTCTCTGCAATTCCCATTGCCTATCCCCCCTTTTTAACGACACTCGCTCAGCTTCGAACCATTTTACCCCATCTTCTCCTACTCTTCTTCCACCTCTTCAAAATTAATCCTCTCTTCTTCCACCACAATCGGCCTGTTGATTGCCCGCGTATTGATATTCAGGATATATTCTCCAAGCAGCCCGATAAAAAACAGCTGAAGCGACCCGATCACATAAATTCCAAGCAGCATCGGAATATTTCCAGCACCATACCAGTTCCAGTGAAACAGCTTCAGTACGAGATAGACCAGTGCTATCAAAAGACTGATTCCAGAAGAAATAAATCCCAGAAATGTTGCCAGACGCAGCCCCACCTTCGTATAAGATGTGATAGACAGCATCGCTGCATCATATAAGCTGTAAAAGTTATTTTTTGTCTTTCCCGCCCTTCTAAGCTGCTGTTCATAAGGAATTTCGATTCTATTAAAGCCATGTCCGTATTCTGCCACGATTCCGCGCAGAAACGGCGTACTGTCATGCAGTTCGCGCAAAAGCTTGATAAAAGATTTATCATACAGCCCAAAGCCGGTAAAATTTTCAATAAATTCTGTTCTGGACATTGAACGGATCAGTTTATAATACATTGTACGCAAAAAATAGATGAATTTATTTTCCTTGCTGGAGGTTTTAACTGCGCTTACGATCCTATGTCCATCTTCCCATTCTGCCACAAATCGGGGAATCATTTCCACCGGATCCTGAAAATCCGCGCACAAAAGCACAGTGCAATCCCCGTCAGACTGGCACATCCCGTAGAAGGGAGAATTGAACTGACCAAAATTAGCCACATTAAAAATCGCTTTGATCTTTTTGTTATTCTGGCACAGACGACGCAGCTTCGGTCGAGTGCCATCCGTAGAACAGTTGTCGATAAAAAGAATCTCATAATCATACTGGGGCAGATCACGTTCCATCATTTCAATGACCGCTGTGCTGATTGGTTCCACATTTTCAGTTTCGTTATAGCAGGGTATTACAATACTGATTTTTTTCATGGCTGTTTTCTTAAATATCCTTTCTTCATCCATTCTGCAGTCTCTGATATTCCTTCTGCGAAGCTGTATTCCGGTTCAAATCCTGTATCCTCTGTAAGCTGTGCGATATCCGCACACAGGTACATGACCTGATTTGGGGTATATGGAAGCTTCCCAATCCCTGAAAGCAGCTTTTCTGCTTTTTCCACAGTTTCCTGATTTGACACATCCGACAGGCTTTTTCTTTCTGTTTCCAAAACCGCATCTCTGATCTGGACAATATAATCCCTAAGCGGTTTTACCCGTCCGCTTCCAAGGCAGTAAACCCTTCCGTCAATTCCTTTTTCCCCCATCAGATACAGCGCCCTTGCCGCATCCTTATTATAAAGATAATCCCACTGCTGTTCCCCCGCTGTGAACTCCGGCGCTTTCCCCTGAAAAAAACTGTTCAGCGCGCTCATAACCATCGTCTTCTCACCATCGCCCGGTCCATACACGCTCAGAATCCGCGCCCATATATGTCTCATACCCAGCTCTCTGCACAAAAGCCTGCTCATCTGACCGGCACAGAGTTTTGCCATTCCATATCCGTTTTCCGGAAAAGCAGGAATTCCTGCATTCAACTTTCCCTCATATCTTCCATATTCTGCCTGCGATCCAACTCCCACAAATGTATGGCATCCCAATCTTTTTGCAAGTTTTACTGCATCCAACGTGTACGAAATATTTTTTATTTGTATCTCCGTATCATTGCGTGCCTCTCCAAAGGTTCCTCCCCATGCAAGATTATAAAATACATCCCAGCATCTGTCAGTCGTATTTTTAAGCTCTGCATAATCCTCCATTCCTGCATGTATAACGGTTACTAATGGATGAACCGGAATTACCTTTAACCTCTTCGAATCCTTTCTTGCCAGAATGAGCACCTCTATTTTTTCCTGTAAAAGCCTTTCTGTGAGCGCTGTCCCTACCACGCCTGTTGCGCCTGCTATCACAGCTCTTTTCATCTTCATTTCTCCCTTCGGAAAATCCAGCTCTCCGCCCTATCCTTCTCATCCCAAATACTCTGGAAGCGGCGTAATAAACAGATTCCGTCTTACCTCCTCCTTCGGCAAAAAGGGCGACAAATCTTCCAGCGGAGGTGAAAACAGCGAACCGTCCTCCAGCTTTTTTGTACCGCTCTTCGGTTCAAAAATCTGTGTCGCTGAAACAAATATTTCGCAGAATACAGGTCCTTCCATCAAAAGAGCCTTGTCCACTGCCTCTTTCATTTCTGCATTGCTATGTGCAGCCAGATATGGATAACCAAATGCCGCAGCCAGTTTTCCATAATCCGGGAATGACAGGTCACCGCTCTCCGGTCCGATTCCCACTCTGGAATGTTCTGAAAACAAATTATTCTGTGTCTGACGTATAGAGTGATAACCCTGATTGTTGATCACAAACAGTTTGATCGGCAAATGATTTGTCAGAACCGTCTGCAGCTCCTGCAGGTTCATCATCAGACTGCCGTCCCCTTCTATACATACTACATCTCTTTTTCCTGCTGCCATACAAGCTCCTATTGCCGCAGGAAGCCCGTATCCCATACTTGCCGCTCCGCTGTTGATCAAAAAGCGGGCATCTTTTTGAATCACATAATTATGGCTTCCCACAACACAGGCGCTGCCGTTTGAAACAACCGTAATATTTTTTTCAGGCAGGGACTGACTCAGATACCGGATAAATGCATATACATTCGCATATTTACCATCTTCTTTCCAGTGCTTCGGCAGCGTTACCGGATAATTTCTTTTCCAGTTACCGCATGCTTCCAACCATTCCGGTCCCCAAAACAGCGTTTTTCCATCTCTGTCTGCCGCTGTAAAATCTCTGTCATATACACTCAGCAGCTTTTCATTCAGCTTTGAAAAAAACACCTTTGCGTCCATACACACCGGCAATTCCACATGAATCGTATGCTTTTTCAACTCTGCCGGGTCCACATCCACCATGATTACAAACGCTTCACGCGCCCAGGTTTTCCAGTTATACCCTAGCTGCCGGATGGAAAGACGGTTTCCCACAGCCAGTATCATATCCGCATTCTGCACCGCAAAATTTCCGGGACGGTCTCCCATAATGCCGCCGCGTCCTATATAAAGAGGATGCACATCCTCAATTTCATCGATTCCATCCCATGTAGTAACAACTGGAATCCCCAGCAGCTCCACAGCCTCACGGAATTGTTCATATCCTCCCGACAGGCGGATTCCGTTTCCTGCATAAAGCACAGGACGTTTGGCTGTTCTCAACCTCTCTATGATTTCATCCAACAAGCCTGATTCATCCTGAGATATTTCCTGCGCCTCTTTCTCCGGTTCATATCCCCTCAGGTCATCTGTTTCAATCATACACCCCTGAAAATTTACCGGAATATCAAGCCATACCGGTCCTTTCCTTCCACTTGTCGCAAGGCAATAGGCCTTTTCAAGTATATATCTGATATCAGAAGGTTCTTCCAACATTACTGCATATTTGCACATATTTCCAACAGATTTCGTAATATCGAATTCCTGGTCTCCTACAGCCCTCAGAGCAAGACCTTCGGTATACTGCTGTGTATATCGGGCTGTCGTATCATAACGCACCTGTCCTGAAATGATCATCATCGGAACAGAATCCAGCCAGCCGCCCACCACGCCGGTAATTGCATTTGTTCCTCCTGGTCCGGTCGTCACACAACAGAGTGCGATTTTGTTTTCCAGCCGTGCATATGCTTCTGCTGCGATAGCACACGCCTGCTCGTGATGATTATAAGTGCAGTGCAGTCCCTCTTTATGCCCAAACGCATCGTTTAAGTGCATAGCGCCCCCGCCCGTTACCATAAAGCAATCTGAGATTCCCTTTTTTACCACAAAATCCGCAACATAATCCGCCAGTCTCTGCCGCATGTTGTCCTCCATTCCGAAATATGCTATACATATAAAACTTCATCTGTTATTTTTGTTCCTGCAGCCCTTCCCGAACCTTTTTGGCCATATAATCCAGCATTTCATCCGTCATTCCCGGATAGACTCCAATCCAGAACGTATCTTTCATGATACGGTCCGTATTTTCCAACGTTCCCACTACCCTGTATCCTTCTCCCGAAATCCGCATTTCATCAAAGCAGGGATGCTTCACAAGATTTCCTGCAAAAAGCATTCTCGTCTGTATACCGCTTTTCTCCAAAAACTGTACCAAACGGTTTCTGTCCGTCCCTTCTTTACATGTAAGCAAAAACCCAAACCAGCTTGGTCTGGAATCCGGGCATGCCTCCGGCAGAATCAAACTGTCTGTTAAATCTGCCAGTGCATTTCTCAATCTGTCAAAATTATAGCGGCGCCGCTCTACAAAAGACGGAAACTTTTCAAGCTGGGCACAGCCAATCGCTGCCTGAAGGTCTGTTGCCTTCAGATTATATCCAAAATGGGAATACACATATTTATGGTCGTATCCTAAAGGCAATTCACCATACTGTCTGTCAAATCTATGTCCACAAAGATTATCTTTTCCTGACGGACACACACAATCTCTTCCCCAATCTCGAAATGAACGGATACATTTATGAAGCAGCGGATTATCCGTATATACGGCTCCGCCTTCTCCCATCGTCATATGATGCGGAGGATAAAAGCTGGATGTACCAATATCCCCCACCGCTCCCGTACGGTATTCTTTTCCGTCCAGCTCATAAACCGACCCGAGCGCATCGCAATTATCCTCAACCAGCCACAGCCCATGCCTGTCACAAAATTCCTTTACTGCTTTTAGATCAAATGGATTTCCCAACGTATGTGCGAGCATTACTGCTTTTGTATGCTCAGATAACGCTTTTTCCAGCATGGACACATCAATATTGTACTGCGGTATCGTAACGTCCACAAACACAGGAACTGCGCCATACTGCACGATTGGGGCAACCGTGGTCGGGAATCCTGCCGCAACCGTGATCACTTCATCTCCTCTGCGGATTCTTCTCTCTCCAAGCAACGGAGAGGTCAGCGCCATAAATGCCAGCAGGTTTGCCGAAGATCCGGAATTGACAAGCGAACAGAAACGAAGTCCCTGATATTCCGCAAGCTTTTGTTCAAATTCATCCGTATACCTGCCTGACGTCAGCCAAAATTCCAGTGCCGCATCCGCAAGCCTTACCATTTCTTCACTGTCATATACGCGAGATGCATATGGGATACGCTGTCCTTCCGCAAATGGCTTTTTGATATTATGATATTTGTCACAATATGCACGTACTGCATCCAACACTTCCTTACGCGCCTGCTCTTCGTTTTTTCCCTCAAACATGTTTTTCCTCCGTCTGGCCATTTCTTCCTTCTGCCTGCTCCAAAAATACCGCTATCTGCCTCTCCATACATTGCTCTGCATTATCTTCCCGCCAGCATTTCGTCCACTCCACACTCTTTTCTACTGCCGTTTCAATATTCCAAACCGGCTTCCAGCCAAATTTCTTTTTTAATCTGGAGCAGTCCAGCTTCAGGAAATTCGCCTCATGCGGCTGGTCCATTTGCCGCTCAGGCACAGTCCAACCCTGCTCTCCTCCCCATTTTCGGCAAAATATCTCAACAAGCTCTCCCGTAGTGATACAATCTATATCATCCGGTCCCACATTATAATATCCGGCTTTTGTCTTATCCTCATACTGACCGGCTGCAATCATGAGATATGCATACAAAGGTTCCAACACATGCTGGAACGGACGCACAGAATATGGATTTCTTACAATAATGTCCTGCTTTCGGATTGCTGCCCGGACACAGTCCGGAATAATCCTGTCCTTCGCAAAATCTCCTCCTCCGATCACATTTCCTGCCCTTGCTGTAGATACTGCCACATCCATTTTATCGTAAAATGAATGTATATAGCTGTGCGTCACAAGCTCTGAACAGGATTTACTGTTAGAATACGGGTCATATCCGTCCAACGGATCATCTTCCCGATATCCCCACTCCCATTCCCTGTTTAAATATACCTTATCCGTTGTTACATTTAAAAATGATTTCACGCATGGATTTTTACGGACACACTCACAAATATTGACTGTTCCCATCACATTTGTCTCATACGTATAAACTGGTTCCTCATATGAGGTACGAACAATCGGCTGCGCCGCCAGATGAAATACGATCTCAGGCTTAATTTCCTCAAAAACTTTCTCAAGATGTCCAAGATCCCGTATATCTCCATAAACAGAGCGCATCTGCCCTTCCAGCCCGATCAGATCATACAGGGCGGGATCTGTGGGCGACTCCAGACTATACCCTGTTACATCTGCTCCAAGCATAAGCAACATTTTACACAGCCATGTCCCTTTGAAGCCGGTATGCCCTGTCACCAAAATTTTTTTATTTTTATAAAAATTTTGAATACTGATCATCTTTCCTCATTCCTCCCAATCAAAACCTTCTTCCCCTCAAACGCCACCCCGTACGCCCGGATTCTCTCTTTCTCTATCCCTCTCTCCACCAGCCCTGCCGCATACCGCTTCTCTTCAATCTGCCTAAGCGCCGTCTGTACCGTCTCCTCCAGGGTTTTCTCCCGGTTCGGCTGGAACACCTTAAACTCCATAAGAACCGCATTATCTTCTTCCCTTGTCGGCTCAAGGCACACATCATACCGTCCGAATCCGCTCTCCCGGTTGGACGTAACCACGTACCGTCCTGCCAGCTCCACGATCAGCCCCAGCACAAACCCATGATAAAACCGCTCCGGCTCCGCCTTCCCGGAAGGACTTTTTCCAACGTCAAAAAAGCTGAAAACTGTCTGGGAAATCCGGTTTATATATTCATTCATCGCATCCACATCATCCGACAGCAGCGCTTTCACAAATCCATTATAGTCCCCTGACACACGTTCGAACCATCCCTGAACCATCTTAACAAACATGATCTTCACTTCAAAATTCGTAAGCTCCAGTTCATATTCCTCCCAGTCGGAAGTCACGATCCGATGATCCTTCGCCTTCAGGTAGCCGCCCGCCAAAAGCAGACTCCAGATTGCCGTTTCATTGTCCTGAAGCTGGCTGTAAACGATCTGTTCATCCACTTCGGCTGTCAGCGTTTCCCCCCGCAGCAGCCTTTCAAAGGACAGCTTCACATCTCTGTTGCCTTCCCGAATCAGCTTATTTACAAGACTGTTTGAACTGGTATTCGCCCAGTATGCCATTGGCTTTTTCTTATCCAGAAAGTTAATGATCGACCACGGGTTATAAATATCCTTCGTATGCCCGAAAATAAAGCCGTCATACCATGTTTTTACCGTTTCAGACTGCTCTGAAAGCCCGAATTCCTCCAACGCTTTCTGCACTTCACTCTGTGTAAATCCAAAGCAGTCCTCATATTTACCCGACGTTGTCGTGACCACTTCCAGATTGTTCAGATCCGAAAAAATCGATTCCCTGCTCACCCGCGTGATCCCTGTCATCAGCGCCCGCTCCAAATAGGGATTCGTTTTAAACGTGGCATTAAACAGGCTTCTGCAGAAGGCTGTAAATTCATCCCAGTATCCGTCCACATACGCTTCCTGCATCGGCGTGTCGTATTCGTCCAAAAGAATGATCGCCTTTTTGCCGTAATATGCACTCAGATAATTGCTCAGCTGATAAATTGCCATCGTCGCCGTATTATCATCCATCTCAGGCGAAACCCGCTCGAAAAATTCCCTGTCCCTGTCCTTGAGAAACCCTTCCTCCAGCAAAAAACGGTTCTTCATATACAGATTTGTAAGAAGCTGGCAGATTTTTATCCGCGCATCCTTATAATTCGTCTCCTTCACATTCGCAAACGAAAGAAAAATTACCGGCCATGTTCCCTGCATCTGACGGAATTTCTCATGCTCCCAGATGGAAAGTCCCTCAAACAGGTCGCTGCGCCCTGCATATTCTACGGAGAAAAACTGCTCCGTCATACTCATATTCAACGTTTTCCCAAAGCGTCTCGGACGCATGATGACCGTTACGTCATCCATGTTCTCCCACCATTCGCGGATAAAATCCGTTTTGTCTATGTAAAAGCAGTTATCCCGGCGGATCTTTGAAAAATCCTGCCTTCCGATTGCTACTGTCCGTGCCATGTATCCTCCCTCCTGTCCGATTTATAGATACGCTTCTAAATAATGAATCCTTTCTTTTTTGCCATCTCCTTATTGAGTACAACAAACGTATTTATAATTAAAACCAAATTGATCAATACATTCGATAAATCTGTATTTAACAGCTTTTCTGATATTCCATTCTGCGAATACCTTTTCAAAAGAATATTTCCATATAGAGAAAGAGAATGTCTCATTTTTAAAACGATTTCTTCAATATATTCTTCATATTTTCTTTTCCGCTGCTCTCGGTCCTCCTTTGGATTGTCCCACACAATCTGTCTGGGACACGAGGATTTTGCTTCCATAAAATAGATCTTGTTTCCTCTTCTTAAAACAAATTCACAGATTTTAACGCCCTTTTGTCTCAGGCTTTTTGTATACTGCGGACTTTTTTCAATTTCAAATACTTCATCTTCTGAATATTTTGCGAACCACATTCCCGATTCTTCCATTATTACTTCCATTACAGCACCTCTAATACTTCCTGCCTGTAAAGGTCAATAGATGTCTGTATAATAGAATTTTCAGGCATTCCACCGCTTAAATCTGTAACCTGAGGCTCCCTGTCTTTTGCAAGGGATATACATGTTACCTCTCCCGGATTCTTCATTGCTATTAAAGCAAGCTTCTTAATGACAAAATAGGAATGTGTTGAAATAAATATCTGTATTCCCATTTCACGGGAAATCTCCGCAAGCATCTCCAGAAATTCACAGATTGCATCCGGATGCAGCGCCGATTCCAATTCATCTATAAACAAAACCGATTCTCTGCTTATATATCCATTCGCAAAAAGCCGATCCATAATTGAGATTTTTTTTACGCCCTCTGCCGTTGCCCCAATAGAAAATTTCTGTCCTGTTTCACTTCTGTAATACCATTTACCACTATCCTCATCGTAATCAACTTTTCCGTTGATCACATTTTTCAGCTCTTTTCTGGCTTTCGCAAAAGCAGTGTAGTTTCTTCCCTTAGACGGAGCGATGCGCAGTGCTTTCGCCAAATCGTAATACGTATCATCAAAGCCGAAAGCACGATCCACTTCTCTTGATTTTAAAATTACCGAAAACAGCGAAAGCGCCTCTTCTGCCCCGCGTCTGACGATATCCCCCAGTTTATCCACCTGAAATGTCCATCTCAATTTTTCAGATAAAATATCATTCATGGAACGCACATCATCTCCCCGCCTGTAATCCTCCATAGAACGGATGGCAGAATACAGAGCCTTCAAAAGAAATGTTTTTCCCGTCGCATTCTCTCCGATAACCAGATTTATATTGGAAAAACTGTCCACTTAAATGACTCTATATTTCCATAATTTTTTATTTCAACCGATTCAATTTTAAAAGACATTTTTCTCACTCCCCTTCAATATTCGCGCACTCTCTTTTTTATTTTACCCCCATCTTCCCTTCCCCGTCAATCAACTTCCACCCCTCCCATAGCTCCTGCATCCTCTCCATCCCCACATCCTGCCCGTTCTTATGCTTCGCCGGACGGATCATAATCTTATCCTTTGACGGATTCAGCCGCGCCCCCCAGAAGCTGAATGTGGAGTTGGCGCAGATATTATGCTTACAGCAGCTCATAAGCTGCATGTCAAACAAACTGTTCTTTCCGGTATTCCAGTCCACGACGGTAAAATCAGGCTCCCGATAGCGCTCCTTTGCATAGGCAGGGTCGTCCGAAAACACATAAAAATGAGCCTCCGGGAAGCGTTCCCGGATAAAGCTTACAGCCGCCTCATAGTAAGCATCCGTGCAAATCCCCCCGAACATCGCCGCATTTTCCGGATCAAGGTAATCGCCCCGGCGGATATGCAGGCTGACCGAAATCTCCTGCCCCATCCGCTCCATCAGCTCCCGATTGCGCTGTGCGGCATCCCCGAAGTCCGCCCCGGTCTCCTGCTTCGGAAACACGATGAGCTCCCGCAGCTTTGGCAGAATATCTGCATAATATTTTTCACACGCCCAAAAGCCTGACAGATATGCGTTGTCCAATTCAAAAATCTCCGGATGATACATGCCCGTTTCCTGAAAATGCCGGTCCGTTCCCGGAAGAAGCTTTTTCTTTACCTTTCCGAAAAATCCGCCCTTTCCCAAAAGCGCACGCTTTTCCTGCTCTGTGCAGCACTCCATAGGAAGATGGTCGAACCACTCCAGCTCCAGACTGCGCGCCGCCAGCACGCTCTTCTGTCTGTTTTCATCAAAAAACCAGGAAACATCCAGCTTTGCTTCTTTTCCAAGACTTTTCATTTTCTGATACAGGGCGTACTGCTGCATCTGGTTGCCAAGTCCGCCCATCACCTCTATGATTATCATCGTCATTTCACAAAACGCCCCTTTACCATCCCATACAGATACTTAAATTCCTCCGACCGCCCGAATACGAGCAGGAAAATCCCGTTAAATACGAACGTTATCACAAAAATCATCACAATAAAGCCCACTACCGTCACCGTCGGCATCAGCAGCTTCTGCAGCGGGATCAAAACCGCCAGCGCAGCGCCTATCACCGCCAGATATTTGACAGATTCCTTAAAATACGAAGCCGCGCTTTTGTGAAAGCAGACTCTGTATATGATAACGGGCTTTGTGATATTCGCAATGAGTCCCGATACGACCGTCCCGATGAAAACGCCCGCCAGGCCTATCTGATAAACGAGCGCTATGGATACGACCAGATTTACGATTCCCTGAATGAGCGACAGATATTTGTCCTCCTCAAAAACTCCCGCCGCTGTCTTAAAGTTGGAGAGCACCACCCGTTCTCCCTTGAAAAAGTAATCGGTCAGATACCAGGCAATGATAGCCGGAGCGAGCACCCGGTCCGCGCCCACATACAGCTCCACCAGAGGCGACAGCAGCATAAAGAAGCCTACCGCCGAAAAGCCATATATCCATATGGCGAAAAAGCGGTATACCAGAAAGAGCCGGTACTGTCTCTCCCTGCTTTCTGTCGCGATCAGGTTTCCAAAACTGGAAATGACCGAGTTGAAAATAATATTCACATACCCTGACACGGAATTGACTATCATTTTGTATGTTCCGATAAGACCGACCCATACGACGCCAAGGCAGGTGGAGATAATGATGGCATCCGTCTGCAGCCGCGCCATATCGCCTATCCGGTGCATCATAAGCGCCTTTGTCTTGCCTACAACCTCTCCCTTCTCCTCCGGTGACAGCTCTGTGACATCCTTTTCCCGCAGAAGCGGATATTTCCGGTCCAGATATATGCTCATAAAAATCTTTTGTCCGGCGGACACTCCTACCTGAATGAGCAGATACAGCATATAATTCGGTAAAACG
>OKSP01000893.1_pt1 | contig 13965 bp, 9 predicted proteins | sample 2434041 | NCBI WGS metagenome assembly OKSP01 (sample SAMEA3879593, study PRJEB24766) | human gut metagenome | biome: human-associated habitat; feature: feces | place: USA | collected 1985/1987
GGAAAGCGACCATGAGTAACAGCTCCCTTGTGACCTATACGAAAATCAGCCCCAACCGGACCAGTCCCCGCAATCATAAAATCGACACCATCAGCATCCATTGTTTTGTCGGCCAAGTGACGGCGAAGAGCGGTTGCAACGCCGGAACCTTTACCAAGTACGACCCGAAAAACGGCGCTTCCTGCAACTACGTTGTGGGGCATGACGGCTCCATCGGCCTGTGCGTGGAGGAAAAGGACCGGAGCTGGTGTACGTCCAGCCCGTCCAACGATCACCGCGCCGTCACCATCGAGACGGCCAGTGAGACCAAGGACCCCTACAAGGTCACGGCGGCGGCCTATGCCGCGCTGCTGGACCTGGTAACGGATATTTGCCGCCGAAACGGAGCCAAAAAGCTGCTCTGGTTCGGAGACAAGGCAAAGACCCTCGCCTACACCCCCAAGGCCGGGGAGATGGTGATGACCGTTCACCGCTGGTTTGCGAACAAGGCTTGCCCTGGCAATTACCTCTACAACCTCCACGGCGAGATTGCCGCCGAGGTCACTAAGCGGCTGGGCGGCAGCTCCAGCAACTGCATGATCCGCTCGCCCAGGTCGCTCTCGACGGCATCGACGCCCCGCTCGCGCAGGTAGGGCGTAAGCCCGCACTCCTCGGAGAGCATCGACTTGCTCTTGATGAGGTTCCGCCCGCCGTGCTCCTGCACCAGGCGCCACACCGTGGCGTTCATCTCGTCGGCATCGGCGGCCCAGTGCACCGCCATGCCGTTGGCCGTGGCGTTGCGTTCGAACTCTTCGAGGTAATGCCCCAGATGGCTCAGCGTATGGCGCTTGATCTCGGACGACATGCGCCGCAGGTCTTCCCATTCGGGCACCGTGCGTGCCATCTTGTCGCGCTTTTCGCGTACGGCGTAAAGCGCCTTGTCGTGCCACGCCGTGCGTTCGGCGTCGGCGATGAATTTCGCGGCGGCTTTGGAGTGGGTGCTCATAACTTCGAATTGAGGATTTCAACGGCATGGATGGTGCGGATCGGGAGTTTGTCGTGGTCGATAACCCCCTGCATGTGCATCAGGCACGAAGAGTCGGCGCCCGTAATGTATTCGGCACCCGTAGCCATGTGGTCGCGCACCTTGTCGCGCCCCATGCAGACCGACACGGCGTTCTCCTCGACGGAGAACATGCCGCCGAAACCACAGCATTCGTCGCGGCGCGACGGCTCGGCGATGTCGATGCCCCCGACCAGCGAGAGCAGGTCGCGCAGCTTCGACATATAGGGCACGTTCAGCTCGCTGGGCGATGACAGCCCCATTTTGCGCACCCCGTGGCAGGAGTTGTGCACGCTCACCCGGTGCGGGAAACGTGCATCCAGCTTCGCGGGCTTCACCACGTCGTGGATGAACTCGCAGATCTCCCAGATACGCGAATCGACGCAGGCATGCTCGCGGTAATTGTCCAACAACCGCGGATAGCCCTCGCGCACGAAAACCACGCAGCTGGCCGAAGGCCCGACCACGTAGTCGTACTGCGCAAAAAGCGCATCCATGTGCGCGGCCAGCGCCCGGGCGTCCTTCTCGAACCCGGCATTGGCCATCGGCTGCCCGCAGCAGGTCTGTCCGAGGGGATAATCCACCTCGCAGCCCAGCCGCCCGAGCAATTCGTACGACGCACGCCCCACCCCGGGGTAGACGGCGTTGATATAACAGGGTATGAACAATCCTACTTTCATGTACGTTGGTTTAGTCTGCTGTCGCGTATGCACCCCAAAGATAGCGGATTTACGCGAAAATTGTCCTCCCCCGGGCCATTTGGGCTATAAAACGGATGTAACATGGCTAATAACCAACGTCATATAAATCAAACAAAATAAATTATCGAACTTCCAAATCCCGGCCGCAATAACATATTTGGCTCTACAATAGAAATAAATAGACGCATTACATGTGCCGCTAAGCTTTTTTTCGTATTTTTGCTATCGTCACTTTTAAATTCAATCCTATTATGAAATTAACCACACTATTCATGCTGGCCATCACGTCAGCCATTACTTTGGTCGGTTGTTCGGACAACGATGATCCCAAAAATCCGGTAGCCGTTACGGGCGTAACCTTGAACACGTCCTCTCTCAGCCTGCATAAAGGCGAGTCCGAAACGCTTACCGCAACGGTAAAACCGGAAAATGCCGAGGATAAAACAGTAACATGGAGTTCGTCGGACATTACCTGCGTTTCGGTAGACAATACGGGTAAGGTAACAGCCATCGCCATCGGCAAAGCCACCGTCACAGCCGAAGCCGGTCAAAAATCGGCGACCTGCCTGATAACAGTAACGGGAATTCCCGTAGAGTCGGTTACGTTGGACAAGGAAACCCATGAAATGCAGGTCGGAGAAACCGTAACCCTGAAAGCGACCGTGCTTCCGGACAATACGGACGATAAAATCATCACCTGGACTTCCTCTAAAACAGATGTCGCCACAGTAAACGACGGTACGGTTTCAGCCGTTGCTGCGGGGAAAACCGTCATTACAGCAAAAGCGGGTGAAAAAACGGCAACGTGCGAAATAACGGTAACCGCCCGTCCCTCCACACCTGCTATCGGCGATTACTACTACTCCGACGGCTCTTATTCCTCCGCCCTGGAAACGGGGAAAGACCCGATCGGAATTATATTCTGGGTCGGCGATCCCACGAAAGACGATGCGATCCTGAGACAGGAACATCCCGGATGTACTCATGGATTGGTTGTAGCCCTGCACGAAACCGACAGTCCGTGGCAGGCATATTACTCCGATTACGATGCGACGGTCAGCGCATGGCTCGGAAACAACCTCACAGGCTATACCTCCCTGCTCGCCGGTTATAAAATGGACGACAACCTCAATAAAATGCTGGGATATAACAATACCAAGGCCATCGAGGCATTCAATGCAGACGAAGCCAACGAATGGTGGGAGGTCGAAATCGTAACCTATGTCCAGGAATATCGCGACAAGACCAAAGCGCCCGAAAATTCAAGCGACTGGTACGCCCCCTCGGTAAAAGAACTCTCATTACTTTGCACGGGAGTCTTCGACGGGAATATCGACGATCTCGGGTACGAGGACGAACCCGACACAGCCAACAGCCTCGCGATCAACGAAAGATTGGCGACAATCGGGTCTGCAAGCCAATTAAGCAACATTACCTACTGGACGGCTTCGGAAGAAGACGGACGTACGGCAAAAATCATAAATTTCAAGTCCGGCATTGTGGCCAGCAGCAATAAGGGCAATGACAGCAACTTGATCCGGTGCATACTGGCATTCTGAAAACAGCCTGATCCCTGTCTGTCCACAGATACGGGCTGACAGAAAAAACACCCCGGATACGAATTCGTATCCGGGGTTTCTGCTCCCAGGAGTATTTCACCTGGGCTACGCATGCCTCTATTTCACTTCGATCTGGCGCGTGGCGGCGGCGAGTTCCTCGACCTTCTTCTTGGGGATGTCGATGGTCATCACGCCGTTTTCGACCTTGGCCGAAATTTTCTCGCGCTCGATGTTGTCGGGCAGCAGCAGGCTCTGCTGGAACTGCGTATAGGAAAATTCGCGCCGCAGGTAGGTACCCTTGCGTTTCTTGTCTTCCTCCTTCTCCTCGGATTTCTTCTCCAGGGAGATGATCAGCTCGTTGTCCTCGTTGATGTGGACTTTGAAATCCTCACGGGTCATGCCCGGAGCGGCGACCTCCACTTTGTACTGGTCTTCGTCTTCGATGATGTTGACGGCAGGAGCCGTGGCGTTGCGGCGCTCGGCGAGCCAGTTGTTATCCAGAAATTCGTTGAAAATGCTCGGCAGCCAGTTCTGATTCGTTCTTGCAGGTGTCATAATCTTGTCCTCCTTGTTTTATTTTGGTTTAACTTTGTTTTCTTTCGCTGCCCCTTCCGGAGCGGTTTCACCCGTAAAAGGTCAAATCCTGTGCCAGCCGCATGAAAATGAAAAAATGTCATAAATTGTCACAAACCCTGTAATTCCGACATGACAAACCGGCAAAAAAATCTTCCGCCAGCGACTGAACAGGCGGCTTTTTCGCAATTGCCGAAAAAAGCGTACCTTTGCCGCATGGATTTCGCACGGATATTGACCGAACGCTACGCACTCTCGGACGAGGGCACGGGCCTGCTCATGCAATCCGCCACGCTGACGCAACACGCCCGCAAGGAGGTCATCATCGAGGAGGGGCAGCGTGACCCGGACGTCTGCTTCGTGGCCGAGGGTTCGGTGCGCACGTATGTCATGCGCGAGGACAAATGCGTCATCGTCTCCTTCTCGTTCGAAGGCGACCCTGCAACGGCGACACTCGGCACACAGCCCGGCGGGCTGTCGCGCCAGACGATCGAAACGATGGAGCCCACGACCCTGGTACGCATCCCGCGTGCCCGCATGGACGCCCTCTTCGCCGGGAATGTCGAGCTGGCCGACTGGGGACGGCGCATGGCCGAGGAGCAGTTGCGCCGCCACGAGGACTATTTCGCCGACTATGCCTGGCGCGACAAACGCGAACAGTACGGCCTCATGTTGCGCAAATATCCCCAGCTGATGCAGCGCATCGCCCTGAAAGACCTCGCGGCCTACCTCTTTCTCACGCCCCAAAGCCTGAGCCGCATCCGCGCCGGGGTCAAATGACACGGAAATTACCATAAGATAACTTTTCCCGGCGCAGAATGCCTTACTTTTGCACCACCTCAAAAAAAAGAGGTGCAACTATGTTACGCGACAGTATCGATTACAAAGGCACGGCGGTCGGCAAACTCTTCCGCCGCTTTCTTTTCCCCACGGTCATGGGGATGGTCTTCTCGGCGGTGTTCGTCATCACCGACGGGATATTCGTAGGCCGCGGCATCGGCAGCGACGCACTGGCGGCAGTCAACCTCACCGCCCCGCTCTTCACGCTCGGCACGGGGCTCGGGCTGATGTTCGGCATGGGCGGCTCGGTGGTGGCGTCGGTGAACCTGGCACAGGGCAAACGCCGCGTGGCCCAGATCAACATCACGCAGTCGCTGGTCATACCGGCCCTGCTGATCGCGCTGCTCAGCGCCCTGCTGATCCATTGCCACAAACCGTTGCTGCTGCTGTTGGGCACGCCGCCCGAGCTGATGGTTCCCGCGCGCGAATACCTCGTGTGGTTCACGCTCTTCCTCGCGCCGCTGGCCGTCTTCAACATCCTGATGTTCATCGTGCGGCTCGACGGCGCGCCCCGGTTCGCCATGGCGTGCAACATCATGGCGGCCTGCATAAACATCGTACTCGACTACCTCTTCATCTTCGAATTCGGGTGGGGGCTCGCAGGCGCGGCCATCGCAACGGGCATCGGCTATATCGTAGGCTCGGGCGTGATGCTGCGGTACATGCTGCGCAGCAGCCGCACGCTGCATTTCGTGAAGCTCAAAACCAGCTACAAGAGCCTGCGCCTCACGGCCCGTAACCTGGGCTACATGACCTACATCGGGTTCCCGGCGCTGCTGAGCGAACTGGCGATCTCGTGCCTGATGATCGTGGGCAACTATACGTTCATCCGCTACATCGGCAAGGACGGCGTGGCGGCGTACAGCATCGCCTGCTATATCTTCCCGATCATCTTCATGGTCTACAACGGCATCATCCAGTCGGCACAGCCGATCATCAGCTACAACTACGGCGCAGGGTTGATGCGGCGCGGCAGGGATGCGTTCAGGATGGCACTCGGCTCGGCGTTCGCCTGCGGGCTGGCGGTATTCGGGTTCACATGGCTGTTCAGCCCGTGGATCGTGGGGCTGTTCCTGACGCCCGACGCCCCGGCCTATGCAATCGCCGTGCGCGGCCTGCCGCTCTTCGCCGCCGGGTATCCCTTTTTCGGAATCAACGTCGTCACGATCGGCTACTACCAGAGCATCGAGCGCGGACGGCTTGCGACGGGGCTCACCGTGCTTCGGGGCATCGTGCTGATGGCTTTCTGCTTCCTCGTGCTGCCGCGGCTGGCGGGCGTCGCGGGGATCTGGCTCGCGGTACCGGCGGCCGAACTGGCCGTGACGCTGCTCCTGCTCGTACTGCTGCGCATCGGCTACGGGATGAGGCGGTAAATGGAGAACGTGAACAATCCCGGCCCGCATTTGAATAGATGCAGGCCGGGATTGCCGTTTCACGCCCCGAACCCTTGCAGGCGGCAGGCGCCTGCCCCGGTCGTACGCACTGCGCCCCGCGCAAACAACCGTAACATCAGGATCACTCCCGGCGGTATTTCTCCATGAATTCGGTGGGCAGCATCCCGAACTGCGCATGGAAGCACTTGGCGAAATAGGAGGTCGAAGTGAAGCCCACCATATAGCATATCTCCGTGACGCGCAGGTCGTTGGGTTTGGAAAGCAGCTCGGCGGCCACCCTGAGGCGCGTGGAACGCAGGAACTCGTTGGGCGTAGTGCCCGTCAGCGACTTGATGCGCGAGAAAAAGAGCGTACGGCTGACATTCACGGCTGCGGCGATGTCCTCGACCGAAAGGTTCGAATTGGAGATGTTATCCATGACATACTGATTCACCTGCGCCATGAAACGGTTGCCCGAAGGGCTCGCCGCATCCCCGTCCATGACCAGGTAGGGCATCTTCGAGAATTTCAGGCGCAGCCGGCCGCGGATGCCGATAAGCGCCCGTATCTGGCAGTCGAGGTAGTCCACCGACAACGGCTTTTCGAGGTAGGCGTCGGCACCCGCCTCCAGCGCACGCACCTTCGCCGCCGAAGAGGAGTCCACCGAAACCAGTACCACGGGGAGGTGATCCAGCGCCGGGTCGTTGCGGATCGCCGCGCAGAGCGCCACGCCGTCCATCCCTTTCATCGCCACGTCGCTCACGACGGCCGCGATGCTCCGGCTTCGGAGCAGGTCGAGCGCCTGCCGCCCGTCCGTCGCACAATGGATCGTATAGCTGCCGGAGAGATGCCGCACGAAAAAGTCCGCGAAATCGGCATTATCCTCGGCCAGCAGGATGTCGGGCAGCCGCTTCTGCACCTCGGGCTGCACGGCCGCCACGGCCGGCTGCCCGGCAGGCACTCCGGAATCGCCATCCGACCCGGGGACGGGACGGGGTGCACCGAGCGGAACCGTCACCGTAAACTCCGTCCACTGTCCCACGGCACTTTCGACCCCGAGCACGGCGCCCATCCGGGTCGCCAGGCTCTTCGCCACGGCGAGCCCCAGCCCCAGCCCGCTGCCAGAGACACACTTGTCGGACGTATAGAAAGGTTCGAATATCCGTGCCTTCTCCGCCCGGTCTATCCCCGCGCCGTCGTCGCGGACACGCACCCGGAACACATCGCCGGGCACCTCCCCGCCGGGGCCTTCGAGCGTCACGTCGATGCGGCTCTCGGCGAACTGGTAGGCATTACCGAGTATCTGGCCCACGATCTTCGAGAAGTGGTCGCAGCACATCTCGGCCGTAACGGCTTCGCCGGGCAGCCCGAGGTGCACCGCGACACCCCGCCGCGGGACGGCATCCCCCACCGCCGCGACCACCGTCCGCAATACTTCCCGTACGTCGACGCGCTCCGGAACGCAGGAGGCGGCATGCTCGCCCTCCTCCGCGCTTTTCAGGTTCAGGATCTGGTCGACCAGCGTCCGCAGCCGCTCGCAGTTCTTGCGGATGATGTCCACGTCGTCGCGGAGCCCGGGCAAATCCCCGGCGCGCTTGGCGATCTCCTCGACGGGTGCGGCAATCAGCGCGACGGGCGTACGTATTTCGTTGGCCACCTCCGTGAAGAGGCTGACCTTGGCCTCGAGCAGGTCGAGCTTGTTCTTGCGGGTGATCGAGGCGATCTGCTCGCGGTGCGCGCGGCCGATCCTGCGGCGCAGCCACAGGCCGCCGCCCGCCACGGCCAGCAGAGCCAGCACGCCGTAGGCCACAACCATGGCGCGAGCCATCCACCACGGCGGCAGCACGAGGATCTCGACCACGGCCTCCTCGCCGAACTGCTCGCCGCCGGTCGAGGCGCTCACGACGAAGCGGTAACGGTTCGGCGGCAGATTGGTGTAGGAGACATGCTGCACCCCGGCCCCTTCGTCCAGACCGGTGGTGATCCATTTGTCGTCGAAATTCTCCAGCCGGTAACGGTAGACCGTCCTCAGCGGCGAGGAGAAGTTGAGCGCAATGAAATCGAGGCTGAACGACATCTTCCGTCCGCGCAGGCGCACCGAGCGCTGGCAGTCGATGGTATTGGACAGCAGTCGTCCGTCCACGGGCACGCTGCGGTTGAAGAGCTTGAAATCGGGGAAGACGACGCTGAGCTTGGCCGAATTCTCGCGGCGCGTGAAATCATAGGGATAGAACTTGTTGATGCCGTTGTTGCAGCCGATGTAGATATGCCCGGTCGAGGACTTGATGCCCGAATTGGCATTGAAGATATTGGCCAGCAGTCCGTCGTCGGAGGTGAACTTGTAGATCGACTGCGGGCCGTTCCCGGGGCTGTATTTCAGCAGCCCGCGGTTGGTCGTGAGCCACAGTTCGCCGCCGTTCTGCACGATCTGGAACACGGCGCAGTTGCCGTAGGGCAGCATGTCGAACTCCCTGGAGAGCGTGTCGGCCGCGATGTCGTAACGGCAAAGCCCGCAGCCGTGGGTGCCGATCCACAGGTTGTCCCCCTCGACGGCCAGGCAGCTCACGAAATCGGAAAGCCCGCCCCCGGAATCGTGCGAACAGAGGGCGAACCGGCCGTCGTCGAACCCGTAGCGGATCAACCCCTTGCCCAGCGACGCGAACCACAGGTGCCCGCGGGCATCCTCGCAGATGTCCACCACGTCGCTGTTATGTCCCAGGCCGAATGCGCACGTGATGGTCTGCGAAACGTCGTCGTAACGGCAGATGCCCATTTTGGTGCCGATCCACAACTGCCCCCGCGAATCGCGGAAAACCGAATAGACGTCGAGATTGTCGAGTCCCGTGCCGGCCTGCGTGAAGTGCTTCATCTGCCGCGTGCGCAGGTCGATGCGGTAAAGCCCGTCGCCATACGTCCCGACCCACAGCCATCCGCCGTCGATGGTGAGCGCATGGATGTTGAGCGCCCGGTCGCGCGGGTCGACCGCCACGGGCGTATAGCTGCCCGTACGCGGGTTGTAAAGGCTCAGCCCCCCGTCGTCGCTGCCGATCCAGATATTCCCCTCGGGATCCTCGCAGAATTTGCTGATGATATGCCCGCACCCCTCGCCGGCCTCGATGAGCGTGAAAAGCGAACTGAGCGGCGAGAGGTAGTTGATGCCGCCGAAATAGGTTCCGATCCACACGCCGCCGTCGCGATCCTTGAGGATGGAGTGGATGAATTTGTCGTTGAGCCGTCCGTTCCGGTTGGTCGTGCCGTTGTCGACATGCTCGAAACTGCGGTTCTTGGTATTGAAGTTCACCAGGCCGTGATCCGTCCCGAGCATGATTATCCCTGGGGCGTATTCGATCATGCTCCGCACGCGGCCGTACGCCTCGCCGTCCTCCGGGCGGTTGCAGGTGAACGTCAGCCGCGAAAGTTCGAACTTGTAGAGCTCGCAGTCATACCCCGCGATCCAGATGTCGCCGAACGAATCCTGGCACATGGCACTGATGCGCGAAATCGGCTCGCGCGTGAGCGTGTCCTCGACCCGGAAGGTGGAGAACCGGTTGTTCTCGGGGTTGTAGCGGCTCAGCAGCGAACCGCCGCCCGAAGCCACCCAGATGTTGTTGTCGTGGTCGAGCAGGATCTTCACGATGACGTCGGACGAGAAGGCCTCGGGGTATTTCGCGGCGTTATAGTGTTCGAACGTGCCGCTCTTGAGGCTGTAACGGTAGAGGCCGTCGCCGAGCGTCCCGATCCACATGTTGCCCGCGACGTCCGCCGCAAGCGAATAGACCAGCAGGTTGCGGCGCTCCCGGCCATCGCTGCCCAGGATGGGCAGGTGGATGAACGACTCGTCCTTCGAGTCGAAAATATAGACCCCGTCGCTGGTTCCGACCCATATGCGGTCGCCGTTGGGGAACCCTTCGCCGCAAAGACTGTAAATACAGTTGTTTTCGAGCGTATTGCGGCGGCGGTAATCGGAGCGGTAGTTGGTGAAATCGTAGGAGTTGAACCGGTCGAGGCCGTCGGCCGTGCCGACCCAGACATACCCCTTGTCATCCTGATAGAGGCACTGGATGGTGTTCGACGACAACCCGCTGTTGTCGGTATAATACCTGAATTTGTGCTCCATACCGCTCCCGGCACGCAACACCAGACACATCGCGACCGCACATACCGCACATTTCACCCTCGATTCCATAGCGCCGACCCTTTAGAGAACTTTATAATCTTTATCATTCCATCCCGCAAAACCGACGCAACCTTTCCCGGGGCGGAAGCATCCGATGGGAAAAATACTTTCTTTCCTTAATATATACAAATACAAGGCACCATTATACCTATTTCGGGCAGCAGAAATGCGCCGTCCGGCTCCGAAGCGGAAGGCATTATCCGTCGGGGCACCGCCCCTACGCGCCGCAGTCCGCCGCCCCGCCCCGAAGACATGACGCCCCCGGGCGGACGGCCGATGCCGTCCGCAATGCAGGCGCAGGATAAGGGACGCTATCCCCGCAAACAACGGGGAGTACCCGGAAATCAGCCGGGAGGGGGGGGGAATTCGGGATGCATGGCCGCCGGATGTTTACCTGATCTGACCGATGTCGTCCAGCGGCCAGTCGTCGGTGCGGAACGGGACAAGGGGCTGCCCCATCGTCGTCATGACATTGGCTTCGGGGCAGTAATTGCGGAAGGCGTAGCGCACCGCCACCGGGTCAGACACCCGATCGGAGCTCACTTCGATCCGGTTGTCCCAATATTTGAAATTCGCAACGGCAGGGTGGAAAACCCGGTCTTCGCCCGCAATCTCGAAGCCGCCCGGACGGCAATAACCTTCAGGGCCGAAGGCCACGAAGCTGTCGACGCCGTTTTGGGCCCGGACGGGCAGGTTGTCGAAAGTCAACACCAGTTTATTGCCGTCGCGCTCCATCGACTTGTATACCGGCGCCGGGGCGGGCAGCCCCGTCACCCCGTAATCGTTCGCCAGGGCGAGGAACGCCAGCCGCTCCCCCACTTCGCGCTTGCGCGCCGGATGGATGCAGGTCGGGTTGCCCAGGTCGGTCGTGGCGGCGATCCCCGAGTGCGGGATTTCAGCCAGCGCCCGGTACTGCGCCTCGATCACCAGCGGCAGCGAACGCAGCTCGTCGCCCTCATAGCGGTAAGACGCCAGCTGCGTATAGTAGAACGGCATCTTCCCGTCGCCCCAGGTTTCCCGCCAGAGTTTGACGAGTGAGACCTGCAACGCCTTGTAATCGTACCAGTTCTTGCGGTTCGACTCGCCCTGGTACCAGATGAACCCTTTGGCCGTATAACGGCAGACGGGCAGGATCATTCCGTTGTAGAGCCGCTGGGGAATGCTGTTGTCGTAGGTTCCCGACTTGGCAACGGCGTGGTCGATGCCCGGCGTCGCGTCGATGGCCTCGACGGTCATCCACGCCTCGATGGTCGAACCGCCCCAGTTGGAGGTGATGAGCCCGACCGGAATGCCCAGCGCCTTGTAGAGCATACGCCCGAAAAAATAGCCCACGGCGCTGAACTGGCCGACGGAGGCGGGCGTCGCGGTCTGCCAGGCCGCATCGCAATCGTCCAGGGGCGTCTTGGACGAGACCCTGGGGACGGAGAACATCCGAATGCCGGGGTACATGCCCGCATCGGCGATGGCATCGACCGCCCCTTCGACGGGTTGGAACATGAATCCGCTCACGGGCATCTCCATGTTGGACTGTCCCGAGCAGACCCACACCTCGCCCACGAGGACATTGTCGAGCACGAGCGGTTCGCCGTCGCTGAGGGTCACGGTATAGGGGCCTCCGGCTTCGCCCGTGGGGAGCTTCAGCGCCCAGCGGCCCGAGGCATCGGCCCGGGTTTCATGTGTGCGGCCGTCCCATGAGGCGGTGACCCGCACCCGGCTGCGTGGCGATGCTTCGCCCCAGAAATTCACTTCGGCATTGCGTTGCAACACCATATTGCTCCCCAGCACGGCGGGGAGTTTCACCCGCGCCGGGAGCTGCACGGCCAGCAATAGCGCCAGCACGACGGAAAAGAGCCGTTTCATCGGAAAAAGTCGTTTATTTTTTATCGGTCTGTTTCTTATCGACGACCACGCGGTCGCAATTCCGCGTGATGAAATTGCGCTTTTCGTCGAGTACATAGGGATAATCGTCGGTGTATTCGATGACGTTGTCGCGCGTGAACACGAACCCGTCGACACAGTAGAGGTTGACGATACGCGGGTCGAACACGCGGAAGGTGTTACCCTCGACCCGGATGTTGCGGTGGTAGCGGCTGGTCTCGCGGTCGGGGATGCCGCTGCCCACGGCAATACATGCCGAGCCCCAACCGGGACTGCCGTAGTTGCCGTTCTCGAAGAGGTTGCGGCGGATCACCACGTCGCGCACGCCCGACTGCTCGTACCAGTAGTTGGCGTCGCCTTCGATCAGGATGGCCGCCCCGGCGATGTGGAAGTAGTTATCCTCGATGACCATGCGGTTGCGCGAGCCCAGCAGCAGTCCGCGCGCCCGGTTGCCGCGCATGCGGCAACCCTTGATGAGCACCTCGGGATATTCATCGTCGGCCGCCACGACATGCATGGGCTCGACCCCGTCGGGGAGCGGCTCGGTGAAGGTGACTTCGGTGTAAACCTTGTTGAGGCGCCTGACTGACTTCACCGTCCGGCGGGCATAGGTCTCCACGTTGTTGTTGTCGACCAGTTCGAGGGTCATCCCCGGCACGATGAAATCCACGCCGTACTGCCCCGAGTTGCGCCAGCGGAGCAGCAGTTTGTCGGCGCCCCCGACCTTTTCGACGGCCATGTACAGCCCGTGGATATTCGTCGCGTCGTCCTTCTGGTTCTCGAACGTGCAGTCGATCATGCGGATGTAGCCGCCGCAGTTGACGTAGTGCGTGGCGTCGGCCGTAATGCTGATCATGCGCCCCTTGCCGGGCGAGGGGACGATCACCAGCTTGCGAAGCTCGATGTCGCGGCTGCGCTGCGCGATCACGCCCATGCCGCCGCAGTGGTAGAGGTTGACGTCGCGGATGGCAACGCCCCGGCAGTCGGCGAGCGTGAAACCGGGGTTGTAACGCGCAGCCGCGCCGAATACCATCACGTTGCCGACCGTGGCGGTCAGGTCTTTGCGCAGGATGCGGATGTTGCCGTTGGCGCATTTTTCGGCCGGGATCGTCCGGTTCGACAGCCAGTAGTCCGTGGCGCGGAACGCCGGTTCGCGCCGCACGGCGTCGAACTCCAGCAGGTTGGAGAAGGGGTACACCGTACCCTCGGCATCGCGGAAACGCAGGCAGCCGTTGACGATGTCGCAGAGGTAATCTTCGGGGAACTCGATTTCCAGCCAACCGTCGCCCTTCGCCACAACGGTGCCCTCGGAATTGAACGTACGGGTGAAGTCGATCGTCAGGTCGCGCACCGTAATGTTCTCACAGTCTTCGAGGCTGAACGGCGAAATGAAGCCCGTGAAGAGCAGTTCGGTGCCGTTGCCGTCGATCTCGAAGTCGCGCATACCCACCAGGTCGAACGCAATGCGCTTGAGGCTCTCGTCGTTGTTGCTGATGAACTGGTACTTTTCGACCGCCCGGTCGGGGCGCATGCGGAGCTGGCCGCCGGGCAGCACGAGCCGCGAGGCGCCGACCTCGGCACAATGTTCCAGCGCGGCCCGCACGGCGGGCACGGCATCCGTCCCGGCAGCGCCTGGCGCAAGGAAATCTTTCAGGTAGACGGTTTTTTCCGCCGCAGGTGCCGCATATACGGCCAGGATGGCCAGCAGGGCGGCGCAGCATTTTCTCAGGGTTCGGTTCATAAGGGTCGTATTTTTCGGATAGGGTTATTTGTTATCAGCCGGTTCGATCTTCAGCGCGAAGCCGCCGCCGGGCGCCACGGG
>OKSP01000896.1_pt1 | contig 13960 bp, 10 predicted proteins | sample 2434041 | NCBI WGS metagenome assembly OKSP01 (sample SAMEA3879593, study PRJEB24766) | human gut metagenome | biome: human-associated habitat; feature: feces | place: USA | collected 1985/1987
CGTCCGTCCGGCAGCTCGATCGCGGAGGCAGGCAGTCCTGTCTCCTCCGCGCGGGCGAGCGCGGAGGAGGCAACGGCGCGATCATGCGTTGAAACGCCTGCCTGATTCATCAAAAGCTCCACTTTATAAACAGCCGCTTCATCCACCCGGCCCTGCTTTTGATCGCACAGAGCGTGGTAATAGCGGCGGATGATCTCCTGCTCGGAGGCACGGCGGCAAACATCGTCCTCTATGATACAGTTGCCAGCCATATTGACGCCCATATCCGTGGGCGATTTATAGGGGCTCTCCCCCGCGATGCGCTCAAAAATGGCATTCAGCACGGGAAAAACCTCAATATCGCGGTTATAATTGACAGTGGTTTCGCCATAGGCTTCCAAATGGTAGGGGTCGATCATATTAACGTCGTTTAAGTCGGCCGTTGCAGCCTCATACGCCAAATTGACCGGATGGCGCAGCGGGAGGTTCCACACCGGGAAGGTTTCAAATTTGGCATAACCGGCGTTAATCCCTCGCTTGTGCTCGTGATAGAGCTGGGAAAGGCAGGTCGCCATTTTGCCGCTTCCGGGGCCGGGCGCGGTAACGACCACAAGCGGGCGGCTTGTTTCGATATAATCATTTCTGCCGTAGCCCTTGGGGCTGACGATCTTTTCCACATTTGCAGGATAGCCTTCGATGATGTAGTGGACGTAACAGCGGATGCCGAGGGTTTCCAGTTTTTTGCGGAACAGGTCGGCAGCAGGCTGTCCGGCGTACTGGGTAATGACGACGCTGCCCACATACAGACCGATCTTGCGGAAGGCTTCCGTCAGGCGGAGCACTTCCAGGTCATAGGTCAGCCCGAGGTCGCGGCGGGTTTTGTTGGTTTCCAGCGCGCCTGCGGAGATGGCGATGACGATTTCTGCCTGATCCTTGAGCTGGAGCAGCATTTTGAGCTTGCTGTCAGGCTCGAAGCCGGGCAGGACTCTGGAAGCGTGATAGTCGTCGAAAAGCTTGCCTCCGAATTCCAGATAGAGCTTGTTGCCGAACATGGAGATCCGCTGGCGGATATGTTCGGACTGCATCTGCAGATACTTCTGATTATCAAATCCAATATTCATATAAAAACTCCCTGATTCGCCCATTTCCTGAAAAATGGCTTTTTGCTCGTGTTTTTTGCGGGGGTCAGGGTCAAAAATCCTTTTGGGAAAGCCTGCGCCGTCTTTTGACCCTCAGCCCTGAGTTTGGTACATACTGATATAGATTATATAACGGCAGGCGGGAAAAAATCCAGAGCTTCTGAAAAACTTTTTTAGAAATCCGTTGTCGGGACAACGAGAGCGGGTACTCTCAGTGTACAGTATTTTCACACTTTATCTATTGATTTCTTCTATTATAGTGTCTATAATTATGGTACTGCCGCAGCTGTAAAGCGCAGAAAATTTGGGCGGCAGAAAGAGAGACGCAAAAGAAAGGTTAGCAAATGGATAATAATATCAACCCTTATAATAACGGGGGTTCCAATGGAAACGGCAGCGGAAACGGAGGGCAGCAGGGTCCCGGCGGTCCGGGACAGAACAATCCGAGGCGCACGAGCCTGATCCTGCTGGCTGTGGCGGCGGTTGTGACGCTCGTTTCCATGAGCCTGTTTATGAAGATGATCAACAACGCCACGAATCAGGAAATCCCTTTCGGGAAATTTCAGGAGATGGTGGAAGGCGGCGAGGTAGAGGAAGTCACATGGGACGATGAGACGATCTATATCCAGCCGAAGTCGGAGCAGCCGGACACGCTGTTTAACGCAGCGCCGCAGGTGAGCTATTATACCGGCAAGGCGCAGTCCGACGATGTGCTTTCCGCATATCTGGAAGAAAATCAGGTGGAAAGCTACGGCAAGATCGTGCCGGACGGCTCCGGGCTGATCCTGACGATGATTCTGACCTATGTGCTGCCGATCGTGGTCATGTGGGTGCTGTTAAGCTTCCTGTTCCGGAGAATGGGCGGCAGCGGCGGCCCGATGGGCGTAGGCAAGAGCAATGCCAAGGTATATGTGCAGAAAGAAACGGGCATCACATTTAAGGATGTGGCGGGCGAGGACGAGGCGAAGGAATCCCTGCAGGAGGTCGTGGATTTCCTGCACAATCCCCAGCGCTATGTGCAGATCGGGGCGAAGCTTCCCAAAGGAGCCCTTTTGGTGGGGCCTCCCGGAACGGGTAAGACGCTGCTGGCAAAAGCGGTGGCGGGCGAAGCGAAGGTGCCGTTTTTCTCCCTGACGGGTTCAGATTTCATCGAGCTGTATGTGGGCGTGGGCGCGTCCCGCGTGCGCGACCTGTTCAAAGAGGCGACGAAAAATGCGCCGTGCATTATTTTTATCGACGAGATCGACGCCATCGGCAGAAGCCGTGATTCCAAATACGGCGGCGGGAACGAGGAGCGGGAGCAGACGCTGAACCAGCTGCTCGTTGAGATGGACGGCTTCAATAACGACACCAATCTGATCATCATCGCCGCGACCAACCGCCCCGACGTGCTTGATCCGGCACTGCTTCGCCCGGGCCGTTTCGACCGTCAGGTAGCCGTCGAAGCGCCTGATTTGGAAGGCCGCGAGGCTATTTTGAAGGTGCATGCCAAGGGCAAGCCGTTCGTGCCTGATGTCGATCTGCGTATGATCGCCGTGCGTACGCCGGGCTTTACCGGCGCTGATCTGGCCAATGTGTTGAACGAAGCCGCATTGTTGTGCGCCCGCGCCGGTGCGCAGCTGATCGACAACCGCGCCATCGACGAGGCCATCGACCGCGTGCAGGCGGGCCCGAAGCGCCGTTCCAAGGGCATGGCGCTCGACGAACTGCGCAACACCGCATACCACGAGGGTGGTCACGCGCTGGTGGCGGCTGCCATGAACGATACCGATCCGGTCACCAAGGTCACCATTCTGCCGCGTGGCCGCGCACTTGGCTACACTGCGGTGATGCCGACTGAAGATCGCTATTCCATGTCTCGCAACCAGCTGCTCGACCAGATGGCGTACGCCATGGGTGGTCGCACCGCGGAGGAAGTCGTGTTCCACGATCCGACCACCGGCGCTTCCAACGACATCGAAAAGGCGACGAACATCGCACGTCAGATGGTGCTCGACTACGGCTTCTCCGACAAGCTGGGTGCCATCAAGTGGTCCGATGACGAACAGAGCGACCTTGGATCGCTGAACCACAAGTATTCCGCACGCACCGCCGAAATCATCGACGAGGAAGTGCTCAAACTGGTGGAAACCGCGCATACCGAAGCGTGGAACGTCATCAACGAGAATCGTGAGATTCTTGACGAGCTCGTACGTCAGCTGCTCGTCAAGGAAACACTCAACGAAAAGGAACTTGCGGAAATCTTCGCTAATGTCAAGAAGGCGCCGAAGCGTGAAGTGTGGCTGAGCGACAGCAAGCGCCCGGATTCCGACATTCCGCCGGTTCCGATTCCCGAATCCCTGAAGAAAAGCGCAGGATTGACCAACTGATGAGCGATACCGAAGCATTCGATACCCTCTTCGACGACAAGGCCCGTGCCGCCCATGCGGCCGGGCCTGTCGGCTATGACGAGGAAGGCGTGCGCCAGGCAGTACGCCTGTTTCTGAAATCCATTGGCGAAGACCCGGACCGTGAAGGCCTGCTCGACACCCCCGACCGTATTGGGCGTGCCTGCAAGGAGCTGTTCGCAGGCCTTGGACACGGCCCCGAGGAAGTGCTCAAAACCAAGTTCAAAGTCGATACCGACGAAATGGTGCTGGTACGCGATATTGAACTCTTCTCGGTATGCGAACACCACCTGCTGCCGTTCCATGGCGTGGCCCACGTCGGCTATATTCCGTCGAACGGCCAAGTGGCGGGCTTAAGCAAGCTTGCACGACTGGTGGAACTGTATGCCCGACGTCCGCAAGTGCAGGAGCGTCTCACCCAACAGGTGGCCGACGCGTTGATGGAAGGTATCGAAGCACGTGGCGTGATCGTAGTCACCGAATGCGATCACATGTGCATGGCCATGCGTGGCGTAAAGAAGGCGCAATCGCGTACGGTTACATCGGCGGTGCGCGGCTGCATGCGAGACGCGACGACGCGAGCCGAAGCCATGAGCCTGATCCTGTCGCAGCATGCGTGATCGGCGCGACTGCAGCAAGTCGAATCGTAAATACCAATAACCGGATATAGGAGGGGCAACCGGATGACCATTGATATGAAATCGATTCATGATAGTGACCGTACGCTGGTGATGGGCGTGCTCAACATTACGGAGGATTCGTTCTCCGATGGAGGGTTATGGCTCGATCCTGCGAATGCGAAAGCGCACGGCGAAGCGATGATGAAAGATGGGGCTGACATCATCGATATCGGTGCCGAATCCACTCGCCCCGGAGCCAAACGTGTCAGTGAGGAAGACGAGCAAAACCGCGTGCTAGGTGCTGTGGATGCGCTGATTCCGGAAGGTGCGGTGCTGTCCATCGACACTACGCGCGCATCGGTGGCTCGCATGGCGTTGGAGCATGGTGCGCAGATCATCAACGACGTGTCCGGCGGTCAGCTGGACCGCGAAGTGCCCCATGTGGTGGCCGAACACGCGGAAAGCCTTTACATTGTGCAGCATTGGCGCGGTTGGCTTGCCGGCTCTGCAGGCGACGTGCCTGACGCTAATACGTCCGTGTACGCCAATGGCGTGGTGAACGACGTGTATGACGAACTCATGAAGCAGGTCGACGACGTGCTTCAGGCAGGCGTCTCGCCGTCACAGATCATCATCGATCCGGGTCTTGGATTCTCCAAACCGAGCGTCGAACATAACTTCCCGCTGATGGTGGCGTTGGAGCGGTTCAACGCCACCGGGTATCCGGTGCTGATCGGAGCCTCGCGCAAACGATTCGTCGGCGCGGCGCTTGCCGATGCCGGTATCGACGAGCCAAGCATGGGCAGCAAAGACAATGCGACCGCCGCCATCAGCGCCTTGTGCGCCGAATATGGAGCGTGGGCCGTGCGCGTGCATGACGTGGAGAAAAGCCGTGACGCGGTGGCGATCGGCAATGCGTGGCGTGCTTTCGCCAACGACTGATGCACGGTGCTCGCATACGTCGTGCGTTCCCGACAGCGTAGGTGCGGCAACGCATTTCCACCATTAAACCTTGAGATATGCAAAGAAAGGCTGGCATGGATCAGATTCGATTGACTGGCGTTCGCGCGGTCGGCAAACACGGTGTGCTTGATTTCGAACATGAGCGTGCGCAGACGTTCGTCGTCGACGCCACGCTGTTTCTGGATCTTGCGCTAGCCGGGCATTCCGACGATCTGCACGACACCGTCGATTACGGTGCCATCGCCAAAGGAATAGTCGCCATCATCGAAGGCGAACATGTCGATCTCATCGAAAAACTCGCTGATCGCATCGCCAGCATGATTCTTGAATATCCTGCCGTGGCACAGACGCAAGTGACCGTGCACAAGCCGAGTGCGCCAATCGTCGTACCATTCGACGATGTGAGCGTAACCGTGGAACGTTCTCGTGAAACAGCGTCCGCAGCATCGCAAGTGCATCATGCCATCATTGCCATGGGTGGCAATCAGGGCGATGTAGTGGCCACCTTGCGTGACGCGGTGCGTTCGATCGACGGACTGGTGTCCACTCAGGTTACGGGCATTTCGCCGCTGTACCGTACCGATGCGTGGGGCATGCCCGATGGTACCCCCGACTTTTACAATGCGGTTGTTTCCGTGACCACCAAGCTATCGGCAATGGAGCTGTTGCGAGGATTGCAGCGCATCGAAGCCGAACATGGTCGAGTGCGTACCGACCATTGGACTTCGCGCACACTTGATCTGGACATCATCGATTTTGACGGTCAGAGCAGCGACGATCCGGACCTGACGCTGCCTCACCCCCGTGCATGGCAGCGGGCGTTCGTGCTGGGGCCGTGGCTGGCACTCGAACCCGATGCCGAACTGCCGGGCGAACATGCCGGTTCCGTGGCTCAACTCCTCCATGAATCGACCGATCGCGACCATATCGACGAAATCGCAGATGATTGGATGGTGGAAAGCCCGACCGGCTACGGTACCGACGACCTTGCCTGCGATGCCAATAATGCGGGCGATGCGGATGATATGGACGAAGCGTATGATGCGATCGATTTGCCGGAAGGAACCGCCGCAGCCAAAGTGGCCGCACTCGCTTCTGCACAGCTAGAACCCGCATCGAAACGTGCGGTGATCTCACTCGACAGCCCAGCAACCGATGCCGAACAGCAGTTCCGCATGGCCATCGTCACATTGGACGGCATTCCCGGCAACCAAGTCGAGGGCATCTCACCCCTCTACCATGTGAGCCAACTCGACGGACTCCCCGACAAAATGGCCGCGGTAATCCAGATTTCCACGCGCATGGGCGCCCATGATCTGATCGAAGCATTAAGCAATGTGGAAGCCTCCGTCGGCGAAGACTTCGATCTCGACCTGATCGACATGGAAGGCGTGACATGCGATGAGCCTGACTGCAAGGTGCCGTGGCCCACCGCACGCAACCATGCCGCAGTGCTTGCGCCATGGCTCGACATGGATCCCGATGCGCGACTGGGCAAGGATCCGGTATCATTCCTGCTGGCCATGGCCCCCGATACCGCGCAAGTGGGACTGCTGACCGACAATTGGATCATCGGAGGTACGCTATGAAAGCGCGCAGAACCCCTTGGTGGTGCTATGTTCTCGCTGCCGCATTAGGATTGCTGGCCGGTATGGGATTGGCGAAATATGGCGAGATTTCAGGTTTGCCATTGGTCGGCGCTCCATGGATCGTGCCCGTGGTGTTGGCGATTCTGGGATTCGTCGTGCTGTATATGGCATTGCAGATCCACAAATACACCACCACAGATCCCGAAAAACGCGCGCAGCTGAAACCTTTGGACCCGCAGAAGGCGTTCGCCACACTGGTGTCATGCAAAGCGTTGGGCGTGGCAGGAGCGGCGTTGGCCGGCTGGTATGGTGGACAGCTCATCATGAGCCTGCCGCATGGTGAGGCGACGTTCTACAGCCAAGCCATCCTCGAATGCGCGATCGCGGCAATCGTATGCATAATCGATATGATAATTGGCATTGCGGGGGAGTGGCTGTGCCAAATCCCACCAATCGACGGCCCGGAAAGTCCGAAAATGAAAACGGCCACGCAACGCAATCGTTACGCGGCCGCGGCTACCAAATCAGCGACACAATCGAAAGTCTGATTACCTCACTTCTTCAGATCCTCTTCGGGAACGCGAAGCATCACCTCCTGTGTCATGCAGGCAACAAGCTCACCATCCTGCGTATACACCTTTGCCTGACCCAAGCCACGGCCGTGAGCTGCAGTAGGCGTATCCTGCACATACAAATGCCACTGAGTGATATCAATATCGCGATACCACCACATCGAATGATCGATCGAAGCGAACGAAATACCAGGCGTAGCAATACTCAACCCAGCGCGACGTAACACCGGCTCCAACATCACCTGATCGCAGCCCATCGCCAACATCGCACGATGCATAACCTGCGGAACATCAACCGTGCCATCAGCCTTCATCCACACCATCTGTTTACCGGAATCATTGCTGGCGCTCTTCTTATCGGCACCCAACATAATCGTGCGCGTCACATGACGAATGTCGAACGGCGACTTTTCCGCATAATATTTGGCAAACGAAGACTTCTCGGCAAATGGTTCCATAAGCTGCTTCGCGCTGGTCAACGCTTCCGGCTCCGGCACGCCTTCCGGCATGGGATCGGCGAACTCAATGCCATCCTGACCCTGCTCCTGGAAGCTGGCGATGGCCGTCAGAATCGAACCCTGAGCCTGCGTGACATTCACGCGACGAGCGGAAAACGAGCGGCCATCACGCAGATTCTCCACATCAAACAGCAAATCCTGACGAATATCGCCGGCGGAAATGAAATAGCCATGAATCGAATTCGGCAGACGAGATGGCGGAACCGTTTTGGATGCGGCCATCATGGCCTGCGCGATCACCTGACCGCCGTACACGCGGCCAGTGGGGAAATACAGGCTTTCGCCATTCACATATGTGTGGCTGCGGTACGTGGAAGGCGTGCCCAGCTGAAGCACCTTCGCCAACCGTTGTAACGGAGTTATTGCTGTCTGCGCTGTCTGTGTCATAACGGGCCTCGATTCTTTGAGTCGCATACGATAAACGCTTCGTTCTGGAAACGAGTCTACGCAAGGGCGGTAAATTTCGCCGGATTGTTTTGTAACGAATGCGTGAGAAGCGTGAACGGCAGGTAATCGTCAAACGATTCACATACGGCAAAGCGCCGCACTTCGTAACGAAGCACGGCGCTTTGCTGAAATTTGCGAGTAACGTTCGCAATTATGGTCTTGCTTCGCAAGGCTCATTGTTGCCTTCGTTCGGCTGTCGCCTCACTCAGGCCAAGCCTACAGACAGTCCACAGGACTGTCTGCTTAACGGCTTAGCGCGTTAGCTTGCGATGGAGACGGTGGGGGCGAGCCGCGTCTTCGCCGAGACGAGCGACACGGTTCTCCTGATAGGCCTGGAAGTTGCCTTCGAACCAGTACCACTTGGCTGGATTCTCGTCATCGCCTTCCCATGCGAGAATATGCGTGGCCACGCGGTCGAGGAACCAACGGTCGTGAGAGATCACCACAGCGCAGCCCGGGAAGCCAAGCAGTGCGTTTTCAAGCGATTCAAGAGTTTCGACATCAAGATCGTTGGTCGGTTCGTCGAGCAGCAGCAGGTTGCCGCCCTGCTTCAGGGTCAACGCAAGATTCAGACGATTGCGTTCACCACCGGACAGCACGCCGGTGAGCTTCTGCTGGTCGGAACCCTTGAAACCGAAGGACGCCACATACGCGCGGGTCGGTACTTCAACGCCAGCAACCTCAATGAAGTCAAGACCGTCAGACACGGCCTCCCATAGGTTCTTATTCGGGTCAAGACCGGCGCGATTCTGATCCACATAGCTGATCTGCACGGTTTCGCCGATCTTCAACGAGCCAGACGTCAACGGTTCAAGGCCAACGATGGTCTTGAACAGGGTGGACTTACCCACACCGTTCGGGCCGATCACGCCGACAATACCGTTACGCGGCAGCGTGAAGCTCAGATCGTCGATCAACACACGGTCGCCGAACGCCTTGTGAATATGCTCGGCTTCCAGCACAGTAGAGCCCAAGCGCGGGCCGGCCGGAATCTGAATCTCGGAGAAGTCAAGCTTCTTGTTGTTGCGTGCCTCCTGCTCCATCTGGTCGTAACGCTCCAGACGAGCCTTGTTCTTGGCCTGACGGGCCTTCGGCGAAGAGCGCACCCAATCAAGTTCGCTCTTCAGGCGCTTGGCGAGCTTGGCATCCTTGGCGCCCTGGATTTCCATACGCTTGGCCTTGGTCTCCAAATACGTGGTGTAGTTGCCCTTATACGGGTACAGCTGGCCACGGTCGACCTCGCAGATCCACTCGGCCACGTTATCCATGAAGTAACGATCGTGGGTAACGGCGATGACGGCACCCTTGTACTGGTGCAGGAACTGCTCCAACCACAGAATCGACTCGGCATCAAGATGGTTGGTAGGCTCGTCAAGCAGCAGCAGATCAGGAGCTTCCAGCAGCAGCTTGCACAATGCCACACGACGGCGTTCACCACCGGAGCATACCGTCACTGGAGTATCCGGATCCGGGCACTGCAAAGCATCCATAGCCTGCTCAAGCTGAGAATCAAGATCCCAACCGTTTGCAGCGTCGATATCGTTCTGCAGCTTGCCCATCTCATCCATCAAAGCATCGAAATCGGCATCCGGATTGGCCATCTCTTCGCCAATCTGATTGAAACGAGCCACCTTTTCAGCGATCTCGCCGAACGCCATCTTGATGTTCTCGCCAACAGTCTTGGTGTCATCCAGCGGTGGTTCCTGCTGCAGAATGCCGACGGTATAACCCGGAGTCAAAGAAGCCTCGCCATTAGACACGGTGTCGAGTCCGGCCATGATCTTCAGCAGCGTGGACTTACCCATGCCGTTCGGGCCAACAACGCCAATCTTCGCGCCTGGCAGGAAGCTCAAAGTCACGTCATCGAGAATCACACGGTCGCCGTAAGCCTTGCGGGCCTTGATCATCTGGTAAATGAATTCAGCCAATGTTGTGTTCCATCCTTAAGAAACGTTGGAATTCCAGCGTGTTGCATGAGCGGTCAACGGAAACTCAATCAAGGATTCCGGAACGCAGCCCACGCACAATACCGTGCATAATTATCCCATACCCCATCTACACGACGGTATGGGCGAAAGTCGTGCGCTCAGGCAGTAAGCGGAAGCAGCAGATGCTCATGCAAAGCAGGACGAACGATATTGTCGAAATCACCAGATTCCGGGCATTGAATCGCAACAACCAAACCCTGCTTCGGCAAAACCGTAGTAATCTGACCGTACGCACCATCCGCACGATATGCCTCCTCATAAGGCGACATCCAGAACTGATAGCCATAACCGCACGTCCAAATATTGCTGTACGGAGTGTCGATCTGCTTGCCGGAAGCCTGCTTGACCCACGATTCGCTGACAATGCGCGTGCCATGCCAAGTGCCATCATTCAAATAGACCTGGCCAAGTTTCAACATATTTGCAAGCGACATGTAGATCCCGCCGCCTGCAATCGGATGACCTTGCGGATCACATTCCCAAATAGGCCAACCCTGATCCAACTTGGAAAAAATCATGCCATACAAATACTCGCCAAGACGCATGCCGGCAGCCTGCTCCAACATGCGGCCCGCCAAATCAGAATCCGCAGACGAATAGCAGAACGTGCTGCCGGGCTCCACCTCAACCCTGCGAGAGAACATGTACCGTAAATAATCAGGCGCACCAACACCACTGCGCCGGTCAGGGTTCATCAAATACGCATGATTGAAACCGCTCGACATAGTCAGCAAGTGCCTCAGCGTGATCTGACCCAACTCCAGTTGCGCATCGGAGGGAACATACTCGGGGAATGAGTCGACCAATCGCGAATCGAGCGACAGCAAGCCATCTTCAATCGCAATGCCGATAGCCGTCGAAACATAACTTTTCGTATGGGAATAAATATTACGATCCTGGTCGGGAACGAAATGACGTTCCGCGATAATGGCGTCGCCATCCGCAATCGCAACGGCTTCGACGGGCAGGGACTCGCTTTCAATGAGTTTGACGAAATCGTTGAACATATTGATGGCACCCATGAAATCTCCTTTGACACTGCCTTACGGTGCATTACGGAAACTGTAACGTAAGGCGGTTACGTATGATTGTTACGTCAAACGATTTTTCCTAAGCCTGTCGCTAGATGGAGCGCCCGAAAAGCCGCTAGGTGCCATGCCTGAAAAAGTTGTTAAATGATAATGCCTTCGCAGTGGTCGATCTCATGTTGGATGATTTGCGCGGTGAAACCAGTGAATGTGGCATGACGCTCGCGGAACTTGCGATCCGCATACGTCACCTCGATGCGCTGGAAGCGGACCGTGCGGCGCTCGCCTTTGAGGGACAGACAGCCTTCGGGGGCGTCGTAGGCACCGTCCTGCGCGGTGATCGTCGGGTTGAACATTACGAAGATGCGACCGCCGAAATCCTCGTCCACGAATGCAATGATGCGCTTCGAGACGCCGATCATGTTTGCGGCCATGCCGACGCAGCCGTTGCGGTGTGCGTCGAGAGTGTCTTTGAGATCCTGCGCGACGGCAAGATCCTCGGGCGTATTGAGCGCCTCCGTCGACGGCTGGCTTAAAAACGGAATGGACGTCATGATTTCGCGCTGCATGTGATGTTTCCTCTCGCTGGTTCCTTTGCTGGTCTGCCAACATTGTATGGCGTTATTGTGCGACGCCGTACGGCGATGGGACGGATGACCGGTTCGCGTCTATCCATTTACGGAATGTCTCGTGGCGAGTTTGAAATGTGGGACCGCAATCGACGCAATATGCTTGGAACCATGGATGACATGCCTCAATATCGGAAATACATGACGCAGGCGCTGGAACTGGCCCATAAGGGAGCCGGTTGGGTGAATCCGAATCCGTTGGTCGGCACGGTGGTGGTCCGCGACGGCGAGATTCTCACAGCCGGATACCACGACCGCTACCGCGGACCGCATGCGGAACGCATGGCCTTCGACTACGCCGACGAGCATGGTGTCGACATGCATGGAGCCACGGTCATCGACACTCTCGAACCTTGCTGCCATGTCGGATCGCAGCCGGCATGCACCGATCTAATTCTTTCGCACGGCATAACGCGCGTCGTGGTCGGTTCGATCGATCCGAATCCCATCGTGGCCGGCAAAGGACTTTGCATTCTTGAGGAAAACGGTGTGGAAGTGGTATATGACGTGATGCGGGCGGAATGCGACGCCATCAATCGCCATTTCTTCCACTACATCACCACAGGAATGCCGTACATTGTGGACGGCAGAAAACATGCGGAGGAATCTGATGCCGAATACGCTGTACGTCGACGCGGGCTATATGACACGTATGCGGCGGTGTTGGGCATATGTCCGACTGGTGGCCGTGCGGGTGCCCCGGGTGATTCGAACGGTACGGAAGGATCGGTGGGAAGTGCCGCACGCCTTCCGGGTCGGACGGATCGGCTGGATGTTTCGGATGGTGCCTTTGCCCATTTCGACGGGCCGGTCCAAGCTGTGGATGCTAACGAGGTGGTGGTCGGAAGGCACAAGCCGTTGCATCTCGACATCCGTGCGCTCGCCGATACGGAACCCGACGAATGGCTGCGCGAACTCGGCCGCCGCAAAATCGATAGCCTCGTCGTCGATGATGATGACGTTTTCGGAATGCTGTCTTCGATCTGACGAAAAAGGGATATGCCTATGCCGTGTTTTCAGTTTGAAATGTCCTATATGTGGCAGTTTTTGGCATTTCAGAAAAATGATTTCCGTTATATGTGGCAGTCTCCCAAGGAAAATCTCGTCTAGGGGGTACTGATTGGGGTCTTTTGAGGCTTGAAACCGGTCTGGTCTGCCACATATAGCGGTTTTGGTTTTTCTGGGGATGACAAATCTGCCACATATAGTGGCTTTCAGATGAGAATCTTTCTGCTTCCATTGGCGAGAGACGTTATGCGGATGTGTATCCTCCCTGAGGACATTCTTTGACAGAGCATGATGGGCTTGCTTAATCGTTGGCTCATCCGGTCGGCCACACGTTGCGCGAGTGCCCGTTCCTCGAAGTCGTTCATAAGGTTTTCGGCGGTCACTTGAATGTATGCCCAACCGTCGTCTTCCAAGGCTTCACGTCTCTTGCTGTCGGCGAGCCATTGGCCGGCGTGATGTCTTCCGTCGTATTCGATGGCCACTTTTATATCTGGATAGGCCATATCCAAAAGCACGATTTTCCCATTGTTCAGTCGAACCTTCCAGTTGACTTGCGGACATGGTAGCCCATTGCGAATCAGAGCGATTCTGCAACGGCTTTCCTGCGAGGAATCCGTGCCTTCGCGCATGAACTGTAACGCATGTTGCATTTTTCTGATTCCTCGGATGGGACGTTGTCCATCCGCATTCGAAAAACAGTGGATAAGTGGATAACCGAGGTTATGCGCGAAAAAATGTGGATAAACAGTCGGCCGCCGGCATGCCTGATTGAGACGAACGTGCGCTGCTGCGGGATACCATGGCACGGGTAGGGCATCACGTTGAAATGAGGATGTATGGACGAGCCGTGTGTGATTGAAAACGTGTGTTTCGTAGGTTCGGATAAGCCGGTCGACATTGCTGTCGGTCACGGGCGAATAGCTTCGGTGAGACCTTCGGAAAGGCCAACGGATGCTGCTTCGAAGATATGGGTGATTCCCGGATTGTGGGACTGCCACACGCATTTCACGCAGTGGTCGTACACGTTGGGACGGCTCGATCTGATTGATGCACGCAGTGCCGGCGAAGCGCTCGACATGTTGCGTCGGCACTT
>OKSP01000898.1_pt1 | contig 13932 bp, 9 predicted proteins | sample 2434041 | NCBI WGS metagenome assembly OKSP01 (sample SAMEA3879593, study PRJEB24766) | human gut metagenome | biome: human-associated habitat; feature: feces | place: USA | collected 1985/1987
ACTGTCCCTGTGTCAGAGAACTATTTAAAAATGCCGCATGAATTCCGGCTTGATTCAGTGTCCCAACCTGATCTTTCATCAGCGAGATCAGTGGTGAGATCACGAGTGTGATCCCATCCATCATCAACGCCGGAATCTGAAAACAAAGAGACTTTCCTGCTCCTGTCGGCATGATCCCTAAGACATCCTGCCCATTTAATGCTGCCTCGATCAATTGTTCCTGACCTTGGCGGAATTCATCGTATCCAAAATATTGTTTTAATAGTTTCTTCGCTTCTTGTATCTTACTCAAATCTATCACTTCCTATTGTTTTATTTATACTTTTACCACTCTCATCGTTTATATTCCCATTTTTTTATTTCATAGGGGATTTCATTGAAATTTCCTATGAAATGAAAAAGCTTCCAATCACATTTAGCACACCCGCAAACAGCATGACAATGATCGGATCTTTTTTCTTTCTCAATAAAAGGTACATACAAATGATAAAAATACCACCCTGTATCCAGTTGATCTGTTGAAGATCTATATGACTTTCCTGAAAAAATGCCTGCGTAAGGATCGTAATTCCAGAAGTTAAGATCAGTGCGATCACCGCAGGGCGTAAGGTATTTAACACCATTTGTAGTCCTTCCATATGACGATATTTTACATAAAAATAAGCAATCACTGTAACGATCACACACGCCGGGAATACACATCCCATCGTTGCACATAATGCTCCTTGCCATCCAACTACCCTTATACCAACAAAAGTCGCCGCATTAATTGCGATTGGTCCCGGTGTCATCTGTGAAATCGTCACGAGATCTCCAAATTCAGACACAGACAGCCAATGATATGCATCTACCACCTGCTGCTGTATCATTGGTATTGCTGCATATCCGCCTCCGAAACTAAATGCTCCGATCTTTAAGAAGCTTAAAAATAATTGCAAATAGATCATTTTCTGCCTCCTGTCTTCTTTCTTGAAATGCCATATTGTACGATTCCAACTCCAATACATGCAAGAATAATGTAGATCACACTAATATCAAAGACATAACTTGCCATAAATGCCACAACCATAATGATCGCAAGTTCCATTCTGTTTTCCTTCTTACTTTGCCCTTTTGCCATCTCGTACACAACACTGATGATCACCGCACCAACACCCGTCTGCATACCAGAAAGCATCGCTGCAACAATCCTGTTATCCCGAAATATTTCATAAAAAACAGAGACTACAGATATGATCAAAAATGGCGGTAGAACAGCTCCGAATACACTTACGATCACACCACTGATACCTGCTAATTTATAGCCAACAACGATTGCTCCATTCACTGCGATTGCTCCTGGGGCTGATTGTGCGATCGCCACCAGATCAAGCATCTCGTCTTCTTCGATCCAATGATATTCATTCACAAACTTTTTCTTCATCAAAGATACGATCATATAGCCGCCACCAAAGGTAAATGCACTTAAATAAAATGTTTCTATAAACAACCTCAATAATTTTTTCTTTTTTTTCATTCCTTTTTCTTCCATATGACATCTCCAGTCAAAAATCTTACCATTTATACTGGTGCAAACTGGCTGTTATATAATCTGGCATACGCACCATTTTTCGCTAAAAGTTCTTCATGTGTTCCCTGCTCCAAAATATGTCCATTTTCCATAACAAGTATCACATCCGCATTCTGAATCGTTGAAAGTCGGTGGGCTACGATAAAACTTGTTCTTCCTTTCATCATCGTTTCAAATGCTTTCTGAATTCGGATCTCTGTCATCGTATCAATTGATGATGTCGCTTCATCTAAAATCAGCATTGGAGGAAGACTTAACATGATCCTTGCAATACAAAGGAGCTGTTTCTGTCCTTGAGAGAGATTTCCGCCACCTTCTGTAATGATCGTATCATAACCATCTGGCATTCGCTCGATAAATCCATGTGCATTGGCTTCTTTTGCTGCCATGATCATCTCTTCCTCAGTTGCATCTGGTTTTCCATAGCAGATATTTTCACGAATCGTTCCTGCTTTTAACCATGTCTCCTGAAGTACCATTCCATAACTGGATCGTAAACTTTCTCTCGTGACATCCCGGATATCATTTCCTTCCACCTTGATCATTCCTACATTCACATCATAAAAACGCATTAACAGATTGATCAACGTTGTTTTCCCACATCCTGTCGGTCCAACGATTGCAATCCGCTGTCCTGGTTCCACTTTCAGATTAAAATTCTGGATCAAAGGTACTTCTTTCACATAAGAAAAGTCCACATGCTCTAATTCTACATTTCCTTTCACATCCTGTAACGCCTTCGCATCTTTGGCATCAGGAATCATCGGCTCCTCATCTAATAATTCAAAAACTCTTGCCGCAGAAGCTAAAGAATTCTGAAATTCTGTGATAACCCCTGTAATCTCATTAAACGGCTTTGTATACTGGTTTGTATAACTTAAAAAACTTGATAACTGACCAACACTGATACTTCCGCGAATAACACTCATACATCCTGCGATCGCAACCCCTGCATAGATTCCTGAATACATAAATCTGGTTGCCGGATTTGTGATAGATGAGAAAAATGTCGCTCTTAAGGAGTAATATGCAAGGTCATCATTGATCTGATCAAACTCTTCCTGTGCTTTTTCTCCATGATCAAACACTTTGACTACTTTAATATTTCCAAGCATTTCATTGACAAATCCTGTCATATTTCCTCTAGTCTGTGATTGTTTCCGGAACATATTAAAACTTCGCTTTGAGATAAAACTTGCGATAAAAAATGAAAACGGACTTAAAATAACAACGACTAATGTGATCCATGGATTGATTCCTAACATAAAACAAATGGTTCCAATGATCGTGATCACACCAGTAAATAACTGTGTAAATCCAAGCAGCAATCCATCCGTAAACTGATCAATATCCGTTACGATCCGGCTGATCAAGTCTCCTGAGGAGTGTGCATCTACATAAGATAATGGCAGTTTCTGCAAATGCTCAAATGCCTGAATCCTTAAATCTTTTCCAATCTTATATGTAATCTGGTTATTGACATGATTCATCAGCCACTGCGCTGCTGCCGTCAATACGATACAAATCACGATCGTTTTTATAATACATATCAATCTTGCAAAATCAACATTTCCTTTTGATATAATGCAATCCACACCTTGTCCTGTCAGAATCGGAACATAAAGTGTCAGTGCCACACTGATCACCGCCAACACTAAAGACGCAAAAATCAAAAATCGATAAGGCTTCATATATTCCATGATCCTTTGTAATGTCTTTTGTTTTTTGTCTTTCTTCATGATCTTATGCCTCCTCTCCTACCATCTGTGATGCGCAGATTTCTTTATATACCTGATTCTCTTTTAATAGCTGTAGATGAGTCCCGATTCCTGCAATCTTTCCATCATCCAACACTAAGATATGGTCAGCATTACGAATCGTTGATACTCTCTGGGATACAAGAAATACTGTCATATTATCTGTATTTTCTTTGATCGCTTTTCGAAGTCTTGCATCTGTTGCAAAGTCAAGTGCGGATGCACTATCGTCAAGAATTAAGATCTCAGGTTTACGTACTAATGCTCTTGCGATCGTTAGTCTCTGTTTTTGTCCGCCAGATAAGTTTCCTCCATTTTGTTCAATTCTAAAGTCTAATCCCTGTTCCTTCTGATCAACAAATTCTCTTGCCTGTGCGATATCCAATGCCTGATAGATTTCTTCATCTGTGGCATCTTCTTTACCCCATTTCATATTATCTCTTAGGCTTCCTTCAAACAAAGATGCTTTCTGCGGAACAAATCCGATCTTTCCTCGGATAAATTCTGGTTTTAATTCTTTCTCATCAACTCCACGGTATAGAATTCTTCCTGATGTCACATCATATAATCTTGCGATCAAAGATACAAAAGTACTCTTTCCTGACCCTGTACCTCCGATCACCCCGATCGTTTCGCCTTCTTTCACCACAAAATCAAATGGATGGATCGTCTCTTTTCTTGCACCATGATAGACAAACGATGTATCTTTAAACTCAAGAATAGATGTATCTTTCTTCTCTTCTATATCTGTTTTTCCAGTTTCCTTCATGGATGGCTCTAATGCAAAAATCTGATCCACACGGTCAAGACTTGCAAACGCTCTAGATAAAATGATCAAAAGATTCGCAAGTTTTACAAGTTCTACAAGGATCTGTGACATATAATTGATCAAGGCAATGATCTGTCCTTGTGTTAAATAACCCAGATCAACCTGTTTTCCACCAGACCATAGGATTGCAATGATTCCCAAATTAATGATCATGTAAGTCAGAGGATTTAGTAACGCTGAAATCTTTCCAACGTGGATCTGTTTGTTATAAAGCTGTCCACTTTGTAATCTGAAATTCTCTTCCTCACTTCTTTGTCTGTTAAATGCACGGATCACACGAATTCCAAGAAGATTTTCCCTTGTACTTTTTAATACTCCATCGACCTGTTTTTGTACTTTCTTATACATTGGCATCGTGATCCATAAGATCAGTCCAACAACCACTGCCAATGCTGTGATCGTAAATACAAAGGAAATCGCTGCCTTATGATCCACCGTAAATGCCATGAACATCGCACCAAATACGACAAATGGTGACCTTAAAAACAACCGCAGGAACATGTTAACTCCATTTTGTACCTGATTGATATCATTACTCATGCGGTTGATCAGCGTTGATGTCCCAACCTGATCGATCTCCTGATAAGAAAATTGATTCATATGTGCAAACAAATCACTTCTCATCGACTTTCCTGTATACACAGCCGATCTTGCCGCAAAATACTGTGCTGTGATAGAAAATGAAAATCCAATGATTCCAAGTAAGATCAATAATCCTCCCATCTTCCACAAATATCCAATATCGTGATGTCCGATTCCTACATCGATCATGCTGGCAACGACCAATGGTACAAATAGTTCAAAACTAGCTTCCAACATCTTAAATAATGGTGCAAGGATCGTAACACAAAGATGCTCCTTTAAATATCCTAGTAACCGTTTCATCGATTCGTACTCCTTCTTTTATCTTACTATTTTCTTTAGTATACACCATTTTATTTTTTATTTGAACATAGTACCAGATATTTTACGAAAACAAAAAAGTACCGCTTAGAGCCAGGTAACATGCTCTAAACGGTACGGGGATGATTTATGGTTCAAAAAGAGTTATTTGTCTTCCTTTTGAACAGAACAATATCCTTGTGGGTGACTGCTGTGCCATTTCCATGCGGATGCAATGATTTCTTCAAGATCTGCATGTTCTGGCTTCCAGCCAAGGATATTCTTCGCTTTTTCACTGGAAGCGATCAAGACAGCCGGATCTCCAGCTCTTCTTCCTTCTTCCACAGCCTTGATCGGCTTTCCTGTCACTTTTCTGGCTGTTTCGATGACTTCTTTTACAGTAAATCCAACACCATTTCCAAGATTGAAGATGTTGCTTTCATTACCTTCCATTAAGTATTTCACTGCCAGAATATGTGCTTGTGCAAGATCTGTTACATGAATATAGTCTCTTACACAAGTTCCATCTTTTGTATCATAATCAGTTCCAAAGATACTGATTGCCTCTCTTTTGCCATTTGGCACCTGTAAGATCAATGGGATCAAATGTGTTTCTGGATTATGATCTTCTCCGATCTGTCCACTTACATGTGCTCCGCAGGCGTTAAAGTATCTTAAAGATACATAACGAAGTCCGTGAGCGCGTCCAACCCATTTAAACATTTTTTCCATGGAAAGCTTTGTCTCTCCATAGGTATTTGTTGGTTCTGTGCGGTCTGTCTCCACGATCGGTACCTTTTCTGGTTCTCCATAAGTTGCTGCTGTTGAGGAAAATACAATCTTATCGATACCATGTTCTACTAAAGACTGTACCATTGTTTTTGTTCCACAAAGGTTATTATCATAATATTTTAATGGATCGACCATACTTTCTCCAACTAAGGAATTTGCCGCAAAATGAATGACTGCATCAATATCTTTTTCCTGATCTAGTACACTGTCTACAAAATCTTTATCTCTTAAATCTCCTTTATAAAACTTTGCTTTTGGATGAACAGCCTCGATATGTCCTGTTTCCAGATTATCGATGATCACGACTTCTTCTCCAGCATCGATCAGTTCGTATACTGTATGAGAACCTATGTATCCAGCTCCGCCTAATACTAATATTTTCATTGCTTTACTTTCCTTTCTATGATTTTATCATTATAAAACTGCAATAAATCGGTCAAATGCTTTTCTTCCTTCTTCATTATATTTATAAACTCCGGCATCTTCAAGAACTTTAACAAATACCTGTCCGATCTCTTCTTTTAAGATATCCATGACATTTTCTTCATTGATATCTGTATATTTTCCTTTGATTTCTTCAACCCATGCTGCATGCTTCTTTAAATCTTCCTTAGAAACAATATCTTCTCCTTTGATCAGGCACTGGCTTAAATGTTCCATCTCTGCCTTTAATCTAGATGGCAGAACAGCAAGTCCCATAACCTCGATCAGTCCAATATTCTCTTTCTTGATATGATGATACTCATTGTGTGGATGGTAAAGTCCTAATGGGCATTCTTCGGTTGTGATATTGTTACGAAGTGTCAGATCCAGTTCGTATACCTCACCTTTTTTACGTGCGATCGGTGTAATCGTATTGTGTGGTTCTCCATCTGTCTCGGCAAAAATATATGCTTCTTCATCCGTGTATCCTCGCCATTTTTTCAAAATATGATCAGCAAGATCAATGAGGCGTTTCTCATCTTTACTCTGAATACGGATCACAGATAATGGCCAGTGAACGATTCCTGCTTTGACATCTTCATATCCTGGGATGGTAAATTCTTTTTCAATCTCTGCTCGTTCCATAGCAAATTCATAATGACCGCCTTGGAAATGATCGTGTGTTAAGATAGAACCTCCAACGATCGGAAGATCGGCATTCGATCCAAGGAAATAATGAGGAAACTGTTTTACAAAATCAAATAGTTTTGTAAATGCTGCCCGATTGATCTTCATTGGTACATGCTGTCCATTAAATACGATACAATGCTCATTGTAGTATACATATGGAGAATACTGAAATCCCCATTTTCTGTCATTGATCGTAAGCGGTATAATCCTGTGATTCTGTCTTGCAGGGTGATTCATTCTTCCTGCATATCCTTCATTTTCCATGCAAAGCTGACACTTTGGATAAGAACTTTGCTTTGCATTTTTCGCTGCTGCGATTGCTTTCGGATCTTTCTCTGGTTTGGAGAGATTGATCGTGATATCAATATCTCCATATGGACTATTTACTTTCCATTTCATATCTTTTTTGACGCGGTCTCTTCGGATATAGTTGGTATCCTGGCTGAATTCATAGAAAAACTCTGTTGCTTTCTTTGGACTCTCTTCGTAATAGGTACGGAATTCTTTGATGACCTGGCTTGGTTTTGGTGTCAGGATTCCCATTAATTTTGTGTCAAATAAATCTCTTGTCACGATATCATCACTTTTGATGATATAGCGGTCATAAGCTGTATCTGTCAGACGATCTAAAATCTCTGGCAGGATGATTTCTTCTCCTTCAATATCAGGATCTTCATATTCATCTAATCGAAACACTTCCAGATATTGATTGATCGTATAGATTTCATCTTCTGGCATGATCAGTTTTTTATCAAGTCCATATGTTACAAGTTTTTTGATATCTTTTTGTAAATCCATCTTATTCCACCTCAAATCGATATGTTGTTACTGCTTCGTATTCTTCGCCTTTTCTTAAAATTACCTTTGGTTCTTTTTCTATATGTATGGAGTTTGGTAAGAACTGGGCTTCTAAGGCAACACCATCTCTGTTTTCGTATGGTTTCCCACCTTTTCCATTACATCCGCCAGACAGGAAGTTTCCTGTGTATACCTGAATGCATGGAAGTGTTGTTGTCATCGTCATTTTTCTTCCAGTTTCTTTGTCATATAGAACTAACTGGTCATCTTCATCTTTTACCATGAAAGAATGATCATAACCTCCGGCAAGTTTTAACTGTTCATGATCATTGTTGATCCGCTCTCCGATCTCATGAAATTCTTTAAAGTCAAATGGTGTGTTTTCTATCTTTAAAAATGTTCCATTGGCAAGACAGTTTTCATCAACACATGCAATCTCATCCGCTTTTACCTTTAACTGATGATGATAAATTTTATCTTTTCCAGCAGATAAATTAAAGTAAGAATGATTTGTGATATTGATCAGTGTATCCTGATCGGATACTGCTTCATATTCCATTTTTAATGTATTATCGCATAAACGATACACAACTTTCAGGTAAAGACTTCCCGGATACCCCTCTTCCATATCTGGTGAGAGATAGATAAAACGGATTCCATCTTCCAGCAATTCATATTTAAATATCTTTTGATTAAATCCTTTGATTCCTCCATGGAGAGAATTCTTTCCATTGTTTGCTGCCAATTCATATGTCTTTCCATTTAATTCAAACTTTGCATCTCCGATACGATTTGCAACACGTCCGACGATCGCTCCCATGTAACTTCCATCTCCATGCCAGCAATCTTCCACATTCTCAAATCCAAGAACAACATCCCCAAAGTTTCCTTCTCTGTCTTTTGTAAATACAGATAACACATGACATCCAAGATTACTTGTGATCACCTTGATCTCATCATTTTTTAATTCGAATAAGCAGACTCCGTTATCTCTTTGTTCTATCATTCTTACTTTCATCATCTTATAATACCTTCATTCCTCCGTATGGGCGTACTTTTAAGACATGACATGCTCCTTCACCAAATACATGTTCCATGTTCTTTTTGTACATACTAACAATATCATTTGGTACAAATGCCTGAATCGTTCCTGCAAATCCTCCACCATGAACTCGGCTGACTCCTTTATCTCCTAAGGAAATATCACTAATCGCCAATCCGATTGATACACTCTGATTTGTCAAATCATGACTTGAATATACATTTTGTAAATATTTAAAGGATGAATCACCAGATTCTTTGATCAATTTCTTAAATGTATCAAAATCTCCTTCTTCTAAAGCTTTTACCTGCTGATCTACACGTTTATTTTCCTCAAATAAATGCATTGCACGAAGAACTGCTCTATCTCCTAAGATTTCTCTGATCTTTGGCAGATTTAAGTAAAAATCATCTTTATCAACTTCTCTTAATGCTTCCTGATTAAAATAATTGGCAACTTTCTTCATTTCGTATGGAATTGCTGCATAATCATCTGTTAAATCTGCATGAGATCCTTTTGTATCCACAATGCATAAGCTGTGTCCATATTCTTCAAAATCCACTTCAACCTTTTTGATCTTTGGACTTTGAGGGTCTTCAAAATCAATATTGATCAGACCTCCAATGGAAGATGCCATCTGATCCATCAATCCACATGGTTTTCCAAAGTATACATTCTCTGCATACTGTCCGGCCTGCGCCAAAAATACAGGATCGATCTTCATATCGTTATATAACCCAGATAAAATATTTCCGATCAATACTTCAAACGCAGCAGAAGATGACATTCCAGCCCCATTTAATACATCACTTGTTACATAAGCTTCAAATCCACCGATTTTATATCCTTCTTCTTTTAATTTAGAAGCAACTCCCTGAATCAGTGCCTGTGATGTTCCTTTTTCTGCTTTGGCTGGGTCAAAAGAACTAAGACTAACTATGATTCTTTCATATCCCTCTGATTTCAGATCGATCACATCGTCATCTCTTTTTGCAACGATTGCGATCGCATCCAAGTTAATGGAAGTTGCAAGAACTTTTCCAAACTGATGATCTGTATGGTTTCCTCCAACTTCACTTCTTCCTGGAGCACTATAGATTTCTACTTCTTTTTCTCCATAAATCTTTTCAAAGGATTCTAATGCTTTGATGTAGCGTTCCTGCTGATATGCAAGAACACTTTCATCTACATAGATATCTTTTAATAACTGATCATATTTTCCTTCTTTAAAAGCTTCTTCTAATTTTTTAATACTGTTCGGCATTGCGGTTTGCTCTCCTTTCTTCGATTGTCTGAATAACTTTCTTCATAAAACTGTCATCCAGATGATATGCTTTTTTATAAACTACATAGGCTACAAGCATGGACACCGCTGGGATCGCACACATTAAAAATCTGATAGAATTCAATGTCAGTGCTGACTGTACAGCGTTTGGATTTGGAATATATCCTGTACGTTCCAGTGCAAATCCAATGAAAAGTGATGTTAAAGCCGCTGTAAATTTTACGATCAATGTCTGTAAAGAGAATACAACGGATTCATTTCTTGTTCCCAGTTTGTACTCACCATAGTCAACAACATCAGATAAGAATACTGTCGCACATCCAAGTTCTAATCCTGTTCCTGTCTTTACGATCACTCCTGCAACTGCTGTTAATACGATATTCTGTGGGCATACAAATCCAACGACTAATAATAATGCTAAGCCAATAAACGGTAAGATACAAGCCAGTAAAAATGATGTATGTCTGGATAATTTCTTTGCTACTTCTGGGAAGATGATCAATCCAACAACTTCTGCGATAGATGCACTGATCATAAAAGCTGATAACATGTTGGCATTTCCACATACATATGTAAAGTAGTAAACTGCAACACCCATGATAAACTGAATTCCTACATTATATAGAAGGATCAGTCCTACTGCTGACTGTAACTGGTCATTTCTCTTAATGATTGAGAATACATCTTTAAAAGAAATCTTCTCACTTGGTGCATTGTTTTCTTTTACTTTTAAGTTGCAGACTGCAACTCCGATCGTAAGAATAAATGTTCCTGCAATGATCATAGCAAAACGATGATATCCGATATATCCTCCACCTAAGGCTGCAATGATCTGAACACCGAATCCTGCGATGACTAATGACTGTCCAATACTTGCGAAAATTCTAGGTAAAACGGAAACAACTTCTCGTTCGTGTGGATCTGATGTAAGGTTTGGAATTACGGACCAGTATGGAATATCCATGATCGTATAAGTCATTCCCCATAATACATAAATCACTGCAACGAAGATGCAAAGTGAAGTTCCTGTTAATTTAAAGTCAGTAAATAATACGACAAACACAACGGAATTGACTAAAGTTCCGATCACTAGCCATGGTACGAATTTTCCAAAGCGTGATCTTGTGTTATCTACGATCATTCCCATAAACAGATCGTTAAATGCATCCCAAAGTTTTGCTACAAAGAAAACGATTCCTACAAAACCCGGTGATACTTTCAACACATCCGTAAAGTAGATCATAGCGAATGTCGCCATCATTCCATAAATTAAATCTTTTCCCAATGCTCCAAATGCAAAAGTATATTTTACTCTGCCTGGAACCTTTCCATTAGTTGTTCCCATTTTTCTTTCCTCCTGTTTTCAGTAAGCTGTCTTTGATACTTTTATAGTAAAACTTTTTAGTAAAATTGTCAATATATTTTTACTAAATTTTTTACTTTTATTTTACTAAATTTACTTTTGTGCTTTTCTCTGTTATAATGAGATAAATTAATATTTATGAGAAAGGATTTTATCTCCATGGCAACAATCAAAGACATTGCACAGAAAGCATCTGTTTCTGCTGCAACTGTATCAAGAATTTTAAACCAAGACGATACCCTGAGTGTAACCGACGAAACAAAACAGCGCGTTTTAAAGGTTGCCCAGGAATTAAATTATACAAAGCATCTAAAAAATACCGTTGAAAAATCGATTTCTATCGGTATCTTTCAATGGTATTCTGTCTTTCAGGAACTGGAAGATCCTTATTATCAGGCAATCCGTGTCGGTATTGAAAAATATTGTGCCGATCATAATATCCACGTTGTCCGTGCTTTCCAGAGCGATTGCAATTATCCTGACACACTCAAGGATCTTCAAGGTCTGATTTGTATTGGTAAATTTAATAAATCTCAGATTAAGTCTTTTCAAAAACTTAATTCCAACACTATTTTTGTTGATATGAAGACACCAAAGATTTATTGTGATACGATCAATCTTGATTTCCAACAGGCAGTTACTGAAGCACTAGATTATTTGTATGATCTTGGCCATCGAAAGATTGCTTATCTTGGCGGGAAGGAAGTTCTCGCTGATAACAGTGTATATTTTGAAGAACGTAAAGATACCTTCATCAACTTCTGCCAGGAACATTCCATTGATCATGAATCTTTTATTTATGAGGGAGATTATTCTGCTGAATCCGGATATAACATGACAAAACAAATGATTGCTGATGGCGACCTTCCAACCGCTATTTTCTCTGCCAGTGATCCTCTTGCAATCGGTGCAATGCGTGCTTTATATGAGAATGGTTATAAAATTCCAGATGATATATCCATCATTGGTTTTGATGATATCAGCGTTGCAAGTTTTTCAAACCCTCCGCTGACAACGATTCATACACCGGCTGAATTTATGGGAGAATATGCTGCTCATTATATTTTACTTCGGACAAAAGAAGATTCTCTGGAGCAGCAGACTCCGATTCGTCTGACACTTCCATGTAATCTTATTGTTCGTAACTCTTGTGCTGCTCCGCGCAAACAGTCATAATATTTAGTAATATTTTTACTTGCTTTTCTAAGCATAGAAAAAACTGCATGCGGTCAGCATGCAGTTTTTCCCAAGAAGGAGTAAAAAGTTAATAGGTAAAATTTATTTATGAAAATGGATTCTCAGTCTTATAAAGCATATTCTTTGGCTGATTAAATCCAATCTCATCGACATCAACACCAATGTATTTGAATACTTCATATAAAGTTTTTCCAAAATGACCAAAAGCAACAGCTCCATGGTGTGGGAAATTCTTTTCGATCAGTACATGGCGGTAAAATCTTCCCATTTCTGGGATAGCAAATACACCAATAGATCCGAAAGATCTTGTTGCTACTGGAAGAATTTCTCCTTGTGCAACGTATGCTCTTAATTTTGTATCTGCTGTACTTTGTAAACGGAAGAATGTAATATCTCCTGGCGCGATATCACCTTCTAATGTTCCCTGTGTCACTTCTTCCGGTAATGTTCTTGCCATGATCTTCTGATATTTCATCTCACAGAAAGATAATTTAGATTTTGCTGTGTTTCCACAATGGAATCCCATAAATGTATCTTTTTGTGTATAGTCATAGTTATCTTTAATTTCTTCATTATACATATCTGCTGGTACGGAGTTGTTGATATCTAATAATGTCACAGCATCCTGACTTACAACCGTTCCAATAAATTCGCTTAATGCACCATAGATATCTACTTCACAGGATACTGGAATTCCCTGTGCTGCCAAACGACTGTTTACATAACATGGTACAAATCCAAACTGTGTCTGGAATGCTGGCCAGCATTTTCCGGCAATTGTTACATATTTTCTGTAACCTTTATGATCCCTGATCCAGTCTTTTAATGTCAGTTCATACTGTGCAAGCTTGGAAAGAATCTCTGGTTTTTTATTTCCTGCACCCAGTTCTTCTTCCATTTCTTTTATGATTGCAGGAATTCTTTCATCCCCTTCATGCTGATTAAATGCTTCAAATAAATCTAATTCTGAGTTTTCTTCAATTTCGATTCCAAGATCATATAATGGTTTGATCGGTGCATTACATGCAAGGAAATTCAGTGGTCTTGGTCCAAAACTTATGATCTTCAATTCACTTAATGCTTTTACTGTTCTTGCGATTGGCAAAAATTCATGGATCATATCTGCACATTCTTCTGCTGTTCCTACTGGATATTCAGGAATATATGCTTTTATATTTCTTAATTTCAGATTATAACTTGCATTTAACATTCCACAATATGCATCTCCTCTTCCATCTAAGAGGTTATCACCACTTTCCTCAGCTGCTGCCACAAACATCTTTGGTCCATCAAAGTGTTTTGCA
>OKSP01000899.1_pt1 | contig 13898 bp, 11 predicted proteins | sample 2434041 | NCBI WGS metagenome assembly OKSP01 (sample SAMEA3879593, study PRJEB24766) | human gut metagenome | biome: human-associated habitat; feature: feces | place: USA | collected 1985/1987
TTTTTCTCACTAATTATGGGAAGTTATCCACAGAAGAAATTTTTCCTATAACGATTTCTGTAATATTTTTAATTTTGTACGATTTAAAGTAGAGTAAAGAAGGAAGTCAACGCAGCCATAGTGGTTATTTGGCGTTAAAATAACTCTACCCGACCAAGCAGCAGATCTATTAGATTGCAATGAAAAATTCCGCTGTTATCATAGAAGTTATGTGGAATATCCATTCGCACAATGATTTTTTTAAAAAAGTCCTTTGTCAGTAGTAATGATGATAATTCAGATGATTCTTTTTTATCTGTATCCATTTGGAATGCTGATTGAATATAAATTTTTCTGTCTACATCATTTACAACGAAGTCAATTTCTTTTTGTATATTGCCGCCGCGTGTGCGGTCGGTTACAACACCAACATCAACGGAATATCCACGGCGCAAAAGTTCGTTATAAATAATGTTTTCCATGATGTGCCCAGGGTCATACTGTCTATAATTTAATCTGGCGTTGCGCAAACCGATATCCGTGTAATAATATTTGTTAGGATATTTGAAGTAGGTTTTCCCTTTTACATCATAGCGTTTGGCCATGGAAATAAGGAATGAGTCTATAATGTGTTGGACATAATTAGCAACCAGCGTAGAATTAACCTTTTCGTTTTTGATACTGGCCAGGGAATTTGCAATATTAGTGGGATTGGTCAGTGAACTGATTTGAGAAGCGAGAAAATCGAGAATATCATTCAGAATATCCTCGCGTTCAATGGCATTGCGCTCCACAATATCTTTTACATAGAGTTCGCTGTATAAAGACGTCAAATAATCCTTTTTATCTTTTTCGTCAGTTAATGTCAGTAGGCGCGGCATACCACCGTAAAGCATATAAGCATCCAGCGCTTTGCGTTCATCGCCGCTTGTGTAAGCGTAATATTCCGCAAAGGAGAGTGGGAATACATGGATTTGGGTAGCGCGTCCGCGGAATTCAGTAGCAATATCTTTAGATAATCCTTTGGAATTGCTGCCGGTAACATACACGTCCAAATTTTTATATGCTTTCAGTTCATTCAGCATATCATAGATGCTAACTTCGATACCGGCGTTTTCTCTATCGATAACTTTGGTAGTCATTTGCACTTCGTCGATAAAAAGATAAAATTTCTCGTTTTTCTTTTCCGCAAGAATAGATTCGACATATTCGCAAAGGGTTATAGGGTTTCTGAATTTGTAATATCTGCGCTGATCCAATTCGATTTTGATGATGTGATCTTCTGCTACTCCTTGTGAGAGCAGATATTCATAAAATAGCTCAAACAGCAGTACTGATTTCCCGCAGCGGCGGATGCCGGTGATAACCTTAACTTCGCCATTCCACATATTATTAATTATACGATTCAGATAGTAATCTCTTTTTATCATTGCTCATACCTCAAACTTACGGCGTTTTTGTCGTTACTTTTATGTATAATATATCACGTATTTCTCAATATCTCAATATTGCAGAATGAATTTACATTAAAGTTACGACGCTTGCGTCGCAACTTTAATGTATTGATTTTTAGTTTATGTGGTATTGCTGGTTTTGCCCCTATTGTGCGATGGTTACTTTTAAATTAAAGACTTGGATACTAAATAAGCACTACCGCTATGCTGGTAGTGCTTATAATCTATGTCGGTGCTTTTCAACAGAGCTTTTCATTTACTCCATAAAAAAATCAATAAAGTTTTGCTGCTTAATGCCGTCTTCGCCCATGGGTAACTCATCCATGGAAAGCACATATTTGGGGTAATTATCTTTTATCTGCTTCAGCGGAGCAAAGTCTCTATAATAAGTTGCATAGGCAAGAACACCTGCCGCAACTTGGTAATAAATTTTATCACTGCCGTTTTGCGCGATAAAATTAACCACTAAAAACTGCTATCCACGACTTTCTGAAACTCCGGCACTAGCTGGATTTCATCCTAAAAGACGCAGTTCATTTTATCCGGCACTAAATTTTTGGCGATGTAATTATGCAAAGCATGGCATTCTTTTAAATGCTTAAAGCGGATGTTCTCAAAATTAACGGAGATGCAGCGTTTTTTTTTCAACGCCGCTAGCGATAAGATGATTTTTAAAAAGCTGCAAAAGAGTGGTTTTGCCGCAGCGGCGTACCCCAGTGATAAAGTAAAGTTTTTAAAGTTTATTGTAAAAAATATTGCTTTTGATTCTCTCTATAAGTTCAATTAATTTAAAATCTATCAAAATATTTTATGTGTATTATAGTGCGATATGGTATTTCAAAATACTTGTTTTATTGAGGTTTCTTATATATTGTGCTATTATTTTAATTAGAAGATTTAGGAGATTTTTATAAAAACTGTATATACTATTTGACAAAAAATGGCGGACAGAACAGGAGAAAGTGAAAATGAGCTATAAGCATTTAAATATAAAACATAGTTATATTAGTTATGGTGATGAAAATATCTCTAAAGCGTTTCTTGTTCCAGCTTTAAAACAAACAAAGTTATATTGTAGAAGTGTTGGCTTTTTTTCATCTAGTGTTTTTTCTTCCATAATCGAAGGTATTATTTCTCTATCTCGCAATAACGGTAAAGTTCAGTTAATTGCCAGTCCAAATTTAAACGCTGATGATATTCATGCAATAAACGTAGGTTATCAAAAACGAGAAGAGATAATATCTGGCATATTTACACGTGATTTTAATAATACAATTGAAGAATTAGAAAATGCTGAATTGCAGCTTTTGGCTGCTTTAATTGCCAATGGCACTATGGATATTAAAATTGCCGTTACTAAAGGTTCTGGAATATATCATGATAAGCTTGGAATTCTTCAAGACTTTGATGGAAATATCATTGTTTTTTATGGATCTTCAAACTCTAGCATAAGTGGTTATAAAAATAATTATGAAAAAAATCAGAGTGATTAAAAGCTGGGTACAATCTGATGCAGAAAGTATTGCGGATGAAATTTCTGAATTTAATGCTCTTTGGAATAACACAAACCCGCATGTAGCAGTATATGATTATACAAAATCCGCACAAGCGCAAATACTAAAAGTTTTAGAACATAGGAAAGAATCTCAAAGTATTAGCAAGTCGCAAATACAATTAAGAGATTACCAGATGGAAGCAATAAGTGCATGGATAAATAATGATTATCACGGTTTTTATGTTATGGCTACAGGAACCGGTAAAACTTGGACGGCAATTTATTCTGCTCTTGAATTACTCAAAAAAATTTCTGCAATAGTTGTAATTTGTGCACCATATAAACATTTAGTACGCCAGTGGGCGGATGACGTACAAAAAGTTTTTCGCAATGCGGTTTTAATATTGGTTTCTTCAGAAAATCCTCAATGGTATAAACAGCTTACAGAAGCAATTGTCCGACAACGCATGTATGAAGACACTCAGATTATTGTGATTTCTACAATTACTTCGTTTAATCTAAGCAGGTTTAAGAATGCAATGGAAAAATCCAAGCAAGATAAATTGCTTATTGTTGATGAAGCACATAGATTTACTAATCGTGCAAATGAATTAAAAAATGAATATAAATATATGTTAGGATTAAGTGCAACTCCTTTTAGTGGGAAAAATACAGCAAATGGTTTAGCACTTATGGATTTTTTTGGAGGCCAGGTGTTTAGTCTTTCTATTGAAGATGCACTTGAAAAAGGATATCTTGTACCATATTATTATTATCCTATTTTTATAAATGCGACAGAAGATGAAGAGCAGCGATTTAATAGAGAGTCTGCACAAATTGCTAGCTGCTTTAAAAATGGCGTTTGCATAGATAAGGACAAGTTAGCTGTTCATTTGCGTGCCCGATTAAGAGTTATATCAATGGCTGAAGAAAAAATTGATAGAATTCTTGAATTGCTTAAAAACATCAAGGAAAAAGACCATTTTATTATATATTGTGGTGATGGACGCTTGCATGATAATGATAATGAAGAAATTAGGCATATTGAATTTGTAAAACAAAATCTGTCTTCACTTGGATTCAAATCAAGCCAGTTTACTGCTAACGAAACTATGGATGAACGTATGGAATTAGTAGATTCATTTAACGAAGGCGCAATTGACGCACTCGCAGCGATTCGATGCTTAGATGAAGGAATTAATATACCATCAATTAAAGGAGCTATGATCCTTTCAAGCAACGATGATTTCCGTGAATTTGTGCAAAGGCGAGGCAGGATATTGCGAACATATAAAGATAAAAAGTATGCTAATATATATGACATTATTGTGCTTCCTTCATACAATACACCTAAAATAGCGGAAATTGAATTTCGGCGTTTTCATGAATATGCGCGCCTTGCAATAAATAAAGATCTGCTTATGCCACAGTTGGAAAATTTGACTTCTGAATACAACCTTGTTTTAGAAGACTTTATTACCCAGTTTGATGAAGACAAGGAGGTTAACCTCGATGACTAAAGATGAAGCGGTAGAATTTATGATTTCTAAAGTTGAAGAAATAGAAAGAGAAAGAATAGCGGCAAAATTTTCTTCAAATGCAAATATGCAAAAAAAATTAGCTGTTGATGCTATATTAAAAGCTATAGAAGGAGTGACGTTTAACGATGAAAATCATTAAGATTGAATCCGTTAATTTTAGAAATTTTAAAGCAAAATGTAGCATTACTTTTCCCACTGATGGCAGTGTAACGATTATTTATGGGCCAAATGGTGTTGGCAAAACAACATTGCATCAGCTTTTTCAATGGATATTTTATGGAGAAGTACACTTCAATAAAACAGCAAGCAAAGAAATGTACAATCTTGAATTTGAACAAAATGCAAGATATGGTTCTAACTTTACCGTATCCGGCATGATCGATTTTGAACATCCAAATAGAAATGGTGTTATAGAGAAATATTCAATACTGCGCAAATGGGTTTATCGTAAAGACCTTAAAGATTCTAAAGTTGTTGAACGTTCAATTCGTATTTCAAAAGATGCAAGCCTTTCTGATAAAGATAGTAATTGGGTTACAATAACATCCGATGCAGATGAGGCTGCTAAGCTAATTGAACAAATATTGCCAAGCGGTTTATCTCAGTATTTTTTCTTTGATGGGGAAAGTATGATTGCAGATTTGGGAAGGACAGGAAAAGAATCAGCTAAATCATTAAGAAATGCGCTCTATTCAATTTTTGATCTTGACATATATGAACAAGCAGCTATTCACATCGGTTCACAAAAGGCTGGCGCAAGTACTGTTTTAGGTAAACTATATTTAAATTTTGTTCAGGATAGTACTGATGCTAATATTGCCAAATTGAGAGGCGATTATAATTTATATGTTTTTCGTGAAAAAAAAGCTAACGAAGAAATAGAGAAATGGAACAATGATTTAGAACAGCGCCGCAAAGAGACCCAGGAACTTTCAGAAAAAATTGGTGGTACACCTTCACGAAAATCTCTTGAAATTAAGCGAAAAAATTTAAAGGGATATATAAAAAATTCTGAAGAAGCTATAGATAGAGAGACAAAAGCTTTTGGAACAACGGTAATGTCTGTTTACCCTATTTTATTTCTTTCTCGTGTTGTAGAAGAAGCACAATACCGTATTGGATTAAAAATTGAAGATCAAAAACTGCCGCAAGGTCTTACAAAAGATTTAGTGCTTACTTTATTAAAAATGGATACCTGTTTATGCGGCAATCATATTACGGATAGGGAACGTTTTTGTCTTAAGGAATGGGAAAAAATGTTTCCTCCTCTTTCATATAAGTATATCTATGACCAATTTAAATCTTCTGCTTCCCGCTGGTCTACATCTTATGATAAAGATACATTAAAAAATCATATTGCCTATATTTTTAAGCAAAAAGATCAGATTGATAAACTATTGCAAGAAATACACTCGGTTGATGAGGAACTTAAACAAAGTGGGAATGTCGATGATCTTATTGACAGGCGTACAAAATTAGAAGAAGAAATTCGCCATTTGCAATCAGAACTTTCTTCAGCACAACAAAATTTAGGCGTAAAACAAAAGCTTAAAAAACAACTTGAAAAACAGATTGACAAAGCATTAGAAGCCAGTTCAGCAAATAAGGTCATAAAGTCTCAAATTGATGTAATGGAATCGGTTAAGCGACATTTCGAAACAAAACTTAGTGCTTCTGCTTCTAAATACAGTTCTGATCTTAGAGTAGCAATTCAAGAACTTTTAGACGATATACTTTCAGCTAAACGTTTTGTTGAAATGACGCCAGAGTTTGAATTAAGTGTAAAAGATAGTCACGGTAATGAAGCTAAGTCTGAAGGACAATTTGCAATAGTTTCTTTTGCATATATAGGTGGTATTTTCAAACTCTTAAAGGGGATACCTGAGCTTAAAGGAAAAGAATTTCCCCTTGTTTTGGATGGTCCTTTTTCTAAACTTGATGCAGAGCATCGTCAAAAAGTAATTGATGAGCTTCCAACTTATGCTCCTCAGATCATCTTATTTTCTAAAGATGATATAAACAACTGTTTCAAGTCATTACCGCCTGAAAACATATGGACAATCAATAGTAATGAAGAACGAAATGTATCTTTTGTAAAACATGGCTATGATCCGGAGGTGTTTGTTACAAATGCAAATGGAAGCAACGAGTGATGCTATTTTAAAAGGGCAAATTTGGGCGGAAACAATAGATCGACTTGTAGGGCCTGTATTTAAAACAAATTGGGATATTTTTGCTTTATGTATTTCAATTGGTATTATGCATGATCAGCAAATTGAATCTGATGATATGGTTTCAGAGGGATATGTAGCAGAACCGCGTTATGTTCCTCATGTTGTTATGGGCCAAACTAAAAATATAGCTCTATTGGGATTTATGATGCAGACAGCGTTGATTACAACCAAACATGTTAATTATAACGAAGATGAGCGATTAGAACTGGCTTTTGACGAAAACCAAAAATTACCATTCAATCCTATTTATTTTTTTACAAAATTCGCAAATTATGGTGTAAAAAAAATAAGCGATGTCATCGAAGGTAAAGATGGCATTGAAATGCTTGAAGCATTGATGGTCTTCTTAAATTCTATATACGAAACTGGTGTTGAAGGTATAGAAGATGAACTATTGATTGATGAGATAGATGAATAATCATACTTTGTCAAATGCGTTGACCTGTTCTGAATAGCATGGTATACTAAAGCATATACGTAAGTATATGCTTTAGTATACCATGCTGTAAATGGGGGTTGGTTATGAAATTTACTTACCGCTTTCCAGCGGTTAAAGGAATGCAGGCAGGAAGGGAATATTATATATCAATGGTTCCAATGAAATTATTGATAAAACTCTTTCCTGCGGAAAAAGAAATTGTAGCCCCAGAATTCAGAGCTCAACGTCGGATAAATGAAGCACGTATACCTGAAATAAGAAAATATATACTTGATAACAGAGATTCATATGTTTTCTCAGCATTATCTGCTTCAATTGATGGAAGATATTCTTTTATTTCTCTTTCAGAGCCTGATGTAGGAATTTTGGAAATCGATATGGAAGCCGTGTTTTTAATTAATGATGGACAGCATCGTAAAGCTGCCATAGAAGCAGCATTGTTAGAAGATACTACATTGGGCAATGAAACAATATCGATAGTGTTCTTTGCTGATGAAGGACTTACCCGTAGTCAACAAATGTTTACTGATTTAAATAAACATGCAGTAAAAACTTCTAACTCTCTTTCAACATTATATGATGAACGTGATGAAATTGCTGTAGCTACAAAAAAGGTAATTGATGCGATTCCGTTCTTCAAAAGATTTACAGATAAAGAAAGAGATATTTTAGGAAAAAACTCTTCTAATTTATTTACGTTAAATATGATTTATAAAGCCAATCAACGAATCATACACGGTGATAAGTGTACAGAAGAAGATTTAGATTTTTTAATTAAGTATTGGTCTAGTGTATCTAATAATATTATTGAGTGGCGGGAAGTGTTCGACCGCACTCTAACAAAAAAAGCATTACGTGAAAATTATATTGTTAGCTTAGCAATAACAATAAGTGCATTTGGTCGATTAGGCAGATATTTTTATGAGCATCGCATGTTTGAAATAGATGATCATTTGCATAAATTGCAAAGCATTGATTGGCTTCGCTCTAATACGATGTGGATAGGTCGCGCTCTGCGTGAAAATGGCAAGATTCAAAACAGTGAAGAAGCTATTTTATTAACCTGCACTTTTATTAAAATACAGATTGGTCTTCCTCTTACTAAAGAAGAGAATCAAAAAGAAAAACGATTATCGGAGAAAAAACGTGATGGAATATACAGGCAAATTTAAAATTTATGAAGACATTATACAAGAAATGATGCTTGTATATCAGCATGACAAGCGACCTTGGATGATAGGTTTTAGTGGTGGCAAAGATTCTACTTTGCTGTGCTGCCTTGTAATGGAAATGCTCGAAAGACTGCCATCAGAAAAGAGAAATAAAACGGTGTATATTGTTTCATCGGACACAATGGTTGAGAATCCAATCGTCCAGAAATATATGCATAAAATGTCTGATATGATAGGTAAAGCAGGGGCACATCTTGGCATACAGTCTGATATTATTTATCCCCGCGTTGAGGATTCATTTTGGTGTAAAGTAATTGGATTAGGATATCCTACGCCTGAACCTCCTGGCTTCCGCTGGTGTACAGAGCGATTAAAAATACACCCTATGAATTCTTATACACTTGAAAAAATTAAGAATAATGGTGAAGTAGTTTTATTGCTTGGTGTACGCAAAGCTGAAAGCACTTATAGAGCAAATAATATTCGCGCGCGTGAAATTGAAGGCAAGTTGCTTGTTCCGCATAAAGACATTGAGAATGCTTATGTATATAATCCACTTACAGAAATTCCTAACGAAGAAGTATGGCGCTTTTTATTAAAAGATGATTGTATTTCGCCTTGGGGTTCAGATAATAAATATCTTTTTTCTCTATATCAAGGTGATGCTTTAGGAGAAGAGCAAAGTGTAATAGGTGAAATTGATGAAGCAAAGATACCTGTTACCGGTAATTCTCGTTTTGGCTGTTGGATTTGTACGATGGTAAAAGAAGATAAATCGCTTAAAGCATTTATTGAACGAGGGGAAACTTGGTTAGAACCACTTAGGGACTATCGCAATTGGTTAATTTCTCTAAGGACGGCACCTGGTGCTAGAGAATATAAGAGACGTAATGGAACCATGTACAGAAAAGCAGATGGCTCCCTTGGCATGGGTCCTTTTACAATGGAAACTCGCAAAGAAATGTTGCGTAAATTATTACAGCTTGAAGTAGATACAGGCTTGTCACTTATTACGTTGGATGAACTTAAACAAATCGATGCTTTTTGGGATAATGATGGTGATTTATCACGTCGTAGCCTCGTTGATATATATAGAAATGTAACAGGTAAAATGCTTCCTTGGGATAAATATAAAAGACCAATTTTCCCGCCTGATGTTATAAACGAAATTAGAGTTCTTTGCAATGAGTATAAAATAGAGTTTGAATTGATTTCTAAACTTATAATTGAAATTGAATCAAATAAAAACTTTACAAATAATTCTATGGTAACTAAAGCATTTGACCGTATAATAAATCAAGGTTGGCTTCACTTTGAAAATATTGAAAAGGGATTGCAAAATGAGAATTAGAAACATTTTATTATACAATTTCGGCTCATACGAAGGAGAAACAATTTTTGATAATCTTACAACAGATGATAACAAAAATATCATCTTAATCGGCGGTAAGAATGGTGCGGGTAAAACTACTCTTTTTACTGCAATACGTCTTTGCCTGTATGGCCATAGGAGTATGGGTTATAAAAGCATAAATTCTTATTATAATCGTGCAATAGTTAAGTTTTTTAACAATAACGCAAAGCTGCGTCGTCCGGCTCGTTCATACATTGAGATGCAGATAGAACTTAGCAATGGTCACGAAATAGATATATATACATTGCATAGAGAATGGTTGCTAGATGAAATACTAACGGAAAAACATTATATTTCAAAAAATGATGTTTCTTTAACAGAAGTAGAAATTGCTGATTTTGAAAAATATCTACTGTCATTGATTCCTCCGGAGCTTTTCAATCTTTATTTTTTTGATGGGGAGAAAATTGCTGACTTTTTCTTAGAAGAAGGTAGTAATTCACGTATTAAAGATGCGTTTTTAACATTATGTGGGTATGATACATTCGAAATAATGAGAAAAAACTTCAAGCGTGTTAGTGCAGGTAAAACAAATACCACACCTGATTTAAACGCATATCTTGTAGCTAAAGAAGCATTGGAACACGCCAAACAGGAGCATAATGATTTGCAGGCACGCCTTAAGCAATGTGCTGATGAATTAGATTTCTGCGAATCTGAAATCACGGCTCTTGATAAAGCATATCATCAAGGCGGGGGCGTTTCACAGGAAGAATGGAATCAGCGTCTAATTACAATTAAAGAAGAGGAGAAAAAGAGAGAATCATACAACGCTTTGATAAAAAGATGGGCAAATGAAACGATCCCTTTCTTAATGGTTAGGGATCAAATTTCTGCTGTAAAAAAACAAATAGAGGAAGAAAATAAATCTCAAAAATATCATAACTTTAAAGAAGTACTCACAAATCCTGTGGTAAAAAATAAAATAAACGGAGATTTGTCAGCAATTTTGGAGACTGCTGCCGCCGAATTTTCTGGAACAAAAAACGTAATACTTGATTTATCTTTAGAACAAAGTGCTCTTTTGCTTTCTCATATAAATAAAGTTTTAGATTTTGATATATCTAAAATAGCAAAATCTAAAACTGCAATTAAACGTTCAATTGCACTTACGGCAAAAATCAGACAAGAATTAGAAAACAGTAGTATTTCTTCTGTCCAGGAATATATGCAACAACGTGCCAAATTGTTTGAGATAAAAAGTCTTCATTTAGTTCAGCGCATTGAATTAGAACGCCAGCTTGCAGAAAATAAAGATTTGTTAGAATTGACTGAAGTTGAATTATCACGAGTCCAATTGCGTTTTGAAAATGAACTTAAACAGGCATCAATAAAAGATATTTCTGCTCGGGCAATTGTTATGTTAGACAAATTACAAAATACTTTGTATCAGAGACAGATAGAAAAAGTGGAAGATTTTTTCCGTGCTGAAATTAGAAATTTAATGCGAAAAACCAACTTTATAGATGATATTCATATAGATAATGAGTTTAATATACATATTTTCAGAAATGAAGAAATTAATGTTGCTGATTTACTCGCTGCCTTAAAAACAAATACTGAACACCAATTAATTACTATGTTTGGATATAGTGCATATAGGCAGATTCAAGAATTAGCAGCTACAGCAGACCTTTCATTAATTATTCATTTTTTTGAAAATTATAATAAAGAAAAAATTAATATTCTTTTGGAAATTGATAAAACATCTTTATCTAATGGAGAAAAGCAAATTTTTATCATGGCACTTTATCATTCTTTAGTTCAATTATGTGACCATGAAATACCTTTTGTAATAGATACACCGTTTGCTAGAATTGATACTGAGCATCGGAAAAACATATCAACTCATTTTTTCAGTAAACTTCAAGGGCAAGTATTTATTTTATCTACTAATGAGGAAATTAATTCAACACATCTCCAAATATTAAAAGATAAAATAGCAGCTACTTATATGTTGGAAAATTTAAATGATAAACAAACGGTCATTATGAATAATAAGTACTTTGAGGTGTAAGAATGGTATTCAAAATTAGAACATCTAAAAAAACTATGACTATTTTTGAAGAAATTACTGCAAGCACTAATTTTGCGCCGTTTATCCTTTCAAAACTTGCAATATCTATGTCGCTGAAAAGTAAGCTGCCTATTACTGAAACTGATTTAAATACGGATTCTTTTGGATTAGAGCTTAATAGACAAACTATCACTGGCGAATGGGATGAACTGTTTAAAGGTTTAATTGAAATGTTTGAAGGGCGTCATCTTACTGATGATGAATATTTCCAAAAATATTTAAAAGCACATTTAGATCGTGGCGCTCGGTTTATATATACAGAATTTAGATACAGTAGTGATTTCCTTTTGGCATTGCTTAGTGATAATAAATCTATATAAAAACTATAAATTCTAATAGTATAGTATATATTTTCTTTAACTTAGAATAATAATTTTTTCTAAGATTAACATTGTTTTTATCGCTATAGTAATTGTTGCATCATCTATTATAAACTATTGTCTGCCTCATATACATCCCAATATCTTCAATCGTCAATTATATAATTTCAATCTTCTGTTAAAGTTCATTTTCGTGTTCTTGTCTCAGTTATTTTAGTCTGAACTGTATTCTATTCATCAAACACTATAGCATATTAACTAATAAAAGGAATACAGTTTATGGACTAAAATAACTTTTTATCTTATATTCTTACTACGTTGTTTTTTATGTTCTTTGTAAAATAACAAAACATACAAACAAAATATTTATATAATTTAAATATAACTCTGCAATGTTACACAAATAAAATACTATATCAATTGTAATTCTTAGAGTCCACAAAAATTTTACAGTAGAGTCGAATATATTCTGCGTCCTTCTCTATAACAAAAAAACGCACCTGCATACTAATGCAAGTGCGCATATTTACTGGTGATCCCGGGCAGATTCGAACTGCCGACCTACCGCTTAGGAGGCGGTTGCTCTATCCTGCTGAGCTACGGAACCGAATATTAACTTATTAAGTGTATCACAGTTTTAAGCAGCGGGCAATTATAAATTATCCATTGCTCCGGGAGGCATGCTCCACTCTACCCTTACATCGGTATTGAACCATAATCTGCCAAGGCAGTTTTTAAAGTTTTCCAAACTGTCAAGCGGCATTAAAGTTTTTGTAACAAACTGACGGATAGTTTCGCCTTCAGACAAATCAAGCGTTAAGGGTTTGCTTAAAAATTCTTCTACCTTTGCTTTAGCTTCCGGAACATCCAGCACAACATTGGCGGTTTTGGTTTCCGGGTCATATTCTACATAACCATAATGAGCATGGTGGTTTAACGTAACAGTAAATTTTTCCATAATATACCTCCGTTCTGTATATTATAGCAATTTATCGCTTATTCTACAATAGGGCACTTCAATTAAAGGCTGTTTACAGCCGAATTTTGCAGTATGCTGCCTTTAACAGATATTTTTACAGCATTTCACAAAAATTTTAATGTTAGCAATCTCTGACAATTAATAATAATTATTGACAACTTGCCTGTGCTGTGTTAAAATCATTACAGTAAGCGGTTAGAACGAACCGCCATGATAATTTTAAAATTTGTACTTTATGGAGGAATGAATAATGAAAAAATGGGTTTGCCAAGTTTGTGGCTATGTTTATGAAGGTGAAGCTGCTCCGGAATACTGCCCGCAGTGCAAAGCTCCGGCTTCCAAATTTGTAGAAATGAAAGGCGAAATGACCTGGGCTGCTGAACATTTTGTTGGCGTAGCTAAAGACGTTCCCGAAGATATTAAAGAAGACCTGCGCGCTAACTTCAACGGCGAATGCAGCGAAGTAGGCATGTACCTTGCTATGAGCCGCGTTGCTTTCCGTGAAGGCTATCCGGAAATCGGCCTGTACTGGGAAAAAGCTGCTTTCGAAGAAGCAGAACATGCTGCTAAATTTGCTGAACTGCTCGGCGAAGTTGTTACCGACAGCACCAAAAAGAACCTTGAAATGCGCGTAGAAGCTGAAAACGGCGCAACCGCAGGCAAAACCGACCTTGCAAAACGCGCTAAAGAACTCGGCCTTGACGCTATCCATGACACCGTTCATGAAATGGCTCGTGACGAAGCTCGCCATGGCAGAGCATTTGCAGGCCTGCTCGCTCGTTACTTCAACAAAT
>OKSP01000901.1_pt1 | contig 13866 bp, 16 predicted proteins | sample 2434041 | NCBI WGS metagenome assembly OKSP01 (sample SAMEA3879593, study PRJEB24766) | human gut metagenome | biome: human-associated habitat; feature: feces | place: USA | collected 1985/1987
GGTGGTTTTCTGGTTCTCTTTTGACATCAAAAGAGAACAATCAGCCTTAATGAAAGAGCGCTCTGCCCCGCGCGGAGCGCAAAGCCATTTGACCGAAAGAGAAACCTGCCCCGCGCACCGGCGCGCGATGCCGTCAATCCGTAACGACCATCATCTCCGCGTTCTCCTCAATGGAGCAATTTGCAAAATACCCCTCTTCCAGCGGAATCCACCGCTCCACAAAATTCGAATACCGCTCCCCCTCCCGTTTGCGGAGCCGCCGGGCCTGCTCATCGGGAGAGCAGGTGACGAATATTCTTATATCATAATAGGGTGCAAGGCTGGGGTGATGGCTGTAGCTTCCCTCCACGATGACCAGCGGCGCAGGGCCGAGGGGACGCGGCGGCAGATAGGCACCTTCGCGGCAGGAGTAGGCCCGGTAGGAGAATGCCTGCCCTGCCCGGGCGGGAGCGACGACCTCATTCCGCAGGCGCCGGATGTCCATGTTGGCGCAGGGAATGCTCTCCCAGCCCGTGACACGCCGGGATGGCGGGAGATAGAAGTCATCGGTGTGGACGGTGATGCTTTGAGGAAAACGCTCTGCCAGCTGTGCGGCCAGCGTCGTTTTGCCGCTGCCGCAGCGGCCATCCAGTGCGACGAGGACGGCAGACTGTCGGGCCAGACGGTCGGCGATGGCCGAGGCCAGCTCTTCGGGTGAGATAAGATGCATGGGGATACCATTCCTTTTTATCGCAAGTCAGGAAATTCGTGCAACATCCAAATAGCATAGCTGCGATATGCAATCCAACGCTGTTGCTGCTGCATTAAAAAGTTGAATTGTTATATCAGCTTTGGCTCAGTATAGCACGGCGGAGAAAATGGAGCAAATATTTTTGCAAAAAGGTGTTGACACAGAGCCGGACCTATGGTAAGATAATGCCACGTTAGAAATGACTAACTGAGAAGCGGAAGAAGCTCGAAAGGGGCAGACTGCCGCATTCTTTTTGAAGTTCTGGTTAGCTCTTTCTAACCGTATCTCCTGCATAAGCACCACAGGGCAGGAGATAATAGCGGAAAACGGGCAGGGAGGCCGAAGACATGGAGCGCAACTTTGAGACCGTCATGATCGAACAGTGCGCCCCGGTGCTGGCCGGCTTAAAGCCTGCGGGACTTTTCCGCTACGAGACGAGCGACTGCGCCGACCTTGCCCGCCGCGTCCGCAGCTGGAACGAACAGCTGGGCGAAAAGGGCCTCTGCGTCCGCGTCCTCAAGGGCTGTGTGCAGACCCACCGGTATCTGGTGTACGTCTACCGCGAGAGCAAGCTCCGCGCTGTGCTGGCCCAGCCGCAGGTGCGGGATTTCCTGTGCAGGGAAGGCTACACTCTGCCTGGGCAGTCGGACGACTACGCGCCGCTTTTGCGGCAGCTGTCCCGCCGGCTCTGCTGCGAGGCCGATTTTCCCCATGAAATCGGCGTATTTCTGGGCTATCCGCTTTACGATGTGGTGGGCTTTATCGAAAATGCGGGCCGCAACTTCACCTGCTGCGGCTGCTGGAAAGCCTATGGTGACCCCAATGCCGCCCAGCGGCATTTTGCTCAGCTGAACAAGTGTACGGCAGTATATCTCCGTCTGTTCCGCAGCGGAACGCCCATCCAGCGTCTGGCTGTTGTAGCCTGACGCCCCTGAATTTTGACATTCTCTTCCAAATACTCTCTTTTTATCCTGGCGCCCGCCAGAGCGAAACCACGCACTGGCGGGAAGAATCCTCCTTTTGACACGCGGCCGCTCGTTGCAGAACACCCCCTGCACCGGGCGGCTGTGTCATATGCGGGGAGTGTAAAAGAGAAAAAACGTAAATATGTGCAAACAAAGTTAGCATATAGAAACTGTAAAAATCTTCTTGAAATAAGGGAAGAAAATTTGTTTGTTCACACAAACTAACTTTTTTTGTGAAAAAATGATTGACAGAGGGGGTTAGTAGGTGTAAACTATCTATGCTGATAGTTGCGACTGACTAACTGACGCGGCTTTTTGGCAGGGAGATGCAGACACGGCCAGCGCGTTGCGGCGTCTGGCTGGTGCGACCATCCCCGAGGACGAAAAAAAGCGAACCGAAAAGCTCCCCGCCGAGGGGAGAACGAATGGGAGTGAAACGAATATGATGCCTTTGACTATGGCAAAAGCAGGCGATACCGTCACCATCCAGAAGATCACCGGCAAGGATGAAGTGCGTCTGCATCTGGCAGAGCTTGGTTTCGTGGTGGACAGTCAGGTGACTGTCGTCAATGAGATCGCAGGCAACCTCATCGTTCAGGTCAAGGAGAGCCGTCTGGCCCTCGACAAGACGATGGCAAACCGCATTATGGTTGGCTGAGCAGCGGCAGAACGCTGTTTGGGAGACGCTCCGAAACTGGAAAGTCTCTGGATAGAAAGACAAGCAGAGGAGGATTTTTTATGAAGACTCTGAAAGACGTTAAGGTCGGCGAGACTGCCACCGTGGCGCGCCTGCACGGCGAAGGCCCGGTCAAACGCCGCATCATGGACATGGGCATCACCAAGGGCGTGGAGATCTACGTCCGCAAGGTCGCCCCTCTGGGCGACCCGATGGAGTTGACCGTGCGCAACTACGAGCTGAGCGTGCGCAAGGCCGACGCCGAAATGATCGAAGTCGTTTGACCGTAACGAGAGGAGAGGAGTTGCAATGAGCATTAAAATTGCACTGGCCGGCAACCCGAACTGTGGTAAGACTACCCTGTTCAACAATCTGACCGGCTCTAATCAGTACGTCGGCAACTGGCCCGGCGTTACCGTCGAGAAGAAGGAAGGTAAGCTGAAGGGCGAGAAGGATGTCATCATCCAGGACCTGCCCGGTATCTACTCCCTGTCTCCGTACACTCTGGAAGAGGTCGTCTCCCGTACTTATCTGGTCAAGGAGAAGCCCGATGCCATCCTGAACATCATTGATGGCACCAACATCGAGCGCAACCTGTACCTGACCACTCAGCTCATCGAGCTGGGCATCCCCGTGGTCATGGCTGTCAACATGATCGACCTCGTCCGCAAGAACGGCGATAAGATCGACCTGAAGAAGCTGAGCGCCGAGCTGGGCTGTCAGGCTGTTGAGATCAGCGCACTGAAGGGCGAAGGCACCGAGGCTGCTGCAAGGGCTGCTATGGCTGCTGCAAAGGCTGGAAAGGGCAGCGAGCTGCCCCACGTCTTCACCGGCAGCGTTGAGCACGCCATCGCTCACATCGAGGAGTCCATCCAGGGCAAAGTCGATAACCGCTTCCTGCGCTGGTACGCTGTCAAGCTGTTCGAGCGCGACGACAAGGTCATGGATGAGCTGAAGCTCTCCTCCGACCTGATCGCTCATATCGACCAGCACATCAAGGACTGCGAGGCTGAGATGGACGATGACGCCGAGAGCATCATCACCAACCAGCGTTACGCATACATCAACGGTGTCGTCGATAAGGCTGTCAAGAAGAAGGCCCGCGTCGAGCACCTGACCATTTCCGATAAGGTCGATCAGATCGTCACCAACCGTGTGCTGGCTCTGCCCATCTTCGCAGTCATCATGTACCTGATGTACTCCCTGTCTGTGGGTACTTCCATTGCAGACGGCGGCTGGGCCATCGGCACGTTTGCCACCGACTGGACCAACGACGTCCTGTTCGGCGAGATCGTCCCCAATGCGCTGGGCGGCTTCCTCGAGGGCATCGGCGTGGCAGGCTGGCTGTACGGCCTGATCATGGACGGCATCGTCGCCGGTGTCGGCGCGGTCCTGGGCTTCGTTCCCCAGATGCTGGTCCTGTTCTTCCTGCTGTCCATCCTGGAGGACATCGGCTATATGTCCCGTGTCGCCTTCATCATGGACCGTATCTTCCGTAAGTTCGGCCTGTCCGGCAAGAGCTTCATTCCCGTGCTGGTCGGCACGGGCTGCGGCGTCCCGGGCGTCATGGCTTCTCGTACCATCGAGAATGAGCGCGACCGCCGCATGACCATCATGACCACCTGCTTCATCCCCTGCGGCGCAAAGATGCCCATCATCGGCCTCATCGCAGGTGCCATGTTCGGCGGTTCTTCTCTGGTTGCTGTCTCCGCTTACTTCATCGGCATGGCTGCCATCATCTGCTCTGGTATCATCCTGAAGAAGACCAAGCTCTTCGCAGGTGACCCTGCTCCCTTTGTTATGGAGCTGCCCGCATACCACATCCCCGCTTGGGGCAACGTCTTCCGTGCTACCTGGGAGCGCGGCTGGTCCTTCATCAAGCGTGCTGGTTCCGTCATTCTGCTGGCAACCGTCGCCATCTGGTTCCTGCAGGGCTTCGGCTTCGAGAATGGCGCCTTTGGCATGGTGGAGGATCAGGACAACTCTGTGCTGGCAGCGATCGCCACCAAGATCGCATGGATCTTTGCACCTCTGGGCTTTGGCAACTGGAAGGCTACCGTCGCTTCTGTCTCCGGCCTGATCGCAAAGGAGAACGTCGTCGGTACCTTCGGCGTCCTGTACCACTTCGGCGGCGAGGAGCTGTCTGAGAACGGTGATGAGATCTGGAGCCTCGTTGCTGCTGATTACACCGCTCTGAGCGCTTATGCATTCATGATCTTCAACCTGCTGTGCGCTCCCTGCTTCGCTGCCATGGGCGCTATCAAGCGTGAGATGAACAACGGCAAGTGGACCGCCATCGCCATCGGTTATATGTGCGCACTGGCCTACTGCTCCGCTCTGGTCGTGTACCAGCTGGGCGGCCTCATCACCGGTGAGGTGGGCTTCAACTTCTTCACCGTCGTGGCTGCTGTCATCCTGGCGGCCTTCATCTACCTGATGGTCCGTCCCAACAAGTATGTGAACGACAACGAGGTCAAGATCGACGTTTCCAAAATCAAGTAAAAAACTTCTCAAAACGCGCTGAAAGGAGTGCATTTTTATGATGGAGTTTCTGGCTGCGAATTTCAATCTGCCGACGATCATCGTCGGAGCTATCGTGTTTGGCGGTGTGGGTTGGATCACATGGCACTCTCATAAGCACGGCGGCTGCAGTGGATGCAGCGGCGGCTGCGACTGCGGCGGAAGCTGCAGCAGCTGTAAGGGCGACTGCCACTGAGCAATAATGGAAGAGAAGGGGGCGCGGGTCAAGGCTTTGGCCCGCGCCCCTTTTGTAAACCAAGAGTTTGTATGATATAACGAAAAGAGAGTGATACGAGATGGAACTGACGCCAGCACACCTGCGGTATCTGCTCGCGATCTATGAGGTCTCGCAGACCCATCTTGACATCAGCTCCCGCAGCATCGCCGAGAAGCTGGGCGTGACCAAACCCTCGGTGGTGCGGGTGCTGAACCTGCTGATGGAGCGGGGGATGATCGTCAAGGAGTATTACGGCAAGATCTACCTCACCGACCGGGGCATCTTTGTGGCCCGGGAGGTCAAAAAGCAGCTGGACGAAGTGCTCACGCACTTCCCTCCGGTGGAGGAAGAGCTGACCGATGAGGAGCGGCTCACCGCCGCCCTCGCCCTGACGGCGGCCCTGCCGGAACGGGTGTTCACCGGCCGGTACGACCAGCTGATGGGCGCAGAGGAAGCGTCCTCTGCCGCAGGCTGATACCTTGAAAGGCAAAAGAACCGGACTCCGCGGAGTCCGGTTCTTTTCGTATGCGGGTCCTCAGACCAGATAGCCCTCGAAGCAGTGGAGGTCTTCGGTCTTGACGATGCCTTCGAGATAAAGGCCGTCTTCGCGGTACTCCTCGAGCTGGACGCTGCCGCGCTCCCGCATGGGGGCGGCGAGACCCAGCTTATCGTAGGGCAGGAGAATGCGGATGGTGTGGACGCGGTCGCTGAGGGTCTCGTCCAGCTTGGCCAGCAGCTTGTCGAGGCCGTAGCCGGTCTTGGCGCTGGTGAGCAGGATGTCGGGGTCGAAGCTCAGCGCGCCGGGCTTGTCGCACTTGTTGTAGACGGTCAGGCGGGGGATGTCGGCGCAGTCGAGGCCGTCCAACACTTCGTCGGTGACGGCCAGCTGCTCCTCCCGCTGCGCATCGCCGGCGTCGGCCACCCGGACGATGACGTCCGACCATGCGGCCTCTTCCAGCGTGGATTTGAATGCTTCCACCAGATTGTGGGGCAGACGGGAGACGAAGCCGACGGTGTCCACCAGCAGCACGGCCATGCCGCTGGGCAGGACCAGCTTCCGGCTGGTGGGGTCGAGGGTGGCAAAGAGCATATCGGCCTCGGCGACGCTGGGGCCGCAGAGGGCGTTCATCAGGCTGGATTTGCCCACGTTGGTGTAGCCCACGAGGCTGACCACCGGCATTCCGGTCTTGGCGCGGGCTTTCCGGCTCTCGCCCCGGCGCTTTTCCATCTCGGCCAGCTTCTCAGCCAGTGCGTCAATGCGGGCGTGGACGTGGCGGCGGTCAAGCTCGAGCTTCGTTTCACCGGCACCACGGCGGGCGCCGCCGCCGCCGCCACCGCCGCCGCCCTGACGGCTCAGGCTTTCGCCCATACCCTGCAGGCGGGGCAGACGGTAGCGCAGGAGGGCCAGCTCGGTCTGCAGCTTGCCTTCGTTGGTCACGGCACGGCTGCGGAAGATCTCGAGGATGAGCATGGTGCGGTCGATGACCTCGAGGCCGCCGAGGGCCGTGGAGATGTTGCGGATCTGGCTGCCGGTCAGCTCACCGTCGAAGACGGCGCACTCGGCCCCCAGCTCTGCTGCGGCAGCAGCGGCTTCTTCCAGCTTGCCGCTGCCCAGCACGATGCCGGTCTCAGGGGTCTGGCGCTTCTGGGTGACTTCGGCCACGGCTTCCATGTGGTTGGCCTCACACAGCGCAGCCAGCTCGGCAAGGCTGCGCTCGCAGTCCCACAGGCCCTGATCGAGGGCGAGAAGGATGACCTTCGTCGGGGGAGTTTCGACTAAAATATCGTAAAGTTCGCTCAAAATGATTCCTTTCTGTCATTTGTTTGGAGAATATAGCGATTCGTAGTGTTCTCGCGTCAGGGCATAGCACCTGCAGGGTATCGCTGTACCGTCGAATTTATGGTAGACGGCCTCGTGGTCGTAGACAAAGCCTGCTTTCATCATGACCTTGCCGCTGGCGGGGTTCTCCACAGCGTGGGAGCAGGCAAGCCAATTACTGTCTGTATTCTTGAACCAGTATTCTACCAGAGCGTTCAAGGCCTCGGTGGTGCAGCCTTTGCCCCACCATGCTCTGCCGATGCAGTAGCCCACCTCCCACACGCCGTTGCTGTGGTCAAAGCCGGGCCAGGGGTCCCGCTCCGGCTCTACACTGGAGGAGGTAAAGACGCTGATGCTGCCAAACACCTGACCGGTGGCCTTTTCCACGATGGCCCACTGGTAGTAGTCCTCGTTGGGATAGAGCAGCGCCCATGCGCTCAGAAGCTCCTGCGTCTCGGCCACATCCTTGTGCGGCGTCCAGCGCAGCCAGCGGGTGACCTCCGGGTCGTTGGCCCAGTTTGCGTACATCACCGGGGCATCCGACGGCATAAGGCGGCGCAGAAGCAGCCGCGGCGTTTCGATTTCCTGTGTGCCGGCGTGGCGCATGATACATTCCTCCCAACCATTGTAAATATGCATAGAATAGCACAAAACCGGCTTCGGCGCAAGCAAAATGGGCTGCTTCGGGGCAAAAATGCTTGACAAGTGTGCAAACTTCATTAAACTGAAGATGACTGGATAAAAATTCTCCCCGGCAAAGAGCCGGGGAGAATGCTCAGGTTGGAAGAACATCCGCCCGCAGGATAGCCTGCCAGTCGCTGTGACCATACAGGAAGCGGAGGATGTGGACGGTCTGGGTGGAAGAATCGACTTTATAAAATGCAAGATAGTTTTGAACTGGAATGAGCCGGATTCCCAAAGAGGAAAGAAATGGGTCATTCACAAGTGAAAAACGCTGTGGGAAGGTGTCGAGAGAACGGAATTTCTTCCATGCGATGGCAACCAGCTTGTCGGCAGCAGAGGGATTTTTCAAGGTCAGGTCGATATAGTCGAAGGCATCTGCAAGGTCGCGCTGAGCAGAAGCGGCAACATCGATAAAGTAGTTCATCGAAGACTCCTTCTGTTTTGCAGCTCCTGCATGAACTCATCCAGCGGGCGCGTCCTTCCCGCCGCCACGTCATCCAGACCCTCCTGCAATTTCGCATATAAATCGAACCGGGCGGTCAGGGCCTCGTAGGTCTCGATGCTCATCACGGCAAGGTCGCCTTTGCCGTTTTTGGTGATGAACACCGGCTCGGCGTAGTCGTGGCAGAAGGTGGAGATCTCATTGTAGTTGTTGCGCAGGTCTGCGCTGGAACGAATCTTGGGCATCCAAAAGCACCTCACTTTCATACAAAAATTATACCTGAATTTCTTTATAAAATCAAGGAAAATAAAAAAGGAGAACCTTTCTATGACGGACATCCGAGAGTATCTTGCCCACAAGCCGCTTTTGTTCGACGGCGGCATGGGTACCTATTATAAAGCGGCACCGGGCGCGGACTGCGAAATGGCCAACCTCACCGACCCCGAGGGCGTGAAGAAGGTCCATGCGGAATATCTGGCCGCAGGCGCGCAGGCCATCAAGACCAACACCTTCGGTCTGCCCCGGATGGCGGCGGCCCAGATGCCGGGCTGGGAAGAGCTGGCCGAGGCGGGCTGGAAGCTGGCCTGTGACGCTGCCGCCGAGAAGGATGCTGCCGTCTTTGCTGACCTCGGCCCGGCCCCGGACACCGAGGCTGCCCCGGCCAGCAGCGCCTACGGTCTCGTGGCGCAGCAGTTCGCCGCACTGGGGGCAAAGAACTTTCTGTTCGAGACGCTCAGCTCCGATGTGGGCATTGTGGAGGTGGTAAAGGCACTGCGTGTGGCCGTGCCGGACGCCTTCGTCATGGTGTCCTTCGCGGTGCTGCCGGACGGCTACACCCGCGAGGGCCTGCTGTTCCGCGACCTGCTGCGCCGGATGGAGCAGAGCGGCGTGGTGGACGCCGTGGGCCTGAACTGTGTCTCGGCCCCTGGCGCGATGAAAAGACTGGTGCAGAGCCTTGGCGAGATGCTGCTGCCTCTGTCGGTGATGCCCAACGCGGGCTATCCGGTGGTCACCCGGGCGCGGGTGCTGTATCAGGGCAAGCCTGCGTATTTTGCCCGGGAGATGGGGCAGATCGCCGCTGCGGGCGTCCGTATTTTGGGCGGCTGCTGCGGCACGACGCCCGCCCACATCGCGGCCCTGCGTGCAGAGCTGGATGCCCTGCCCCGGCAAACCGAAGCCGCTCCGGCAGCGAAGCTTTCCACCGGGACTGCACCGGCGGTGGAAAAAGATGATGCCTTCCTGCGGAAACTGAACGCAGGTGAGAAGGTCATCGCCATTGAACTGGATTCGCCCCGGGTGGCCGACCTGAGCGGCTATCTGGACGGCGCACGGCGGCTGCAGGCCGCAGGCGCTGACCTGCTGACCATCGCCGACTGCCCCATCGCACAGGCCCGGATGGATTCCTCCCTCGTGGCCTGCCGGGTACACCGGGAACTGGGAATGTGCGCTCTGCCCCACATGACCTGTCGCGACCGCAACCTCAACGCCACCAAGGCCCTTCTGCTGGGCCTTTATGCCGAGGGCGTGCGGGAGGTGCTGGCCATCACCGGCGACCCCATCCCCACCGCAGAGCGGGACGAGGTGAAGAATGTCTACCAGTTCAACTCCCGCAAGCTGGCCCAATACATCGTCTCGCTGGCCGGGGAGGGCCGGGAGATGCCCTCGGCCATGACCGTCCTTGGTGCGCTGAACCTCAACGCCCGGAACTTTGAGGTGGAGCTGCGCCGGGCTGTGGAAAAGCTGGAAAACGGGATGTCGGGCTTTTTGACCCAGCCGGTGCTGTCGGCACAGGCGGTGGAAAATCTCCGCAAGGCCCGTCAGACACTGGGCGAACGTGCTAAAATCCTGGCCGGCATCATGCCCGTAGTCAGCCAGCGGAACGCCATCTTCATGGAGAACGAGATCAACGGCATCCATGTGGAGGAGGACATCATCCAGCGCTTCGCGGGCCTCGACCGGGAGCAGGGCGAGGCGCTGGGCCTTGAGGTGTCGATGCAGATGGCCCGGGAGGCTCTGCCCTACGCCGACGGCTTCTATCTCATGACCCCCTTCAACCGTGTGGCCCTGATGGAGCGGCTCATTGCCCGGCTGAAAACGGAGCTTCTGGACGCGGAGGGCTGAAAAACGGATAAATCGTTGAAAGCGCCGCAATGAGATGATATTCTAATAAAGAAAAACGAACAGGGCCTTTGCGGACCCTGATGCAGCGGATGCGGCGGGCCACACTCGAAAAGGAAGGGACATAAGAAAAATGCGGACACGGTATACCCTTATCAATATGGTCGTCAATGTGGGTGGACAGCTCATGAATCAGGCACTGCTGTTCATCAGCCGGATGGTGTTCATCCACTACCTGTCGGCGGCATATCTGGGGGTCAACGGACTGTTCACCGATGTGCTGGGCATCCTGAACTTTGCAGAGCTTGGAATCGGCACGGCGATGATATACAGCTTGTATGAGCCGGCTGCGAAGAATGACGAGCATCGGCTGGCGCAGCTGATGAACCTTTACCGGCTCCTCTACCGTATCGTGGCGGTCGTGGTGCTGCTCGTGGGCCTTGCACTGATGCCGTTTCTGGGCTTTTTCATCAAGGACAGCAGCGGCATCGAGCATCTGCGGCTCATCTATCTGATGTATGTGGCAAACTCGGTCTGCTCTTATCTGCTGAGCTATAAAAACTCCATCTATCTGGCCTACCAGAAAGCCTATGTCCGCAACCTCTGGGCGCAGCTCTGCGACGCGGTCAAGACGCTGCTCCAGATCGTCCTCATCGTGCTGACCGGAAACTTTATCCTCTATCTGGCGGTGCAGTTCGTGATGCAGTTCATCCCGAACATCATCGTATCGGTCAAGGCGGATAAGGAATTTCCCTACCTGAAAGAGTGCGGGGAGCTGCCGGAAAAAGAAGAATTTCACGGTATCCTGCGGAACATCGGTGCCATGAGCTTCCACAAGCTGGGAACGGTCATCGTCCGGAACACGGACAGCCTGCTGATGTCCAGCTTCGTGGGTTTGTTGTCGGTGGGCATCTACTCCAACTACAAGCTCATCTTGTCCGGCATCAACAACCTGATGGACAAATTTTCGAACGCCTTTACCGGAAGTCTGGGCAATCTGGGAGCCATTGAGGATGAGACACGGGTGTACAGCATCTACCGGGAACTGGACCTGCTCTTCTTCGTCATCTACGCTTACTGGACGGCGGGACTGTTCGCGCTGTCCAACGCTTTTATCACCCTCTGCTTCGGCGCGGAATACTGCTTCTCCACGGCGACAGTCGCCGTCCTCGTGACGGAATTTTATGTTTCGGGTCAGCGGAAGGTCAACCTGCTCTTCCGTGAGGCCAAGGGCCTGTTCTGGTACGACCGGTACAAGCCGCTGCTCGAGTCGGTCATCAATCTGGCAGCGTCCCTGCTGCTGGTGCAGAAGTTCGGCGTGGCAGGCATTCTGGGCGGAACGGTCATCAGCACCGTGACGACCTGCCTCTGGATGGAGCCTTACATCCTGATGCGCTACGGCATCCGGGAAGACTGGCAGGGCAAGCTGAAAGACTACTTTGTCCGCTACGCCGAACGCGCCGCAGTCGTCGCAGTGCTGGCCGCTGTGTCCTACGGATGGGTGCGCTTCTGCCCGGCGAAGAACATCGGCTGGTTTCTGGTGGACGGTGTGCTGTATACGCTGCTGTTCGGGGCTGTCATGGTGGTGCTCCACCGGAACGCGCCGGAGTTCGATCGGCTCAAGGGCCGTGTCACGGCTGTCCTGAAAAGGAGAAAAGGCTGAATGACCCGGCGGGACAGCCGCGTCCGGCCCATCCGGCAGAAGAACGGCGGTCTGAGCGCGGCCCGTGCGCTGAACGGCAGCTGTGAAAATTTTGTTCCGATGAAAAAGAGATTGACAAAACGCACAAAAAACGCTATATTCTTTTTATAAATGCAAGGAAAAAGAGTGTGTGTCGTTTTCGCCATCCAGAGAGCCGGGGGCTGCTGAAAACCCGGTATGGCGGTGCGGCGTGCTGTCGCTTTTGAGCAGAGGCGGGGAAACAGGAGTAGTCGCCTCCGGGTCTGCCCCACGTTATCGGGGCATCAAGGGGCATGCGGCAGAAAGCCGTGTGCAATTTGGGTGGTACCGCGGTTATATTACAGCCGTCCCATGGAACGCTCCGTGGGGCGGCTTTTTTCGTCCCACTCACAAGAAGTCGTTTCCATAAGCATTGCACACCGTCTGAACGGCCTTTTTGCCCGCATACTGCGTTGATTTTCCTTGCAATCCGCCCAGGATTGCTGCGGAAAATCGCCTTGTCTGCGGACAAAAATTCTCGTCATCCGGCGCACCCTGCTTACGAAAACAACTTCTATCAATTCATCTGGGAGGATACTATGAAAGAACTCGCAAAACAGTATGATCCGAGCCAGGTGGAAGACCGCATCTACCAGTTCTGGCTGGATGGCGGCTGCTTCCACACCAAGGCCGACCCCGACAAGAAGCCCTACACCATCGTGATGCCCCCTCCGAACGTCACCGGCCAGCTCCACATGGGCCACGCCGTGGACAACACCATGCAGGACATCCTCATCCGTACCAAGCGGATGCAGGGCTATGCCGCCCTGTGGGTGCCTGGCACGGACCACGCTTCCATCGCTACGGAGGCCAAGGTCGTGGAGGCCATGCGTGCTGAGGGCCTGACCAAGGAAATGGTGGGCCGCGACGGCTTCCTGGAGCGCGCCTGGGCCTGGAAGACCAAGTACGGCAACCGCATCGTCAGCCAGCTCAAGAAGCTGGGCAGCAGCTGCGACTGGGAGCGCGAGCGCTTTACCATGCGCTGCTGGGGATTAAACCACCTCTCGTGGTTCGATTCCTTCCGGGTGGATGGCGAAGACGTGACCGGCAAAATCTTGGCTGCGCCCCGGCTTTATCAGGCTACGGAGATGAAACATTTCGACCCGGAGCTTGTCCGGCTCTCCGGCAATTTGCTGCCGAATGAATACCTGTATTTCTATTACTATAGCAACCGCGCCGTGCAATCAATCCTCTCCTCCTCCAAAACGCGGGGGGAAACGATTTTGGAGATCAACCAGAAAATGCACCGCGCGCTCGATGAGATCGATATCGATCGTGATTTGGAAGCTGCCTTCCACTGCTTTATGCTGCATTATGCCATGCGGGAAAACAGCTATTTCACGATCGAAACAGGCGGTGCGCCGAAAAATATCGACGTGCCTACCGTGGAGGAATTTATCCGCCAGCCGGATGGCGGCGGGTATGCGGGCGTAGCGCTTGATTTCACGGCGCGTGCCCGTATTTTGCGGATGGCGACGTGATGGAGCTCACCTGCGAGATCGACGGAGAGGGCGCGCACCCGCTGCCAGTGCCGGAAATTCCGCCGATGCAGCTGAACCTGATTCGGACGATTAAGCTATACGAAAACCTGACGGTGGAAGCGATTTTGGAAAAGAGCTATGAAAAGGCGGTCAAGGCGCTCACCATTCATCCGCTCATCAATTCCTACCCCATTGCCAAGAGCCTTGTGGACACCTATAAGGAGCGCTACAAGGGCTATATTGGAGAATTATCATGAGGGGGGAAGTGCGCGCGATTGCGCCGCTCTACACGGATTTGATTTATTCGGGCTTTGATGCGCTGCCGGAGCTGGGAGAGGAAGTTTACACCAGGGCTTTTGATTTACAGCTCGGTGGTGGAGCTGCGGCAATCCCTATCATGCTCTCCCGCATGGGGCTCCCGGCCCGGCTGGGCACTTTTTTAGGATCGGATGCGATCAGCCGTTTGGCAGCCTCCCTCCTGGAAGAGAATGGGT
>OKSP01000907.1_pt1 | contig 13750 bp, 7 predicted proteins | sample 2434041 | NCBI WGS metagenome assembly OKSP01 (sample SAMEA3879593, study PRJEB24766) | human gut metagenome | biome: human-associated habitat; feature: feces | place: USA | collected 1985/1987
GGAAACCGGCGAGATGGCGGCTAAAATTTTAAAAGGTGAAGCCAAACCGGCAGATATGGCAATACAGACTCAGAAACAGTTTAAAACCGTCGTTAACGAAGCAGGCGCAAAGCGCTTGGGCATTACTATCCCGCAGGATGTGCTGCAAAACGCGGAAATTGTAAAATAACGCGTTGAATGCAGAAAAAAGTTTACCTTAGGGAAGGAATGAGTTATCCATGAAATTATCTAAAAAAGCGCGCGTTTTGGCTGCGGCTTTGGCTTTAACACTTGCCGCCGGTATTATGGGCGGCTGCGGCGGCGATAAAAAAGAGGAAGCTGCTGCTAAAAAAACAGTTAATGTTGGTATTGTACAACTGGTAGAACATGCATCGCTTGATGCTGCAAATAAAGGTTTTGTAGACGGGCTTGCCGCTAACGGCTTCAAAGAAGGCGAAAACGTTGTTTTCGACCGCCAGAATGCACAGGCAGACCAGAGCAATTTGCAGAACATTGCTCACCGCTTTGTCAACAACAAAGTTGATTTAATCTGCGCCATTGCTACACCCGCGGCACAAACCGCTGCCAACGCAACAAAAGATATTCCTGTTGTATCTACTGCCGTAACCGATTATGAAGCGGCAAAACTCGTTGCTTCCAACGAAAAACCGGGCGGCAACGTTACCGGCACCAGCGATATGAATCCGATTAAAGAACAGCTTGACCTTCTGCTGAAACTTGTGCCGGATGCCAAGGTTGTAGGTACAATTTATTCTTCGAGCGAAGTTAATTCCCAGATGCAGGTAGAGCTTTTAAAGAAATATGCTGCTGAAAGAGGCGTGGAGGTTAAGGAAGCAACCGTTTCCAGCGTTAACGATATTCAACAGGCGGCGCACAGCCTGATTGGCGAAATTGACTGCCTGTACCTGCCTACCGATAATGTTATGGCATCGGCAGTGCCTACGCTGATTAGCGTAACCGAGCCTGCCAAGCTGGTTATGACCTGCGGCTGGCCCGATACTGAAGGCAGCGTTGCCGTAATAGGCATTAACTATTACGAACTTGGCAAACAAACCGGCGAAATGGCAGCCAAAATTTTAAAGGGCGAAGCCAAACCGGCTGAAATGCCTATTGAAACACAGAAGAAATTTAAGGTTATCGTTAATAAAAAGGTTGCGGAACGCCTTGGCGTAACTGTTCCGGAAGAAATTTTAAAAGCTGCTGAGGCAGAATAAAAAGAGGCACTGCGGGTTTCCCGCCCGGGAAACCCGCTTTTACTGCCTGCTTTGGAGGAGATTAGATGATCGATATTTTAATGCCGACAATAGCACAGGGGCTGTTGTGGGCAATTATGGCGCTGGGCGTTTACATTACGTTCCGCGTGCTTGATATTGCCGATTTGACTGTTGAAGGAAGTTTCCCACTTGGTGCGGCTGTGGCTGCGGCCATGCTTTCGGAAGGTTATTCCGTTTCTGCCGCTTTTGCCTGCGCTGCCGTTGCCGGTATGCTGGCGGGCGTTGCTACCGGTTTTTTACATACCAAATTGAAAATACCGGCGCTGCTGGCAGGTATTTTAACCATGATTGCGCTGTATTCTGTAAACCTGCGCGTTATGGGCAAAGCTAACCTGTCGCTTTTGCGTATTGATACAATTTTTACGGAAATGCAGGCCCTGACAGCCGCAGCCTCGACCGTCGGAGGCAAATACTTGTCCGAATGTACGTTGTATGTGACGGTCGAGCCTTGCATCATGTGTGCGGGGGCGATTGCGTGGAGCCAGGTGGGGCGGGTGGTCTATGGCGCCGACGATCCGAAGCGTGGCTATCGCCGCTATTCGGAGCAGGTGTTTCCGCCCCGAACGACGGTGACGCGGGGGGTATTGGCCGAGGAGTGCGAGAGGCTCGTCCGTTCGTTCTTCGCTGCGTTGAGAAGGTGATTTTTGGAAAGTGCCGAAAAAAAACTAAATTTGCATTCCCTGCTTTCCGGCGGGAGTTTCGACGGATGGTTGCGACCTACAGGACGGGGCGATATTTCCGATGGGTTTGCAGGGAATGGTGATAAAAATGGACGGAACCAATTTTAACCTATAATTTATACAATATTTATGAAAAAACTTTTGATTTCCGCGCTTGCCCTGTTCGTTGTGGGGTCTGTGGCTGCGCAGGAAGGATTGGGCGAAACTTACAATAAGGCTGTCGCCGCTTACAATTCGAAGGATTTTGCATCCGCAGCTACGGCTTTCGAAACGCTTATCGATCAGGGGCTCGATTCCGAGGATCTCGATGTCCAGAGTTGGGTTGCAACGGCCAAGAAGAGTGTGCCGGTGTGCTATTTCCAAATGGGTCTTACGGCTGCTAAGGGAAATGATTTCAACACGGCGGTCGAGAATCTTACCAAGTCGGCCAATAAGGCGGCTCTTTACGGTGAGTTGCAGCAGGAGCGTATGTCGAATATGTTGATGGCGAAGATATATCTGATGTGGGGCGGAAAGCCTTTCAACGAAAAGAACTACGCCGAGGCTGCTGAAATTTTCGCCAAAGGTTATGCCGCCGATCCGAAAAATATGGAGATGGCCAACTTCTTGGGCATTTGCTATTGCGAGCTGGGCGACTTCCAGAAAGGTTTGGTTATTTTCAACGAAATCGCTTCTCAGGACAATCCCAAATATGCGGAGGATGTCGTGAAGGTAAAGGAGAACATCAAGCTCTATACCAATAACCGTATTGCCAAGTTGCAGGGCGAGAATGATTTCGACGGTATTATCGCCGTTGCCGACGAGATGCTGGCCGTGAATCCGCAGGATGCGCTGGCCCAGAAGATTCGTTTGCAGGCACTCTTCGACAAGAAGGATTACGCTGGCGTGATCGCTTCTGCTGAGGAGGCTGCTGCCGTGCAGACCGACGAAGAGGAGCGCAGCGACGTTTATTTCATTTTGGGTGCAGCTTACAATGCCCGCACGATGCCCCAGCAGGCGATCGACGCCCTTTCGAAAGTAACGGCCGGTGCGAATGTGGCTGCGGCACAGAAAACGGTGGCACAGCTTAAGGAGAACGCAGCCAAAGCGAACAGTTAGCGGGGTATTCCTGTTTTTGAAATGCGGGGCAGACTTTTTCGGAAGTCTGCCCCGTTTTATTCGAAAGGGCTTTGACTTCCGGGATGCACGCGGGGGCGGTTCAGCGGATGGTTTTGCACTTTATCGCGGCGGGTCGGTTGTCGGGCCGATTCAGGAGGAGCGGGAGCCTTTGTGCCGCAAGTCGGGGCGGTGGCGGTGAGCCGGCCGGTCGGGTTCCGGTTTTCCTGTCCTTTCGTACGGAAGGTTTCCCGAACAGCCTGCGGACAATATCCGGAGAGGTTTCGGGTCGGTTTGCTGTCTGCCTCTCCGCCCAATGGCGGGCCCTACTCTTCGTTCTTTTCCTGGTTTATCCGCACGTTTTGCTGGATGCGCCGCAGTCCGCTGCGTGCGAGAGGTGTATTGCTGAACCGCAGGAGAAACTCCTCTTCGCTCATTGCGAGCCACTCCCGATCCGAAATCGTCAGCGGGTCGAACAGGGGATCGAAATGCGGCGAGCGGTGCATGGGGGCTTTTTGGTTGTGGGGACAGCAGCTCTGGCAGCGATCGCAGCCGAAGATCCATCCGTCGAGGTCGGGCAGGGCGCTGTCGGACTCCTTTTCGATCGTACGACAGGAGATGCAGCGGTTCGTGTCGATCACCTTGGGCGCGACGATGGCTCCCGTCGGACAACTGTCCAGGCAGTTCCGGCAGCGGCCGCAACGGGCTCCTGCGAACGGAGCATCGTACTGGTCGGACGGCAGGGTAAGTACCAACTCGCCCAGCAGGACATAGGAGCCGTATTGGGGCGTGAGCAGCAGGGATTGCCGCCCGATCCAGCCCAGACCCGCTTCGACGGCCAGTTGTTTTTCCAGCAGCGGAGCCGTATCGACGAACGTGCGGCCCGTGAGCCCGGGGTATTGCCGGCGCAGGGCTTCGAGCATCGTGCCCAGCATCCCCTTGAGGACGGGGTGGTAGTCGCGGCTGCGGGCGTAGGAGGCGATTTTTGTGCGGCACCCGGGCGGATAGCCTTCGCCCAGCGGGTTCTTGTAGCTCACGGCGCAGACCACGACCGTCTGCGCCCCTTCGACCAGGCGTCGGACGTCGAAACGTTTGTCGAGGTTGCGTTCGAGGTATTCCAGCGAGGAACCGTAGCCTTTGGCGAGCCATTCGCGGAAGTAGGATTCGTTCTCCGCAAGATGTTTGCAGGGCGTGATTCCGCAGAGGTCGAAGCCTGCATTCTCGGCAAGTTTTTTGATGTATTGACCAGAGATCATGGCGATAATTCGGCTCAAAAATAGTGTATTTACGGCAAATAATAGTAAATTTGCCCCGAGTATATTCTCATTTTAATTCGAAAGAAAATGACTATCCATACACTTTACGAACTGGTTCAGTACAGTGTAAAGAGTTTTGCATCGAAAGTCGCTTTTGCCATGTACGGCGGGGAGGAGCTCTCCTATGCCGAGGTGGGAACCCGCGTCAAACACGTGCAGGACCTTTTGATCGGAGCCGGTTTGAAAGCGGGCGACAAGGTGGCGCTGTTGAGCAGCAACATGCCCAACTGGTGCGTTTCGTACCTGGCCGTCACCTCTGCCGGCATGGTCGCCGTGCCGATCCTGCCCGATTTCTCGACCGAAGAGCTGGAGATGATTATCGCCCACTCCGAGGCCAAGGCGCTGATGGTTTCCGACAAGCTCTTCGCTAAATTGGCGAAGTCCACGATCGAATCCCTCCATATCGTGATTCGTACCAAGAATCTGGGCGTGATCGCCTCCCGTCCTGCGGCGGAGAAGGGGGCGGTCGGAATTCCGAATCCCGAAGACCTCGCGGTCATCATCTATACCTCGGGTACGACGTCGCGTCCCAAGGGCGTGATGCTCTCCCACGCGAATCTCTGTGCGCAGATTTCCATGAGCGCCGCCATTTTCCCGATCTTTCCCGACGATACGTTTCTCTCGGTGCTGCCGTTGGCGCACACCTACGAGTGCTCGATAGGTATGATCTATCCTTTCTCGATGGGGGCCCGGGTCGTTTACCTGGATCGTCCGCCTACGGCCTCGGTTCTGATGCCGACGCTTGCCGAGGTACGGCCTTCGGTGATGCTCATCGTGCCGCTGATTATCGAAAAGATTTATCGCCATCAGATTCTCGCCAAGTTTACCTCCAGCGGATTCTGGCGTGCGCTCTACAAGATCGATTTCATGCGCCGTTATCTGCATCGTGTCGCGGGTAAGAAGTTGATGAAGGTCTTCGGCGGGCGGCTGCGCTTCCTCGGTATCGGGGGTGCGAAGCTGGACGGCGGCGCCGAGAAGTTCCTGCTCGAAGCCCGTTTTCCGTACGCTATCGGCTATGGCTTGACGGAGACGGCACCCCTGTTGGCCGGTGCAGCTCCCTCGCAGGTGCGCCTGGGTTCGACCGGGCCTGCCGCGCCGGGCGTCGAGCTGCGGTTGGAGAACGTCAATCCCGAAACCCGCCAGGGCGAGATCGTTGCCAAGACGCCGAGCGCCATGATCGGTTACTATAAGAACCCCGACGCTACGAAGGAGGTCTTCACCGAGGACGGATGGTTCCGTACCGGAGATTTGGGCGAATTTTCGGCCGACGGGTGGCTTTACATCAAGGGTCGGCTGAAGAATATGATCGTCGGTCCCAGTGGTGAGAATATCTATCCCGAGGATATCGAGAGCGTCCTCAATTCGCACGTCTGCGTCGCCGATTCGGTGGTTACCGAGCACGAAGGCCGCCTGGTGGCGCTCGTGCATTTCAATACCGACGCTCTCGAAGCCAAGTTCGACGGCTGGAAGGAGGATTTCGAGAATTGGAAGGAGAATCTCAAGAAGGAGGTCGTCGATTATGTGAATTCCAAGGTCAATCGTTTCTCGCGTATCTCCGAGGTCGTGGAGGAGAAGCAGGAGTTCGTCAAGACTCCGACGCAGAAGATCCGACGTTTCCTCTATACCAAGCGCAACCCTCACCAGAAACACGAAATGTCCAAACGATAGGGGTGTGTATGCAGTTATGATTCAGGCGCAGATTTCGGTTTGCGCCTGAATCTTTTTTCGGACGGTCGGGTTGCTTCCCGATTGTTTCCTTTGGTCGGAGCTCGTCCCGACTTTCCGATAGAGCTGAGCTGTGTCTGTGTCGGGGCAGTGCGGACCGGATGCCGCTGTTTCGGTTCCGTATGCTCGTCCGTGTCTGTTGCCTCCGGCGGAATGTGCAGCGGTCGAGGTTTTACCGGAGCGTCTGTTTTTCGGATCCCGATTTGTACGGCACACCGCCGCTTCGCGTTGTCCGGTTTTTCGGGAGGAGGGATTTCTTGCGGTGTGGACTTCGCAAATTATAATTTGAGGGTTGCGGGGACGCAGAGAGCGTTGTTAAAATAAAATCGGAAAAGACGCACGGGTCTTTTCCGATTTCGTTGTATGGATTGTTCGCAGTCGGCAGGACGGATTTTTTCCCGGATCATTCGGGAATTTGCACCGAGTCCGACGGTGTGGACAGATCGGGATGGATCAACTCGTTTTCATAAATGCCCAGCGTGCGGTAGTAGTCGTTGAGCTGGGCCAGCACGTCTTGGCGTCCCATGTAGGCCGCCAGATAGTAGAGCCGGTCGAGCGATTGCATCTTGTCGATGAGTGTCTGCGTGACCATATCGCCCTGAATGCCTTGGAAATCGAGGTAGTAGTCGATATACTGCATCAGGTTGCGGGCATAGCTCATCAGCAGGCCGTCGCCCTTGTCCGGGGCACCGGCCATGTAGTAGCCTTCGATGAAGGGGAGGGTGTTGGCGTCGGTGTAGCGGATCTGTTGGGGCGGCAGTTTTTCGAGTCCCATGTCGAGCAGCCGGATCGCCTGTGTCGAATCCCCACGGAAAACATACTCCTTGGCTGCACGGGCGAAGGATTCGCGGGCTTTCGAGGCGCTCAGGGTATGTTGGATGGTGTGGTCGGCGTAGGTTCGGGGATCGCTCAGGTTTCCGTAACGGAATGTTTCGGTCAGCAACGGCGTTACGTAGTCCGGATCGACACGCCCGATCTCCTGCACGTTCCTGCATGGCGTGTAGATCGGTACCAGCCGGTAAGTGTAACCGTCGAACTGGAGGTAATCGAGCAGCCCGAGCGATTGCAACGTGTAAACCTGTGTGAAATGGATCGGACGCTTCCAGTCGAAATGGGCCAGCATGTCGAGCAGCATCATCTCGCTCTTGTCGATCGCCCGTTTGGGCAGTTCCATGTAGATCGTATCCACCATCAGGTCACGATCGGCTTCCTTGACGATGCCCGAGGCGATCGCGTTGTCCTTGTTTACGGGCAGGGCGAAACGGTTGCTCGGCAGGTAGTCGATTTTGCTTCCGTTGCTCAGAACAAGTTTGGTGCGCGGATCTTCGTTGCGGATAAAATCGATGGCCTCTTTCAGCTCCAACGGGCGGTCCACGATGTTTTCTATGGGCAGCATGTCGTTGGTGTAGGTGTATTTGCTGCGTGGCAGCGTGAAGGGGATGCCCGGCGCATCGTTGGCTTTGGTTTTCAGTTCGTCGATGTACCATTCGGCGCCCAGGTAACTCGTGTTCATGATCCGCACGTCCGGGCGCACGCCGTCCACCTCCTGATTGAACCACAGGGGAAAGGTGTCGTTGTCGCCGTAGTTGATGATGATGGCATTGGGCAGTACCGATTGCAAGTAGTTCCAGCCGATGTCGCGGGCCATCGTGCGGTGCGAACGGTCGTGATCGTCCCAGTTCTGGGCCGCGAGAATGCCCGGTACGACCATGCAGACGACCGTAGCGGCTATGGGAGCCATGAGGCCCTTGCGTCGGGTGGCCCAGACGATCAGGTCGCACACGGCGAGTACGCCCAGGCCGATCCAGATGCAGAAGGCGTAGAACGAACCCGCATAAACATAGTCGCGTTCGCGCGGTTCGTTGGGCGAGGTGTTGAAGTAAACCACCAGCGCGATACCCATCATCACGAAGAGCCACATGACGATCGAGAAGTTGCGCGGATCGCGGTTGAGCTGATAGATCAGGCCGATAAGACCCAACAGGAAGGGGAGGAAATAGTAGGTGTTGCGCCCCTTGTTATTCGCTATTTCGTCCGGCAGGTTGTCCTGCGGCCCGAGGTAAAGCTCGTCGATCCACTTGATGCCCGAGAGCCAGTTGCCGTCGGTGATGATCGCGTCGGTAGGCTGGATGTCGCTCTGGCGCCCCACGAAATTCCAGAGGAAATAGCGCCAGTACATGTGGTTGAGCTGGTAGGTGAAGAAATAGTTGAGGTTCTCGCGGAACGTCGGCTCCACGATTACCAGCGGTTCGTAGCCCGAACCGTCGTCCCAAAGCGTCCGGCGTCCGAAATCGAGCACTTCGATCTTGTTCGGGCGTCCCTGCGCGTCGCGGACGATTTCGCCGTTTTCATCCCGTTCGTAATCGGTCCGGGTGCGGTAGGCGCTCCATGATTTGTAACTCTCCTTGCTGGCAGCGTAGTTCCACATACGGGGGAACAGATGCATGAACTCGTCGGGGTGTTCGTACCCGGAGATGATCGAAACCGTTTTGTACTTGCCGTCGTCGTCCAGGTAGCGGACATCCTTGTATTTGTAACCGGAGGTCGGGGCCGAGAACTGGGGACCGTAGAGCAGCGGTTTGTCTCCGTACTGATCGCGGTTGAGCAGCGAATAGAGGGCGAACGGATTGCTCGGGTTGTTGCTGTTCATCGGGGGATTGGCCGCGGCGCGGATCGTAACCGATGCGTAGGACGAGTAGCCGATGAGGATCATCAGCGTCGAGAGCAGCACGAGATTGAGCACCGTGCGCCCTTTTTTATGGGTGAAATATACGCCCATGCCGAGCGCTCCCAACAGGGCTACTACGAAGAACACGAGGCCGGAATTGACGGGCAATCCCAGTGAATTGACGAAGAAGAGGTCGAACAAGGCGCCGATATAGACCGTATGGGGGATGATGATACTGTTGATGAAAACCAGAATCGCGCCCGAAATGAGGGTGCTGACCGCAATACCTTTGAACGTGATGCGCTGCGTTTTGCGGAAATAGTAGATGAATACCAGCGCGGGAACGGTCAGCAGGTTGAGGATGTGCACGCCGATCGAAAGCCCCATCAGGTAGGCGATCAGCACGATCCAGCGCATCGAGTGGGGCTGGTCGGCCTGTTCCTCCCATTTGAGCATGAGCCACACCACCAGGGCGGTGAACATCGACGAGAGGGCATATACTTCGCCTTCGATGGCCGAGAACCAGAAGGTGTCGGTGAAGGTATAGGCGAGTGCTCCGACCGCACCTGTACCCAATACGGCCACGATGTTGGCTTTCGTAAGCTCCGCGCCCTGACGGGTGAGGATGCGGCGTGCCAGGTGGGTGATCGTCCAGAAAAGGAACAGGATGCAGAACGCGCTGGCCAGGCAGTTCATGGCGTTCACCATGTGGGGTACATAGTACGTCGAGGGTGCCAGTATCGTGGCCAGGCGGGCCAGCAGCATGAAGAGCGGTGCTCCGGGCGGGTGCCCTACTTCGAGTTTATACGAGGTAGCGATGAATTCGGAGCAGTCCCACAGGCTCGAAGAGGGCTCCATGGTCAGCAGATAGGTCATGGCCGCGATGGCGAAGACGATCCAGCCGACGATGTTGTTCCAGCGTTTGTAGCTATTCATTTGAGTTTCGGTTTGTCCGCAAAACGGCATGTCCCCTGCGTGCGAAGTCGAACGTTCGGTTTTTTAGGGCAGTCCGTCGGATTTAAGTCTGTTGTTGTGTACAAATACGATGAAAGCCGGGTGCAAAATCGATTTTGCCGGATTTTGCCGCAACGGGTTTCCCGTGCTGTGCAAAGATAGTGAAAGCCGGGAGAAAACGGGAACAAGTTCCCGGTTTTCCGAGGCGCATCCTATCTTCTGCAAAGATATTAAGATAACGCTTAAATCGGGTGTTTATTTTTGTTTTTTGTTCGGATTCTTTATTATCGTCGGTAAAGTATGGGGTGCCGCAGGCCGGAATCCGGGTATATGAGGTGCGAGATTCGTTCGATTTTCGGGGGATGCGGGATTCCGGTTGTCTGCCGGATTCTGAAATTTCAACAGAGAGGAGTATGTGTTGGCAAAGGGAGAGTATATGCGGATCTGAATCGTGTTGTGGAATGAATTCGGAAAAATTTTTATAAGGAATGCCGACCTGTGAAAAACCGGTCCGATTCATAATCGGACCGGTTTTTTTGTCTTCGGAGCAACTCCTGAAAGATCAATAGGAGTAATCCTCGCAGGGAAGTTTTCCGGTGTATTCGATTTCGAGCTCGGTATTTTTGTCGTCCTCGTCGATGGCTTTGAACGAGCCCGTAATGGTATAGTCGTCATTGCCGTTGGCGACGATTTTGAGAGTTCCCTCCGTGATTCTGTTCTTGATGATTCCGTAGGTGGGATCGTTGTAGTTCCAGAAGGATTTCGCCAGATCGAAAGTCATGTTCTCACCGGCGGCACCGCCCGTGTAGTCGCCGCTGGCGAGTTGCAGAGGATCTGTGGGCGCGAGCGTAATGTAGAACGTGATGCCGTATTCTTTTATCGGAGAGCCATCTTTCAGGCCGAGGAAGAATACATTGTCCCCATTGTAGTAGAGGTCGCCGACGGTCATGGTTGCTTTCGGTGCTTCCGGAGCCGGAGGAGTCGAATAGTTGTTGAAAGGTACTGTGCCGGTAAAATCGATCTTAATGGCTGTTTCCTGTCCGGTGTCGCTCGCTCCCCGGAGAGTGCCGGTTACGGTGTAGTTGTGGTTCCCGTTGTTTGTCACGGTGAGTGAACCTTCTTTGATCGTATTTTTGATCCGGTCGTTGAAATTCTCCTTGTCGATGAATGTCCAAGAGGATTTGGCTGCGTCGAGGGTCATCTCTCCGCTGCCGGTCGATACGGGGTAGTCGCCGCTGACGAGCTGCAGGGTCTCCGAAGCGGGTAGTTTGAACGAAAGCGACGCTTCGTAAGTATCTGTCGGGTTGGCGTCCTTGAGGGTCAGAGTATAGATATTGCCGTCGTAGTAGTCCAGGTTGCCGATGGTCATGGTCACCTCCGCAACAGTCGGTTCCACGGGTTCCGGATCGGCGTAGTCCTCGAAAGGAAGAGTGCCGGAAAAGTTGATTTTCAGAGCTGTGTTTTTACCGGTTTTATCGGATGTACCTTCCAGTGTGCCGGTGATCGTGTAGTTGTGGTCGCCGTTGCTGACGATGTGAATTTTGGTTCCCTCCTTGAGCCGGTTTTTGATCTTGTCGTTGTGGTTGTCCTTGTCGGTAAAGTTCCAGAATGACTTGCTCGCATCGATGGTCATCTCTTCGCCTGTCGTTGCTGCCATATAGTCGCCGCTGGCCAACAACGGTGAATCCGAAGCGGGCAGCTTCAAGTAAAAGGTTGTCTCGTAGAGATCGGCGGGATTGGCATCCTTGAGCTGGAGATAATAGATGTTGTCGTTGTAACGATACAGGGAGCCGGTGGACATGGTTACCTCAGGCACTTCGGGTGCGGGATGATCCGGAGTATCCGGATCATCCGGGTCTTCATAGTCTTCCGAGTAATCGGAAATCAGCAACCGACCTGTGAATGCGAACGCTACGCCCGCTTCGTTTTCCATAATGGAACCCCCGTCCTGAATGGAGCCGCCTTTCATGTGGCCTCTGATCGTGTAGGTCATGTTGTCGCCGATGGCGACTTCGAATTCTCCGGCTTCGGCAACGTATTGTGTCCATTTGGGGGCGACCACATTCCAGTTGGAACGGTATCTAGTCGTATTTTTATTGTTGAACGTATTTATTTCCCAAGTGGAGGAGGCGGTGTATTTCCCGGCCGGAAGGGTGAAGCTACCCTTTTCCTGTCGTGGGACATTGACATAAAAGCATACGCTACATCCGCGGGCAGAGTTGTTCAGGTCTTTCAGGTAGAGGAAATAAACGGCTCCGCCTTCTTTGCTGTATTCACTGTCATGCCCGTAGTACATCAGTTCGCCTTCGGTCATCGTATGGGCGATGTACCCGGTCATGGGCGGATTGGGATCGTCCGGAATTTGGGGTCCCTGTGGGTCGTCCGGGTCGTTCGGCTCCGTCTGTTCCATACCGTTGTCTTTGTCGCTGCATGAAGGCAGGCATCCCAAAATCCCCCCCCCCCGAACATCAGCAACATCCATGCGAATCTAAAGTGTTTCATAGCGTAAAAGGTTTTAGTGCCGGGCCTACGGCAGGTTTTTAATTTTCGGCAGAAACGAGGCCGGTCTTAAAAAAAAAGCGCTTTCTGCTTAAGTGTTTTCTTTCATGTAATAGAGATGTTGTTTTTCTTTGTTGGAAAAAATAGATAAAATATTCGGTATTTGCAAATGTTTTTGTCTTTTTTAATTTATTGTGTGTTTTTATTGGTTGAAAAATTGGGACTATCTCGTTCGACGAAGTTTGAAACGATATTTTTAAGTGAGGAGACGGTCGAGATAGTCGTCTGTCGGTTGTTAAGAAGATCAGTCCGGACTGAATGTCCGGACTGATCGGGAATTTTTCGTATGGAGCCGGTCTGATGCTTTTCTCCTGAATGGTAGTTTTCAGGAGAGGCGTAGCGATCGGTGTAATTTCGACGGTTGCCGTCGTCAATGTTGTATGGATGTGTCGTTTGTCGTAATAGGGATGAATACGATGTCCGAACAGCGCAGGGCTTCGTCATCGACGGCAAAGGCATAAATGTAGTATTTGGAGTTCGGTTCGAGCGTTTCCTGGATTTCTCTGGATTGTTGGAAGGTATATTGGCTCAGGATCATTTCGGCCGTGTAGCCCATCCATCCGTAGATCTTTACGTTGTCGATCCAACTTTCCGATATTTTCTCCAAAACGGTCGCATCCGTATCGGCCGCATCGACGCTGCCGTAGATCTTTGCGACAAAATGGCCGTCGTAATCGTTCGCTTTGACAAGAACGTCGATGTTGAGACCTTCGGTCGAAACGATCTGTATGTCGAATTTTGTGTCGATTGTTTGGGGTGCCAGGGTTGTGAGCGTCTTTTTTGAGATTGGGGTCAGCCTTTCGATCGTGATGGGATCCACGCCGTATGCGTAAACGAGGTATTCGGTATCGGGTTCCATGTTTTCGATCAGCCTGTCTGCAATAGTCCCCTGTTTGAGGTATTCTTGCGCCCAGCTTTGCCAGCCGCTGCCCGTTGCGTCCATGTCTGTATAGAAGTCGATGTCGTATTGGTAGAGCTCGTCATCCGTCTTGAAATCGGCGGCAGCCCGGGAGGGGATGATGTTCAACAGATAATACATTTCCTGGTCTCCGGGACGGACTGTAGTTCGGAATGTTTTTGTGGTGATGTCCGAAATCGTTATCGTAAATGCCTCCTCCGGACGGGCCGCCTGTTTTACTGTAAAAGAAGGCGCCGGCTGGATATCCGCGTACGAAACTTCGATGATTGCTTCTCTCTTTTCCGCTGTTTCGTTTTTGGTTACGTTGAATGAGATGACCCCTGCGGTTTTGGTATCGATGTCCGTTATCCAACTGTCGTTGCATTTGGCAGACAGGGTCGCATTTGCGACGGGGTTTTCGATCGTGTATTCGATTTGGAAAGGGCCTCCTTCAGCCGGAACATCGAGGCTCTCTTTGGCGAATACGATTTCAGGCTGTGCATTCGGAAAGGTCTGTTTCACTTTGAAAGAAGGCGCCGGCTGGATATCCGCGTACGAAACTTCGATGATTGCTTCTCTCT
>OKSP01000909.1_pt1 | contig 13718 bp, 10 predicted proteins | sample 2434041 | NCBI WGS metagenome assembly OKSP01 (sample SAMEA3879593, study PRJEB24766) | human gut metagenome | biome: human-associated habitat; feature: feces | place: USA | collected 1985/1987
AAGCTGACGGACAGAAGGAAGACGGCTGCCTGCCGGAAGAGCCTCCTGATAGATCAGTACACGGAATTTTTCTGTTACCTGCTCATAGATCGGTCTGCGATCCTGATAATCCAAGATAATAATAAGACGTTCCTCCCTTCTGGCTTATGGTGTATTAACTGTATTGATACACTTATTGTACCATATATTTAAAATCTATTCAAGATTTTTATACAAGAAAAAACCGCCAGAAGGCTGGGCATAAGCCGCAGCACACTCTGGCGGATATTAAAAAAAATAAATCTCTGTAATGTTTTACATACGATCCGGTGCGGAAAATCCCAGAAGATCAATACTGGTCTCCAGAATACCTTTTGTCACATCAAGGAGCTTCAGGAAGGATTCCTTCTGCGCCTGATCTTCCTCACTTAAAATCTTTGTCTCATGGTAAAAGCTGTTAAATGCATTGGAAACCTCATAGATATATGCGCAGATCTTGTGCGGCGCTTTTTCCTCAAAAGCATTCTCCACGGTTGCACCGAATTTTGTCAGCTCCAGCATCAGGTTCTTCTGGCTGTCGTTTACAGGATCAAGGATTGTACCTGCTTCAAGGTTGCCGCCCTCTTCTGCAAAACGGTTCAGAATAGATTTGATACGAACGATCGTATAAAGGATATACGGACCTGTATTACCTTCAAATGATGTAAATCTGTCAATATCAAAAATGTAATCCTTGGTAGCCTGATTGGAAAGGTCACCGTATTTGATCGCGGAAAGCCCTACGATCTCTGCAGTTTCTTTCGCATCTTTATCTTTCACGCTGCGATTCTCAACAATCTTGGTAAACATCTCTTCGTTGATGTCTTTAATGAGAGTTTCCAGACGCATAACGCCGCCCTCTCTTGTCTTGAACGGTTTTCCGTCTTTTCCGTTCATGGTTCCGAATCCAAGGAAAGAAAGCTTTGTATCATCTTTTACAAGCCCGGTCTTTCTTGCACAGCGGAATACCTGGATGAAGTGAAGTTCCTGACGTTTGTCTACCACATACAGGATCTCATCCGGGTTAAATAATTTCATTCGCTCTACAATTGTTGCAAGGTCTGTAGTTGTATAAAGAGAAGCTCCGTCTGATTTCAGAAGCATACATGGAGGAATCTCTTTTGCGTCGTTCTCTTCTTTTACATCTACTACAAGTGCACCCTGGTCTACATAGGCAAATCCTTTTTCTTTCATCTCCTCAACCATTCCGGGAATATATGGCTGTGCATCGGATTCCTTTTTCCAGAGATCAAAAGACACATTTAATTTGTCATAGTTGCGCTTCAGGTCTGTAACGGATACGTTCATAATATGGTTCCAGAGAGCCATGTATCCCGGTTTGCCCTGCTGAAGAAGATGAGTTGCTTCCAGAGCTTCGTTTCTGTACGCTTCATCCTCTTTGGACTTGCCGCTTGCACATGGATAAATTTCTTCCAGCTCGCTGATCGTAAATGGTGCTTCCTCCGGATATTCTCCTGTATAAGAATCATCAAAATAAACCAGCTCCGGTTTTCTGTGTTTCAGTTCTGTAATGATCAGCCCCATCTGAAGACCCCAGTCTCCCAGATGAACATCACCGATCACTTTATGTCCTACAAAGCGACCGATTCTCTTAATACTTTCTCCGATGATTGCAGAACGAAGGTGTCCTACATGGAGAGGTTTCGCAACATTTGGTCCACCGTAGTCGATGATGATCGTCTTCGGCTCTTTTGCTGCAGATACGGAAAGTTTCTCGTCTGCTGCCATTTCCTTTAAGTAATCTGCAAGGAATTCACCTTTTACTTTTAAATTGATAAATCCCGGTTTTACGACTTCTGCCATGGAGAAAACCTGGCTGTCTTTTAAGTATGCTACTACATCATCAGCGATCATAAACGGTGCCTTCTTGTATGCTTTGGCTCCTGCCATAGCACCGTTGCACTGAAATTCGCAAAGATCCGGTCTGTTGGATACGGTTACTTTTCCGTAGGATGGGTCGTATCCGGATTTTTCAAATGCTGCGGAAAGTTCTTCCGCCATCTGTTCCATAAGTTTCTTCATTCTTTCCTAACTCCTCAGATTGTTTTATTCTACTACCACTTTTCTTGAACATGCAACTGCAATAGCACCATGTCCGATATGGCATGCAACACTTAATGATAACGGATTCTGCACAATCTCAATTCCGGGGAATACTTCGGCAATTTCTTTCTTAAATTCCTCTGCTTCCTCCTGATTTCCTGTATAAGCAGACTGCAGACACATTTCGCCACGTTTTACGTATTCTGCGAAGCGGTTCTCCCAGTCATTCTGCATAGCCTTGAGCATGACACGTTTTGCCTGCTTCTTGCCTCTTGTTTTGGAATATGCATCCAGCTTCTCACCCTGGATCTGAAGCACAGGTTTCAGGTTCAGAACTGTTCCGATTGCTGCTGCTGCAGGAGTAATCCTTCCGCCTTTCTTAAGGTATTTCAGAGTTTCCAGAGTAATATAGATACTGGAATCCAGCTTCTGCTCTTCCAGAACCTGTTTGATCTGTGTCGCATTTCTGCCCGCATCTCTTAATATGAGGGCATCCAGTACAGATTGTCTCTGCGTAACAGAAATTCTCTGATTGTCTACTACATGTACTCTTCCGTCATATTCCTGAGCCAGTCCCATTGCTGTATCGCAGGATGCACTCAGTCCGCTTGACATTGGAATGTGCACTACTTCATCATACTTTTCCAGTAATGTATTCCAAAGTCCGCATACATCTGCCGGCCCCGGCTGTGAAGTAGAAATAGCCTCATCATTCTTAAGTCTCTCATAAAACTCTTCCTGTGAAAGAGTGATTCCTTCAAGATAAAGCTTCTCGTTAATATAAAAAGGCATTGGAATTACGCTGATTCCAAGTTCTCTTGCCTGGTCCTGTGTTATGCCGCTGTTACTGTCTGTGACAATGGCAATTTTTCCCATATTCATATCTCCTTTGCTTCTGATCCACTTCAGATTTTTTATGTATCAATTATCTTTTCATAAAATTACAGACTATGTTCAGTTTATCATATTTTTTTATGTATCACAATCAGGAACCGCTAATTTATTGCAAAAAAATTCCGCATAGATTGACCCATGCGGAATTTTGACTGCCTGTTTCTATTCTTTTGCGATATTTATGCCAGAATCAGTCCAGTTCCCTTACGATCTTACGTACTGGCAGAACAAATGTAGGTGATACAGATAATTCATCAATCCCCATCTGTATAAAGCGTTCTGTCAATGTAGTATCTGCTCCGAGCTCTCCGCAGATTCCTGCCCAGATTCCCTCTTTATGTGCATTATCAATGACCATCTGGATCATACGAAGTACAGCTTCATGATGAGAATCATAAATATTATCCAGTTTTGCATTCTGACGGTCGATTGCCAGTGTATACTGTGTTAAATCGTTAGTTCCGATGCTGAAGAAATCAACTTCTTTTGCAAGAAGATCACTGATCATAACTGCAGCCGGTGTCTCGATCATTACACCCTGCTCTACGTCATCTTTAAACGGAATGCCCTGCTCTGTCAGCTCTTTCTTAACCTCTGCAACAATAGCCTTGATCTGTTTTACTTCTGTTACAGAGATGATCATCGGATACATAATGGAGATATTTCCGAACATACTTGCTCTGAACAGTGCACGAAGCTGTGTCTTAAATACTTCCGGTCTGTCCAGGCAGATACGGATTGCACGATAACCCATTGCCGGATTCTCTTCGTGTGCCATATCAAAGTAATCAATCTGCTTGTCTGCGCCGATATCCAGTGTACGGATGATTACTTTCTTTCCTGCCATATTCTGTGCTACTGCTTTATAAATCTGGAACTGCTCTTCCTCTGTCGGATAATTATCTTTTTCCAGATAAATGAATTCACTTCTGAAAAGACCAATACCTTCTGCATCATTAGCCAGTACACTGGCTACATCGCCTGTGCTTCCGATGTTTGCGTACAGATGAATCTTATGTCCACTCTTTGTCTCTGTAGTTTTTCCTTTTAATTCTTTGAGCATTGCTCTCTGGCGCAACTCCTCGTCTTTCTGATCCTGATATTTCTTCAGAGTATCTGCATCCGGTTCCACAATAAGAGAACCTGTCTTGCCGTCTACAACTGCCATTTTCCCATCCATGCTGTCATCATATTCAATATTGATCAGCGCCGGGATATTCATAGTTCTTGCAAGGATTGCTGTATGGGAATTGGAAGAACCTTTCCTTGTAACAAATGCAAGAACTTTGCTCTTGTCCATCTGTACAGTTTCACTTGGAGCCAGATCCTCAGCAACGATAATAGATGGTTCTGCAGCATCCATATCTCCCTCATCGTGTCCTGATAATACACGTACCAGACGATCTGAAATATCCTTTACATCTGCCGCTCTTGCTTTCATGTAGTCATCATCCATCTGCGCAAACATGTCTGCAAAATTATCACCTGTTGTTGCTACTGCATACTCTGCATTTACATTCTCCGTACGGATAATGTTATCAATAGAATCCAGATAGTCCTCATCATCCAGCATCATCTGATGCACTTCAAAAATAGCAGCACCTGATTCTCCTACTTCCCGGAGTGCCTTATCATACAGTTTCTGAAGCTGTTCAACTGCTTTCTCTTTTGCTTCCTGCACACGTGTGATCTCTGCCTCCGGATTTTCTACCTTCGTACGCTTTACACTTGTGTCTGCTTTCTGCAAAATAGAAATCTTTCCAATTGCGATTCCTGAAAATACGGACTTACCTTCTAATACTCTCATTACTCCAATTCTCCTTATTAAAGATTATGGCATAACTGTCTGACATCTTCACAGTTACAGATTATTTTTCAAAAACTCTCTCATTACTTCGGCATCTGCCTCTTCATTCTCGCCTTCCACATGTACTGTTATCTGATCTCCCTGTTTTACTGCAAGATTCATAACACAGAACATCCGCTTCGCATCACCACTGTCTGTTCCTTTAAAAATAGTGATATTGCTCGTAAGCTTTCCGGCTTCCTGCACAAGAAGCAGTCCGGGCCTTGCATGTATTCCAAATTTATCTTTGATGATATAGGTAAATGATACCATCCGCGAACTTCCTCCTGTATAAATAATTCTTTTTAGATACTTCATTATAGCACAACCTGTCTTTGTACTTCCATATTTTTTTATTTTTTGTACAAATTTTAGCACATTTCTTGACATCTATACAAATTTGATTGTTTTTCTGTTTAAAATCCACAGAAAAATGGTTATTGTTCACTTCGTTTTCAATAACACGCTTTGCAGGATATTACCAGTAAACAGTAACTAAAAATGTTACAGAAAAACAGACTCAATATACAAAGGTATTGTACATCAAGTCTGTTTTATCTGTGCAGTGTTTATTCACTTCTCAACGCATCAATAGGATTTAAATTTGCTGCTTTCACAGAAGGAAGCAGTCCAAATACCACGCCTATCACTGTAGAAAACAATACTGCGATCACAATTGATGGCACACTGATCGCAGTAGGCGAACCGGTAACCTTTCCCACCACTTTCGACAGCCCGATTCCTGTTATTACTCCGATAATACCGCCAATACTGGTAAGTACGGAAGCCTCTGTCAGAAACTGTCCCAGAATAGTCTTCTTACGTGCCCCGATAGCCTTTTTCAGACCAATCTCTTTGGTACGCTCCGTAACAGAAACCAACATGATATTCATGACACCAATACCACCCACAAGGAGAGAAATACTTGCAATCCAGATCAGCTGATTATTTGTACTCTCACTGAGCTTCTGCATATTCTTAACCTGCTCCATGATATCTTCAGCTTTGTATTTCATGGTTGTATTTCCACCTGTATTCAGGGCTGCAATTAAATTATTCAGCGCATCTGCTGCTGCATTTCCCACCGTACTCATAGTATCTGTGCTGTCTGCTTTCACAATTACATTCTGAGGAACATCAAATTTAAAGGAAATCGGCCAGCAACTGTCCGGAATCATTACACTTCCTACAATCGACTGATAATAAGTGTAATATTCGTCAATACTGTTGATCGTCGGCTGATAATTCTCATCCTGCCGGATCACTCCCACAATCGTATATGGTTCCTGATTGATCTCCACAGTCTGCCCTACCGGGTTCTGTGACGGGAACAGATTCTGTGCCGCATTGTCATCGATCAGCGCAACTTTATTGTAATTTTTGTAGTCATCCTTTACAAATCCCCGTCCTGACTGAATCACATATCCGCAGGTAGCCAGATAGTTCACATCAATCCCGTAAACACTTCCGCCTTCCAGACTGTTATTGTTATTATAAATAGATGCGCTGGTACTGTTATAATAAAAAGTTGCATTCTCAACATGGTCCAGATCTTTCACTTCTTCTTTTACATCATCTGTCAGAATCGGTGCTTTTGAAGAATTTCCATATTCCGCATCATATTGATTATCTCCATCATACAGATAAATATTTACTGTATTGGAACCTGCACCTATCAGGTCTTCCTTAATCTGCTCACTGGTTCCCTTGATGGTAGAAACAATTGCAATGATAGACGCAATACCAATAATGATACCCAGCATAGTCAGGAAGGATCTCATCATATGTGACCATATTCCCTGAAAAGCCAGGCGTATATTTTCAAGCATAAAATGTCTCCTTTCTCAATTAATATCCATACATCTGATCCAGAGTAACTTCTTTTGTCTTTGCGCCCTCTTTCACATCTTTTCCATAAGGAAATGCGATCAGATCATCTTCACTGAGCCCACCTTTGACAATCACACTGTAACCGCTGTCTACAGCTGCACCCACTGAAATCTCCTGTTTCTTCAGGATACCATTATCATCTTTATACACATAGTTTTTATTATTGTCATTTCTGACAAAAGCTTTCTGAATGACCATAATGTTCTCTGCAGCAGATGCTTCATAATTGACAGTAACCCAGTCCTGATCTTCCAACTGAAGTGTCTTGTCACTTACCACTGCTGTAAATGCATAATAAGACACATTTGGATTACTGCTTCCATAGAAGCTGTTTCCGGTTACAGGATATTCCGAAACATCCATAACATCTGCCTCAAAAGATCCGCTGGTATAACTTGTACAGTTAAGCTTTGTGCCTTCTTTAAAATCATCGAGCATCAGTTCACTCACAGAACCTACAACATAAAAACCATCACTGCTTTTTATCTTGATCAGAGCCTTACCGTCAGTTGTCTCACCGCTTCCGGAATCCCCCACATAAGTAACCGTACCATCCAGTTTTGCAGTGATAAGCTTTTTATTCGCTTTCTTTTCCAGCTGTGATATCTTGATATCGCTTTCCTGAAGATCCAGCTTAAGGCTGGCAATCTTACTCTTCTGATACTTAATAGCATCTGCCCTGGAAACAGGGGTTCCGGTAGGTTCATCATTCCCACCAGGATTATCATCTCCTCCATCATCTGGATTCTTATCATATTTATCTGCATCTGCCAGTGTAAATTCCACCTCTGCAAATTCATATACCGGTTTCTCCAGAAAACTTCCGTTTACCAGATAATAACCTGTGCAGGAGGTTTTCAGATCATCATAGTCCGCTATTGTATCATTCTGATGAAATTCCAGACGGTACCAGTAACCACCCTGATTAACAACTTTGGTTCCATCAGGACTGTATCCTGCAAGTTTATTAAAGAATGAACCCATTACTGTTACTTTTTCTTTTGCACTGCTACACAGATATACATATGGATCGTCCTCTGTGCCACTTCCTGTAAACGGAACAGAATCTGCATCCAGTTTCTGATAAAACGGCTCGTCACCATCAGTGATATTCGGATCACCTTTTCGGTAATAGGGATCAAAATATGTGGTATGGTCATCCAGTGCCGGCGTTGGCGTTGGTGATAATTCCGGCATATCATTTTTTCCGGAATTAAAATCATCCTTCTCTCCGTCACTGAATCCATTTGCTGAAGGATCCGTATATGCCGGAATATCATTATCCGCAGATGTTCCATCTGATGAACCGCCTGTATTTCCGGTATCTGTTGAAGCATCATCTCCCGGTAAATCTGACTTGGATGAAGAATTGTCTGAGCCCGCATTATCCACTGCATCTCCATCTGTAAAAGCAGATAACAAAAACGGATGCATGGCTGCTGCCAGATAATTACCGGACATATCTGTTGCGGATGATAACGTATCATCCGGTTTCATATCATCATCGCCTGTATCATTATCAGTTCTTCCTGTTTTTGAATTCAGGTTATCGGCGTCTGTACCCGCATCTGTTTCCTCTACAGGTCCACCATTCTGAAGGCTGTTCAATCTGTTCACTGCTTTATTTAAATCCTGCTCCAGTTTCTGTTTTTTCAGCTTTGCTATATTCAGTTCCATTTCCACCAGAGTAGTATCAAAAGAAATCAGAGGATCCCCTTTTTTTACGGCATCTCCCTTTGTCACATAAATCTGATCAATAATCAGGTCTTTATCACCGTTTACTGTCTGTGTTGCACTGGATGTAATGGTTCCGTCAAGCGTGGTGGAAGGTGTATAAAATTCCTGCAGTAATCCGCTCACAGGAGTAACCGCCACTGTTTTCTGGCTGTTTTTCTTCAGCTGCATCAATCCCGCTGTAATTCCGCTTCCTGCGATTACCACCACAAGCACTCCTGCGAGGATTTTCTTTACTTTGCCCATGAAGATCACCTCTTTTCCTGAAGGATACCATCTTTGATCGTAACCACCCTCTTCGCATGTGCGGCAATATCCGCATCATGGGTGATCATCAATACAGATACCCCCTCATCATTCAGCCTCTGGAAAAGTTCCATAACCTGCGCACCTGATTTACTGTCAAGAGCACCTGTAGGTTCATCTGCAAGAAGAAGTTTCGGGTTATTGACGATCGCCCTGGCAATGGCAACCCTCTGCATCTGACCTCCTGAAAGCTGATTTGGCTTAAAATCCACTCTGTCCGCCAGGCCCACTCTGTCAAGTGCTTTCAGAGCGCGTTCTCTTCTCTCCTTCTTAGGTACCCTCGCATAATTTAATGGCATCTCAACATTTGCCAGAGCACTCTGCTTAGGGAGAAGATGAAAACTCTGAAAAACAAACCCTATCTTATTCAGCCGGATATCTGACATTTCATTCTCCGAACACGCCTTAATATCCACTCCATCCAGAAAAAAAGTCCCCTCTGTCTGCTTGTCCAGACATCCGATAATGTTCATCAGAGTAGTTTTTCCCGAACCAGATGGTCCCATAATTGCCACGTATTCTCCTTCTTCCATGGAGAAATTCACATCTTTTAATACCGGAACTTTCATTTTACCCTGCTGATATTCTTTATATATACCCTTTAATTCCAGTATCATTCGATCCCCTCCACGTCTTCACCTGCGCTCATACCAGGTGCCTCATCGATTGGTACAAGTTCCTCATTTGGATCAATCGAGTCATCCGAACTGTCATCTTCAGAACCCTCTTCCATATCTGGATCTGTATAGGCTTCCCCATCTGCGGAATCTGGCTGTTCATCATCCATATTTCCATGATCAGCATCCATATCTGTAATCCCGTCCGCGCCTCCGCTCATTGTCTGAGCCAGATCTCCGATCTCTGTTTTTTCGCCTTCTTCCAGAGCCGCTGTCGGGAATGCAATCGCATCTTTCTTTGTAAGGCCCTCAACAATCTTATATTCTCCAAGATCATCATCATGTTCTCCAAGTGTTACATAACGCTTCTCCAGTCTGTTCTTATCGCTGGCTGCCCATACATACGGTTCATTGGTATCTGTGTCCAGAATATAGTAATCACTGAGCCACAGACCGTCTTTTTTCTCATCCTGTCCGATGTCACGTTCTATGTACACATGCTGTCCAAGCATCAGATTCTCAGAGGAATCCAATTCCACATAAAAAGGATAAGAAGTAGACGTTGTCTGATCATCGGAACTGGTACTTGCCATACCCATATACATATCATTACTGCTGTCATCTGAAGTTCCATTATTCACATCTACGGATCCCATCGTTCCTTTCCATGTTTTACTGCTGTCTACTCTGGAACGGATGATCACTGCCTCTCCGGGTACAATAGAATCCCTGTTCTGTTCATTAACTTTACCTTTTACTCTGTAAGCACCTGTACTGAGAATTGTAATAAATGCAGAACTGTCCGAACTTCCGTCACCTGACGACATGCTACTGTCCATTGCACTGCTGTCATCCACAGAATCACCGTCGTCACTTGTCATTTTGGAAGTGTCAATTTTCTGTATCACACCATCTATTTCACTTCGAACCTCTGTATTCTGTGTTGCGCTCTGAAGTTTATCAATTTCAGACTGTTTACTCTTCTGACTATATTCATTCTTCTTGAGATTCATTTTGTTAGTCTCGATTTCAATGGTATAGGACAACTGATCTTCGGCCTTTGCTTTTTTCTTCTCCGCTTCCAGCGTAGCTATCTGTTCTGTCAGGCTGATCTGTTCATTTTTTAATCTGTCCAGATCCAGTTGCGCCTGCTTCAGATCATCCTCAATACTGCTGAGATCATATTCAAAAAGAAGCTGTCCGGCCTTTACCTCTTCTCCGGTCTTAACTTCCACTTCTTTTACTTTTCGTCCACTTTCTATTTTTACGTTTACAGTTTTCTGCGGTTCTACCACACCGGCAAACCGATTTACCGCTGTTGTTTCAGATCCGGTGATCACACTTACTTTTGACACATACACAATAGAATCACCGGTTCCACTCTGACCGTTTCCTTTAAAGTGATACCAGACTCCGGTTCCGATACCGCCTGCTGCGATCAGGATTCCCAAAACGATAATAATACGTTTCTTCATAAATTGCCTCCTTGATATTGTCACCTTGTTCAGGCTAACATCTATTATACACTACTGCTTCTTTATATTATTATTATTCATTTTCCTATCATATCAGATTCCGTCTTAAAATAAAAGCTTTGTAACTAAATGGCAACATTTTTCACAATTTTTTCACGTTTTTCTTATGAATTTCGTTCACCTTTTTCACTTTTTTGACAGTCAGTACAAAATCTGTTAAAATAAACAGAAAAGTAACTGTCAAACAGTTGCACAGAAAGCACTGTGAAAGGAAAGAACACGTATGAATATAAACAAACACCTGATTCTTCTTTTCTCTGTCTTATTTTTTCTTTTTGCTGTATCTGTAAGCAGCGGCTGTTTCCGCAAAAATGAGTCAGATGTAAAGAGTGTAGTCAGAAATGAACTGGATCAGTTAAAAAATCTCGATTCAGAAACTACGCAAAAATACATACCCTATACAGAGCTGTTCCCCGATGCCACAGAGAATACTGATTTAACTGATGAAATCAATAAAACCTTTTCTCTCTTTTTCCGGAAATTTAATTACAAAATTTCGGATGTCATCGTCGGCACAGCCAATCATTCTGCCACTGTTTCTGTCAAACTGACCACAATCGATTCCAAAGTTCTTGCCAGAGATTTTAAAGCAGAACTTCTCCGGACACAGATCACAGAGTCAGCCCAGGCACAAAAAGGAAATATCAAAGATTCTTCCAGATCTCTTGAGGCTCATTATCTGATCCTGAATCATCTTTTAAACACAAATGACTATGATACAGCTGAGACAGACTGTAACATACAGCTTGTCAATACAGGCAATGATAAAAAGGAAAAATGGAAGATCCAGCGTACCAATTCTCTGGAAGATGACCTTGTCGGCGGTCTTATAGCTGATCTGGCAGATCCGGATATCCTTTCACCGGAAGATACCCTGACCGTATATCTTGACACTCTACAGAAACTGGATTTGAAAGAAATGACATCTTATCTGGGTGTAGTAAATATCATGAATACATCCGATACTGCAAAAAATTCCATTGCCTCAGCACTTGCCGAACAGATTCATAAAAATTTTAATTATGTCATTAAATCCAGCAGTGAAAATGGATACAATGCCACTGTTACAACTGAAATTACAACCTTTGACAGTGATTCGATCCTGGCTGATTATCAGGAAAAGCTTGATAAATATCTGGCTTCTGCTGACGCAGTTATCGATGGCTCCCAGAAACGATACGAGAAATCTTTCGAAATTCTTCTGAACAGCATCAATGATAATACCGTTACTACCGTCAATGATGTAGATTTTGTTCTACTCAATGATGGGGTATCCTGGAAACTTCAGGATGAGGGAAATACTTTGGGAAATGCTATTTTCGGTACTTTGACAGATTCTCCTCTCGAGACTTCTGATTCTGAGGATGAAAATATTTCTGCCGATACAGATAAGCAGACAGATGATAATACTTCTACTGAAAGCAGTTCCAATTAACGATTAGTCAATCGGATATTCGCAATCCGCTTCCGCTACTTGCTCATAACCAAATAACTGCTTCGCAGTTTGGTTAAACAACTAAAAAGGCCACCATATCACAGAAATGTTCCTTTCCCGAATCATTCTATGATATGGTGGTCTTTTTAATCTTTGTCTTATTCTTTTTACATCCCCGTTATAATTTTGATAAACAGTAAAACCAGAACGATCAGAATAATCGGTCTTACGATTTTATTTCCATTTTTCATTACCATTCCAGATCCTACATAATGCCCTGCAATGGAAAAAACAGAAGCTGCAAGTCCAAGATATATGACAATCTTTCCACTAAATAAAAAAACAACTAATGCCATTATATTAGAAGAAAGATTTGCAAGTTTCATAGTTCCGGAAGCTTTCGCTACGGGAAGTTTTGCTACTCCTGTATATAAAATAAGCAGAAACGTACCAGTTCCCGGCCCATAAAAGCCATCGTAGCAGCCAACAGCCAGAGAACACACCGCACACAAAATCCACTGTTTCTTTCGGGAAATCTCTACATTGCTGTTATCATCCAGATTTTTCTTCTTCATTACATAAAACGCAACAATAGGAAGTACTGGAATCAGCATCCATTTTAATATCTTATCACTGGCAAGAAGCGCAATATGAGCGCCTGCAAAAGAACCGACAAGAGCCATGGAAATACATGGCAGTGCAACTCCCCAGTCTACAAATTTATTCTTACATAAACGTGCTGTTGAAATCGCTGTCCCAGTTGCCGAGGATAATTTATTCGTTGCTATCGCATTGTGCATCGGAACCCCTGCAAGCAGATACGCAGGCAGGGAGATCAAACCACCCCCGCCTGCGATAGAATCAACTAATCCTGCAAGGAATACCAACGGGCATACAATCAAAAACGTCTGAATTGTAAGCTCCATCCTTATTCAGTTACTTCCTCCGGTCTTACTTCCAGTTCCAGTTCTTTTAACTGCTCCTCGCTTACGCGGCTCGGAGACTGAGTCATCAGACAGGAAGCATCTTTAACCTTCGGGAATGCGATTACGTCACGGATGCTGTCAACTTTCGCCATAAGCATTACCAGACGGTCAAGTCCGTATGCCAGTCCGGCGTGAGGCGGAACTCCATATTTGAATGCGTCCAGAAGGAATCCGAACTGCTCGTGAGCAGCTTCTTTTGTGAATCCGAGTGCTTCAAACATTCTCTCCTGAATATCATCCTGATGGATTCTGACACTTCCTCCACCAATTTCATTACCGTTTAATACGATATCATATGCTTTTGCACGAACTTTTCCAGGATCTGTATCCAGAAGTGGAAGGTCCTCTTCCATAAGCATGGTAAATGGATGATGCATTGCTGTGAAACGATTC
>OKSP01000916.1_pt1 | contig 13641 bp, 6 predicted proteins | sample 2434041 | NCBI WGS metagenome assembly OKSP01 (sample SAMEA3879593, study PRJEB24766) | human gut metagenome | biome: human-associated habitat; feature: feces | place: USA | collected 1985/1987
GCCCACGCCGCCCGCCACGAACAGGTAGCGGCGTTTGCGCAGCTCTTCGAGGGGCATTTTGACGAATTCCGAAGGGTGGCCCAGCGGACCTGCGAAGTCGGCGAGAGCCTCGCCCTCGTTCCGTGCGCAGATTTTGCGTGTCGAGGCGCCGATGGCCTGGATGACCAGCGTGACGCTTCCCTCCGCTGCGTCGTAGTCCGAGATGGTGAGCGGGATGCGTTCGCCGTGCTCGTCGGCGCGGACGATGACGAACTGCCCGGGTTGCGCCGAATGTGCGACGCGCGGTGCGAGGACTTGCATCAGCCAGATGCCCTCAGCGAGGAGTCTTTTTTCAAGTATCGGGTACATCAATATATTTTTTCCGGCCGCTGCCGTCGGGCGGGAGCCGCATTTTGTCGTTATTCTTCGATGATGGCCGTCACCCTCAGCCGCCGCATCGGGCGCAGCGGGTCGTTGGTGACGATCATCACGAAATCGGTCAGCACGCCGAAATCCTGTTCGCCCGGGTCGACGGACACCTTCGCCGTGAAGGAACTGCCCGCCGGGATGCGTTGTCCGGGGACGAGCGTCGTGGCGATCCTGCCGTTGGTTTCGACGGCGCGCACGACCAGTTCGGCACTGCCCGTATTCGAGAGCGTAAAGGTACGTTCCTGCCTGGGGGCACCATGCTTTACCGGGCCAAATTTAATAATATTTTCGATTATCTGTGCTTTCGGGGCGTTTTGTCCTTCGGCGCCTGTTGGCGTCCGGTCGATGCCGATGCCGTGGGTGACGATCGCCGTGCCGTTGGTGCGGCCGTCGACGCGCACCTCGAGGGCGTCGCGCAGCGTGCCGTAGCGGGGGTCGGCCTCGGGGATGAGGTAGGCAACGTTGATCGATCCCTGTTCGCCCGGTGCGATCTCGCGCGGGGCGGTCACCGTCAGCAGCCCGCTCGATTCCAGCGGGTGCAGTTCGAGCCGGATGGTTTTGCCCGAGGTGTTCGCATAGCCGATGGCGGACTGTACCTGTTGCCCGGGGCGGATGTAGGAGAAGGCGTTGAGGGTCGTGGAGAGCCGCAGCCCTCCGCCCGCATCGACCGGGTAGAGCTCCTCGGTGGATTTCATGCGCGGCGTGACATTGCCCCGGATGGTGAGCGTGGCAACCTTTTTCCGCTCGGAGGAGTAGACGCCCAGTTCCTTGGTGAAGGCGCCGGGGCGGTTGGCCGGGTCGAATGTCACCTTGACGGTGGTTTTCTCGCCGGGGCGGATCGGACGCTTGGTGAATTGGGGTACCGTGCAGCCGCAGGTGGTGACCACGTCGAGGATCACCACGGGCGTATTGCCGCGGTTCTCGCCCGTGAACATATGGCTCACGCGGCCGTCGGTTTCGCGGATCGTGCCGAAATCCCAGGTGTCGGGGGTAAAGACCAGTTGTGCCTGCGCCGCCGTTGCGAAAGCGCAAAGAGCCAAGAGTGTGAGGAGGATATGTCGTCGTGCCGTCATGGTGCTGATTGGTGTCTATGATGCAAAGGTACATTTTTTGAGAAAAAATCGTGCAATAATTTTGCGGGAATGAAATTTTGCTATATATTTGCACTCCGAAACGGTTGAAAAACCGATTTCCGAATGCCTGAATAGCTCAGTTGGTTAGAGCACATGACTGTTAATCATGGGGTCCTAGGTTCAAGTCCTTGTTCAGGCGCAGATGCGCGAGGGTTGCGTAAGGTTCTTTCAGAAACGCCTGCAGGGTAGGTGATAAAAAGAATGAAAAATTTCGATGAAAAATTTGGAGTTCATGTATTTTGAATTACCTTTGCAGTCCCAAGCCATTCACTACGGGAGCTTAGCTCAGCTGGTTCAGAGCGTCTGCCTTACAAGCAGAGGGTCGGGGGTTCGAATCCCTCAGCTCCCACAACTGAAAATCAGCCACTTACAGTAATGCAAGTGGTTTTTTTGTGCCGGGAGCATAGCTCAGTTGGTTTAGAGCGCCTGCTCGACAAGCAGGAGGTCTGCGGTTCAAATCCGCATGTTCCCACTAATGAAAATCAAGCAGTTACAGCAATGTGGCTGCTTTTTTCATATGTGCTGTTTTCGTGGTTTACTGCTGTTTTTAGCTTTCGAGTTAAACCGGGAGTTAAACCAGAAAACCACATGGCAGCAGGTATTAGCATCTTGTGTTACAAATCAAAAATGCTTGCAAACGGAGCGCATCCGCTGATGATTCGTGTCTGTAAAGACGGACGGAAGGAATTATGTCTTTGTGCGGCGTCTTCGGTTTCGGATCTGTTCCTGAACATGCGGTACAGGAACCCTGCTGTTTTCGCGGCGCACTTCATATACGGCGCATCGAATGCGGAACGGTCTGGGCGGCCGGTGCTTCGGTGTGCCGGCTCGCTTCGTCCATGATTTCCGCGGGGTTTCATGGTATGCCTGACGGAAACGGGCCGCCCCGCAAAAAGGGCAGCCCGCTCGATGTATACGGCCGGGAGGGTCAATAACCCTCGGCCTCGGTGAAATCGTTGCTTTCGTTGAAGCGCGTCTGTGTGTAGACATGGTTGAAACTGTCGGTCGCACGAACCACGATGCCGGTCGCTTCGGGATTTTTCAGCTTGCACTGGTATTGGTGGTAGCAGGGGCTGGTGCCGCTTTCCACCGGATGTTTCTCGACCCCGATGTGGTAGCCGCGGATCCAGCGGTCGCCGTAGCTCTGCGACATCTCCGTCATAACGCTCCACGTCTTGCCGCCGTCTTCGGACAGTTCGACTTTCCAGGTCGTGCCGTCCATCCCGGACGTGAAGACGTTGGCTACGACTACGTCCGCCCCGACATCGTATTTGTAGGTCGCATAGGGGCCTGCGAACTCGGCGTTGCCACGATAGAGCCGGATCTGGTAATCGTCGGCGCGCTGCGAGGCCTTGAAATAGGTGTCGATGATTTCGGTGCCGTCGATCTCGTAGACCATGAAGCCGTTGGGCGTGCCGTCGCCGCCGCATGTCGAACGCCAGAAATAACCGCACGTGCCGCCGTGGATGCGTTCGAAGAGTTTATGCGAGCGCATGTGGTAAGGCTGGAAATAGTGCGTATGGGCGCACATCAGGGTGGGGTTCTTATACCTGGAGATCATGTCGAGCACCTTTTTGCGGTTGAGGTAGCCCGTGTTGTCGCGCAGCGGGATGTGGTAGTAGAGGATTACCATTTTATCCGTCGGGACGAAGCTCAGGTCTTTCTCCAGCCATGCCACCTGCTCGTCGGTGAAGCCGCCCGTGTAGTCCGTGCCGGTGAAGATGATGTTGTCCATCGCTATGAAATGCACGTCGCCGCGGTTGAACGAGTACCAGCGCGGCCCGAGCACGTCGCGGTAGGTGTCACCCGTATAGTCCACCGAACTCTTGTCGTGGTTGCCGATCGTGGTGAAGAACGGGACGCCCGTTTCACCGAAGGCGCGTTTCATCGAGGTGAAGGTCTGGGCGTCGCCCTTGCCCAGGATGTCGCCAAGGGCGATGCCGACCATCGGGATCGAGTACTTGGCGGCGATCTTCTTCACGTCGGGTACCGTTTCCGTGCGGAACCGATGTATATGGTCGTTGTTGTCGGGCTGCGGGTCGCCCAGCCCGAAGAGCAGGAACCGCTTGTCGCTTTGGGCGAGCTTGCTAAGCGTGAAGTCTGCCCGGTAGGGTTTCGAACTGCTGCCGGTGACGGAGTTGGCCGCCTGGTAGGCACCCTGGTAGGAGCCGAAGTTCGCCTGTGCCGGGATCTCGTACCCCGAAGGCACGGAGATGAATACGTGCTTGGCGTTGGGGTCGCGCACGATCTGGTAGACGCCCTTCTTATCGCTCGCCACGACGCTGTACCCGTCGCTCACGACGACCCCTTCGAGGGGGTTGCCCTCCTTGTCGCTTACCAGCCCGTAGAGGGTGATGCCCTTGTCGGGCGTGATCTCCGTTTTGCCCCCGTCGTCATCGCCGCCGGGTTTGGGCAGTTCGGTGATCATTTTGTCGTCTCCGCCGCAAGCCATCATTGCCGCAGCTACCAGTGCTGCGGCCGGGAGGCGGAGTTTCCGGCGGAACCATGTGAAGATTGAATCGTTTTTCATAGTTTGTTTTACTGTCAACCCGACCGCCGGTTCGGGCGGTCGGGTCGGTGATTGTCAATTACCAGTTGGGGTTTTGCGGAATGTTGGCCCGCTGCAACTCTTCGGTCGGGATCGGGAAGAGGTAGTGCTTCTCGAGGAATACGCGGTCCTCCTTCCAGAAGCGTTCCATGCGGTAGGTTTTGCCGCCCACCGATATCTTGCCGTTGGGGTCTTCCACGGGGCGCATGCCGCAGATGCGGTGCTGCGTCTTGGGGTAGGCGCCGTATTTGTCGAAATACAACTGTGCCTTCTGGTCGTTCGTCCCCTGGATCGAACTCCACTGGGCATCCTTGGCCAGTTCTTCGGGGCTGGTCGGTTCGAGGTAGAACCGCGTCGAGAAGAAGCGGCTCTTTTCGTGGTAGAGCTCTACGCGGCGTTCGCGCAGGATGTAGTCGAGCAGTAACTCCTTGTTGGTCTGCGCGGCCGGCGGGATGGGGGCCATGAACGAACGGGCACGCAGCTCGTTCATCAGGTTGTAGACCTCGGGGGTGGCGCCCTTCGAGCGGGTGACCGCTTCGGCATAGACCAGGTAGATCGTCGCCAGGCGGATCAGCGGCGCATCGAAGTTCCAGTTGCCCGACATGCCCTTGGTGTAATAGCCGTCGAAATATTTGCGGGTGAAGTAGCCCGTCGACGTGGAGTTGGCGGCGTTGATGGCGTCGGCACCGGTGGCCGTATTGATCCACTTGCCCTTGAACATGGATCCGTGGTAGATGATGTCGCGGTAGAAACGCGGGTCGCGGTTGACATAGGGGTTGCCGTCGTCATAGGCCTTGGCCATGTCCTGCTCGGAGATCAGGCTGCCGTAGAGCGCCTTGTGATTCTGCTTGAGCGCATAGATCGGATAGCCGTAGCCGTCGGGGCCGATCACCTCGTATTCGTCCACCTGATCCTGTACGGGTACCTCGCGTGCCTGTCCCTGCGCCGAAGGCGGGTACATGTCGTTGTGGTAACCCACGGTCTTGCAGTGGAGGTGGAAGAAGATCCATTCGGCCTTCTTGGCGTCGTTCATCGTGCGGTGGAACAGCTCCCAAAGACGGCTGTAAACCGCGCCGTTGCTCTGATCCGTGCCGCCCGAGTCGGTCGTCTGGCTTTTGGGCGAACCCTGGTAGAGCGAGTAGCGTTTCTGTCCCTCGGCCTCGAAATCCATCACGGCCTTGGCGGCTGCGGCTGCGGCGTCCCAACGCGCGGGGTCGTACGACTGGTAGACCGACGCATAGTTGCGGGTGTCGCCCTTGAGCGTCGACCCGTTGTAGAGCGGCGTGGCTGCGATCCAGAGCGCCATGGCCTTCAGCGCCAGGCAGGCGCCTTTCTCCACGCGGCCGAACTGATCCATCAGGTTCTGCGCCGGGACGCGGGCATAGGCCTCGTCGCAGTCGCGACAGATCTTCTCGACGATCGTATGGATGTTCTCGCGTTCGAACGGCGGCAGTGCGTTGGGGTTTACCGTATAGTCGACGTAGGGACATTCGCCGTAGCTTTTCAGCACGCAGTAGTGCAGGTAGGCGCGGATGAAGAGCACCTCGCCGATACGCTGCGAGAGCGTGCCGGGGCGTGCTTCGGAATCCGGGGTGTTGTACTTCTCGATACCTTCGAGGATGACGTTGGCGCAGCGGATGTCTTCGTAGAGTTTGGGCCAGAAGGTGTGGCAGGCACCCGCATTGGTCGTGGCGTTGCACGAGGTGTAGAGCTGGGAACCCGGTTCCCAGTCGCCGTCGTTGAACTTGTTGGACCATCCGTTCTCGGCCGAAGAGCCTTCGCATTCGTCCGTGAGCGCAGAGTCGCTGAAGAAACGGATGTGCACGAGCGGCTGGTCGGCGGCGCGGGCGTAGAAGTAGAGCCGGTTGATCAGGCTTTCAGTCTCGTTGAAACGCGAGAATATGTCCTGATCCGTTTTGTCGCCCTGCGGGGTCTTGTCGAGGAAATCCTCGCAGGAAGCCATCAGCGTGACTGCAAAGCAGCTACAGAGCAGATATAAGATTTTTTTCATTGTCATTGGTTTTTGTTGGGTTAGAATGTCATGTTAAGGCCGATGTTGATGACACGCTGTACGGGGAACCAGCTGCCGTCGCCGTTCTTGATCTCGGGATCCATGTCGACGTCGCCCAGGTTGTCGAACGTGAGCAGGTTCTGTCCCTGCACGTAGATGCGGACGTTCTGGATGCCGGCTTTCGAAGTCCAGGCTTTGGGCAGCGTGTAACCGATCTCGACGTTCTTCAGGCGGATGTACGAAGCGTCGTAGAGGAAGAGGCTCGAATACTGCTGTTTATTGTTGTTGTGGATGCCGTAGTGCAGGGCGGGGTATTTCGCCGTAGCTGCCGTTTCGGGCGTCCAGCGGTCGAGGTGCATCCGGCGTACCTTGCCGATACGCGACTGGTCGTAGAGCGGGAAATCCCATACGGCCGGGCCGCTCAGCTGTACGGAGCAGAGTGCCGAGCCCTGCCACAGCATGCTGAAGTCGAAGCCCTTGTAGGAGAGTCCCAGCGGAATGCCGAACTGGATCTCGGGCGTACGGGGGTTGCCGATGGCGGCGCGGTCGTAGTTGTTGACCACGCCGTCGCCGTTGAGGTCTTTGTAGACCACGTCGCCCGGCTGTACGGGGCCCCAGATGGCGAATCCGCTGCCGCCGTTCATCGCGTTCAGGCGGTCGGCCTCGCCTTGGTCGGCCACGAAGTGGTCGAAGATGTAGCAGAAATTCTCATCGAGGCGTTTGCCGGTCTGGTAACGCCACGGGCAGTCGCGGCCGTTGTTGTCGATGTAGGAGATTTCGTTGCAGTATTTTATCTTGTTGCGTGCGAACGTGAAGTTCGGGCGGATGTAGTAGCGGAAATGCTGCCCGATATGACCGTTCCAGCCGATTTCGAATTCGACGCCGTGGTTGTCGACGATACCCGAGTTGACGATCGGGGCGACCTGCCCGACGATGTAGGGGAACCCGACCTTGTCATCCCCCGAGAGCGAAGTGAGGATGTCGTAGCGGTGCTCCTTGAAGACATCGAGCGTGAAGGTCAGCCGCTGGTTGAAGAACTGGGCGTCGATACCGAAGTTGAACTTGCGGGCCTTCTCCCACGTCAGGTTCGGATTGGCGAACACGCCCTCGACCAGGTAGCTGGTATAGCCGGCCTCGGTCTCGCCGAAATAGGTGGTCATGCCGTCCGACGACTTGTAGTATTGCAGGTAGGAGAAACGGTTGCCCGAGAGCTGGTCGTTACCCACCAGACCGTACGATGCGCGCAGCTTGAGGTGGTCGAGCCACTTTACGTCCCTCATGAATCGCTCCTGCGTGATGACCCAGCCGACGGCGCCTGCCGGGAATACGCCGTAGCGCTTGCCGCGGGCGAAGTTCTCCGAGCCGTTGTAACCGATGTTGAACTCGAAGAGGTACTTGTTCCGGTAGTCGTAGGTCGCGCGGCCCGAAAATCCCATGTAGCGATAGGGAACCTGGTTGCTGATGACCTTGTTCTGCAGGTAGAAGAGCAGCATGCCCGACACGTTGTGGTCGCCGAATTTGCGGGCGTAGTCCAGGCGCGCCTGGAAACGCGACGTCCCTTCGGGCGAGCCGTGGCTGATGCTGTTGCTTTGCGCATCGTCCGTGGTTCGCTGGTTGGCGGTTACATAGGTGCCGTTCTTGATCCAGTAGTCGGCGTTGTTCTTCCACTCGTCGATACTGTATTCGGTGGGGAGCATCCACGTCGAATAGCCCGGGTAGGTCAGGTTGCCCGTGCTGTGGGTCGGCACGCTGTTGTTGATGGTGTGCTGGTTGTAGGTGTCGTAGGAGAACTGCGCGGCGACGCTCAGGCCCTTGGTGATGAAGTCCAGGTCGTGGCTCAGTTTGAACGATCCCTGCAGGTAGCGGCGCGTACGTTTGCTGAAGCCGGTGCGGTTGAGCTGCCCGAGCATATTGTAACGGTAGTCGTTGTCGGCATAGAGCAGGTAGCCGCCGTTCTCCTCGAAATCGGCCTGGTTGACGTCGTTGTGGTTGTTGGGCAGGATGATCGGCAGGTAGGGGGGCTGCGTGTTGGCCAGCGAGATGATGTTGGCCGCCGTGGCGCCCGGGTAGTTGAACTCCGTGACGCGGGCGCCCAGGTCGACCGAGATCTTCAGCCGCTTGGTGGCGTCGACATCGACGTTGGCGCGGAAGTTATAGCGCAGGAACTTGTTGACGTTGTCGGAGTTCGAATGCTTGTAGTTGCCGCCCTGGTTATAGTAGCTGCCGAGGATGAAATAACGGGCGCGGTCGGTGCCGCCTCGTACCGAAAGGCTGTAATCCTGGAGGATCGACGGTTTGAATGCGTAGTCGAAGTAATCCCAGTTGTAGCCCAGGCCGTCGGAGTTGTCGCCCTTGGCGCGGCGGAAATTGCTGATCGTCTCCTGGGAGAAGAGCGATGCCGAGCCGGGATCCAGCGAGGGGTTGTCGTTGAGCATCGCCTCGTTGTAGAGGGTCGCATAGTCTGCCGAACCCAGGTAGTCGGGGTAACGGATGGGTTCGCTGACACCGACCGACGCCTTGAAATCGACGGTCGGTTTTTCGCCCTTACGGCCGCGCTTGGTCGTGACGATGATCACGCCGTTGGCGCCGCGGATACCGTAGGGTGCCGTCGCCGAAGCATCCTTGAGGATCGTGAAGGTCTCGATCTCGTCCGGGGAGAGGTAGCTCATGTCGCGCTCGATACCGTCGACGATCATGATCACGTCCGACTTGCCGTAGGTCGATTTACCGCGAATGTTGAGCTGTGCGGCGTCGTTACCCGGTTCGCCGCCGTTGAACTGGTTGACCAGCAGGCCCGGCATGCGCCCGGCCAGCGCATTGTTGATGTTGGCCGTGGGGGACTGCTTGAGGTCTTTGGTGGTGATCGTCGAGATCGAACCGGTGATGGTCTCCTTCTTCTGTACGTTGTAACCTACCACCACGACCTCTTCGAGCGCCTTGCTGTCCTCGACCATCGTGATGTCGATCCTCGTGCGGTTGTTTACGTTTATCTCCTGCGGGGCATAGCCGATGTAGGAGACCATCAGCGTCGCTTCGGCGTAGGGAACCGTGATCGTATAGCTGCCGTCGGAGTTCGATACGCTGCCCGAGGAGGTGCCTTTGACGACGATGGTCACGCCGATCAGCGGGCTTCCCGCGTCATCCTTGATGATACCCGAGACCTTCAGCTGCGAAGAACGCGCCTGGGTGTCCGGGGCGGCTGCCGTCCTGTCTGGAGAGGCCGTGGCGGCCCCTCCCAGACAAAACAGACACAATATCAGTGTTATAATATGATATTTATTCATAACCGTATTGTATTCTTATTGGGTTTTACTCTCTTGTCGTGATTCTGATTGTCGTTTCCGCCGAATTGGTTTTGGAAGCCTCGTCGCATACGGTCTTCTTATCTTCGACACCCTTTTCCCAGGTTTTCTGGAAGACATAGACCGCTCCGACGCTGGTCGCCTGGTAGAGCGTCGCATCGATGGTGCACTTGCAGGTGCAGTTCGTGATCGTGGTGACCTTGTCGTTTTCTATGGCGACGATGCCGGCCACGATCGGGCGCCATTTGTCGGTTTTGTGGTTGGCCACTGCCGTAATGTCGCCGTAGTTCTCGCAACCGTCGAAAACGGCATTGTCGTCTCCGGATACGGCGATACCCGCGATGTCGCGCTCGACGGCCGCCGTGAGGTTGCCGCGGTTGGTGCAGTTTTTCAACGTGAAGGCTCCGGCGACCTTGCCGGCGATGCCGCCCATGTAGAAGAGGTCGTAGTCGGCCATCGTGGGGCTGGTCATGTTACCCGTGTTTACACAGTTTTCGATCAGGGCCGGCGACGCCACCTTTTCGGCAATGCCGATCAGACCGCCGACCGATGCCGTCGAAGCCGCGATGTCGGCCTCGTTGCGGCAGTTGGTCATCCTGAGCGTATAACCCAGGCCTGCGTCCGATCCGACGCAGCCTACGATACCGCCCGTGCGGCGATATTTCGTGCCGTTGGAGTTGTTGAACGTGATCTTGCCCTTGTTGACACAATTGTCGAACACGCCGTAGCCGGTGGCCAGGATACCGCCCAGCGAGTGGAACTGGTGCCCCGGATCGGCGAAGGTGACGGTGAAGGTGCCTTCGTTGGTGCAGTTGCTGAACGTCCAGTTCGATTTCTCGGCATGGCCGAACAATCCTCCGTATTGGCCGGTGTCGACGGCGCCCGGGAAGTCGAAGCTGAAATTGCCTTTGTTCGTGCAGTTCACGAGCGACCCTTCCGTTTTGTCCGCGGTGCCGGCGACGATGCCGCCGATGAACTCCGTCCGGGCTGTCCCCGTGATGATGAATTCGCCCGTATTGTGGCAATCGGTGTAGACCGAACCGACGTTCGCCAGGCCGACCAGCCCGCCGAGATAACCTGCCGTGGCAACGGTTTTCGCCCCGGAGAAGGACAGTGTGGCCTTGTTGGTGACTTTCGTCAGTGCCGCGCCGTTGTTATAGACGGCCAGCGTGCCGGCTACTACCGGGGTGGCTTGCGATACGGACATGCTGCCCGCCAGCGAGAGGTTCTTTATTTCGGCCGTTGCGTCGAGCGTGTGGAACAGGCCGAGTTCCTTCGAGTCCTGATCCGCCAGCTTGACGGTGATCGTATTGTTCAGGCCGTCGAAAGTCCCTTTGAACGGATTGGCGGCCGAGCCTACGAAGCTGGTTTGGGTAAGGGCGCTCAGGTCGATGTCGCTGACAAGGACGATCCTGCCGCCGTTGGTGTAGGCATCGAGCGGCGCCCCTTCGGTCACCGCGTTGCCGAAGGCTACGAACTCTTCGGGGGTCGAGATGCCCTTCCAGCTCAGGCGGACGCTGAACGATGCCGTGAGCTCTTCCGCCGAAACGGCTGCGAACTCTATCGTGCCCGCACCGGTGCAGTCCGCGCCGTCGGCCGGAGCCGTGACTTTGAGCACCGAATTTTCGATGTCGAGTGCGATCTCCCAGCCTTTGAGCGCCGTGATGTCGCACGTGGCTACGTTGGTGACGGTACAGGGGATGTCGCGCTGCTCGCCGAAGGCGAATTTGTAATCGGCCTCGGCAAAGGAGATGATCGGCAACTTGGTTGAGAGTTCGACGGGGATCGACGCACCCTCGCCGGCCGTCCCGCGGACGCTCAGCGGCGTAACCTTGACGCTGCCTTCCATGGCCGGGTCGGCCTCCTCCTGCGTGGGCGCGGTGACGGTCAGCAGGCCCGCATCGACATCGGCCGTGTAAGTCCATCCCTTGGGGACGCTTACGTCGAGCGACGCGGTGTTCTCGCTGGTGAATTCGAATTCCATGCTCTTCCCGTAGGAGAATACATGGGTCTTCGAGGTTGTCTCTTCGTCGAATGTGAGCGTGATGTCGTTTTCCAGGGCGGCTACGGCGAGCGTATAGGTCTCCGTGCGGCCGGCCTGAGACTGTATTTCGATGACCACGTCGCCGCTGGCTTTGGCTCCCAGGTCGGAAGCGGGGGGCGCGGTGACCGAACAGCTCCGGGAGCTGGGGATCACGGTGCATTTCCAGCCCGTGGGCGGGGTGGCCACCGTATAAGTGACGAATGCACTCTTTAAGGTATAAGTGGCCGTCGTGCCGAACCGCATGCTTTGGAGGCCCTCGATCAGGTTGCCCTCCGCGTCATAGAGTTCGAATACGATCGCACCGTCTTCTGCCTCTACATCCTCGATGCCGCAGGAGCTGGACAGCAATAGCGGTGTGGCAAAAAGCATGTAAATAAGAAAATGAAGAGATTTTCTCATAAATGAAAGTTTTAGGGTTGAATATTTGTTTACTGAATGGTTCGTAGTCGTAAAAGTCCGGGGTCGCAGTCTTTACTTTGTCATAGGCATGTCCGTATTTTAAAGGTTGGTGAAAAGATATTGAATGAAAGGCAAATGAAGATCAAAGAGAAATATATTCGATTTCCTATCGTGCTCTTTTGTGTTTATTTCAGAGGAAATGCCGCTTTGTTGTTTGTAAAAGTATGCTTTTGGGAAATGTGTGTCAACAGCATCAAAATGAAATATGAATGCGTATTTCAGCCAATATTCTGGTAAATAGCATGTTATTTCCGTAGGCCGGGTGTTATTATATGAATTCCGTATGAATTGCCGGCGCGGGATTTCAGGCTGTCAGACGATCTCCATGATCCGGCGTTCGAATTCGGCGGGCGGGCATTTTGCCGCGTTCCGCAGCCGGTTGCGGTAGGTGTAGACCGTATTTATGGAGATATGCAGGAACTGGGCGATTTCGCTGTTGCCCGTGATGCCCAGCCGGATCACGGCCAGCAGCCGGAATTCGGTGTTGAGGCCGGGTGTTTTCATTTGCTCCCCGTCCCGCAGCAGGGCATTGGCCTTTTCCACGAAGTCGGGATAAAGCGAAAGGAATACCCGGTCGAATTCGTGGAAGAACGATTTGTATTCCTGCTCGATGGGCGTAGGCGAGCGCAACTCACGCAAAAGGCGCTCCTGCCCGTACGAGAGCGCAGTCTTGTAGAGGTGTGTGCGGTGACGTTCTAATTTGTTGATGTAGAACGTGCTGCGTTGCATGTAGTAACGCAGGTATTTGTCTTTGATAGTATTGGCCTGGGAGAGTTCCCGGGTGGCCGTTTCGTGGCGGAGGCTGCTTGCGGCGAGCTGTTCGCTGAGTTCGTGCAGCCGGGCGTCGGTTTGCGCATGCTGCGCACGCAACCGTTTGATTTGGTGCTTTTGCCTGAGGGCGAGCGAGATGGCCGCCAGTAGGAGGAATGCGCCCGTTGCGATGGCCGGCAGTGCGGCCTTGCTTTTCCGCGGGCTTCGGGCTTGTGTGATCCCCGCCGTTGCCGGCGCGGGGTCAGCGTCGTTTTTGCCGGCCGGCTGGAACACAAGGACAGTCTGGGATCCGGCTCCGTCATCACGCCCGGCGAAGTGCAGGCGATGACGGCCGGTACCGGCATTCATCACAGCGAATTCAATCCTTCGGCGGAAGAATCCGTTCATTTTCTGCAAATCTGGATCATGCCTGATATGCAGGGACTGGAACCTTCTTACCGGCAGCAGAAGTTCGCGCCGGAAAAGATGAAAGACCGCTGGTGCCTGATCGTATCGCCGGACGGCGCGGAGGAGTCGTTGAAAATTTATCAGGACGCAAAAATCTTTCAGACCCGTTTGTCGGCCGGCGCCGTACTGGAATATTCGGTCGGCGAAAAACGGGCGGTCTGGATTCAGGTTGTTTCCGGATCGGTCGACGTCAGCGGCAATCTGCTGGTCGGCGGCGACGGGCTGGCGGTTTATGAAGAAGAACGTCCGCTTGTCGTCAGGGGCTCGACGAAGTTTCAAACCTTTTGCTGTTTGATCTCCGCGGCTGACGGTTCGGTGCGGGATTCCGGCCGCCGGCTGACGGTGCAGATTTGCGGATCGTGCAGAAATTCGGCCGGCAGCATGATTTGCAGCGTCGCTTTTGAATCGCGGCCGACGGGAAATTCGTATTCGCTGCTCCCGCCGCTTCGGATAAAGTCTGCCACTTGCCGTCGCTGTTCGGGGGAAAACCGGCAGTTGATTTCAATTTCATGCGGCGG
>OKSP01000930.1_pt1 | contig 13449 bp, 5 predicted proteins | sample 2434041 | NCBI WGS metagenome assembly OKSP01 (sample SAMEA3879593, study PRJEB24766) | human gut metagenome | biome: human-associated habitat; feature: feces | place: USA | collected 1985/1987
GGTGTGATTTTGGTAACTACCAAACGTCCCGATGCCGGCAGAACCAAGGTGGAATATAGTGGTTCGGTTACACGTAAAATTGTGGGTTTGCAGCCCCGCATGATGAGTATGGACGAATGGACGGATGGTGTGCTCCAAGCCCGCTTGAATGACGGCTATGGCGAAGACGACAACTGGGTGCGCTATGCCCGTTTGGCTAAAGCGATGAAGGGGAGTTGGATTAATCTGCATGGTGGAAATAATCCCGATGAAGATCCCATTCCGGGAGGATTCCGCGGTGTGGCCGACTTTGTGTTTCATGATATGAACTGGACTGATGTGCTGTGGGGGAACGCTACTTCTACCCAACATAACCTCAGCATAAGCGGAGGTTCGGAGAAATCGACCTACCGGCTCTCGCTTGGTTATTTGAATGACCAAGGGACGCTGCAATGGGGGAACAACTCGAACGAACGCTATAACGTACGTTTATTCAACAGCTTCAAGATAAACGACCGTATCAGCTTGGAAAGCAATATGTCAGCCAGTCGTCAGCATCAGGTGGCTCCTACACAGATTGGTAGTATATTAGGCAGTAGCATACCGCAGCCAGGGTTACCGGTTTCGACCATCGATGGCAAACCGTATGCGTGGGGAGGCATTCATACTCCCAACTGGTCGGCCGAGTTGGGAGGTGACAACAAACTCGTAGTGACCACTATGAATGTGAACGAGATTTTGAAAGTGAACATATTGGATGGCCTTGATTTTCAAGGTACTTTGGGGTACTCAACGAACAATGCGGCCCGTGACGAACAGTATCTTTCAATTGATTGGTATCAATACGATGGCACACCGATTCAAAACGAGAACTCTCCCTATCCTGCAAAAGAAAAATCATCGTATACTAAAAGCTCTGCACGTACCGATAATTACACGGCATCAGCTTTTCTCACTTATAAGAAATTATTTGATGAGGCTCACGACATATCGCTTATGGGAGGTGTGCAATATGACTATGCCGCTTACGATTATAGCGGTACCAAAGCAATGGACGTGGAAGCGGCAATCGAATCGCTTAACGGTAAAGGACAAATCTACATAGACAAGGTAGACCGTTGGGAGGAAGCTATTCTCTCTTATTTCGGTCGCTTGAATTACAACTATAAGTCAAGATATATGGTAGAAGTGAATGCTCGCTACGACGGCTCTTCGAAATTCTTGCCCAAGAATCGCTGGAACTTCTTCTGGGGCGCATCAGCCGGATGGCGTATCACTGAAGAGAAATTCATGGAGAACTTGCGTGACTATGTGAATGAACTGAAACTACGTGCCTCATATGGTGAGGTAGGTAACCAAAATGGTATCGGACGCTATGACGGCATCCAACTTTACAACTACAAATCGAACAGCGGTGCTTTGTTGGGCAACTCGAAAGGAACCTATGTGGAATCTGCCGGACTGGTGAGCACTGTGCGTACTTGGGAACGTATTTACAACTATAACTTGGGTATTGACTTCGGATTCTTCAACAATCGCCTTACGGGTACGTTCGAGATCTTTAAAAAGAAAAACGATAATATGTTGGTTTCGCGTCTGCATCCCGGTGTTCTGGGCGGAATTGCTCCCAGTACGAATAGTGGTAAGTTTGAAGCCAATGGTTACGATGTTAGTTTGACTTGGCATGATAAGATAGGCAGTTTCAACTACCATGTTGGCGGTACGTTAACCTATATGACCAATAAACTCGTTGATGGAGGTAACATCGTGGTGAGCGCAGGTTATAACGAAGCTGTGAATGGCTATCCGCTCAATTCGGTATTTGGCTACCGCTATGTGGGCAAGGTACAAAACCAAGACCAACTGGACTATTACGTGGACAAATATGTGGGCAGCAACTCTATCGCCCTGCCTGCCAACTTGCGTTTGGGCGACCACATGTATGAAGATGTGAACAAAGACGGTAAACTGACACAAGATGACCTTGTATTTCTCGGTTCCGACGACCCCAAATATTCGTTCTCGTTTAATTTCGGATGCGAGTGGAAAGGATTCGATTTCAATACCGTATTCCAAGGTGTGGGCAAGCGTACCATCTATCGTGAAATCGACTCTTGGAAAGTGCCTTTCAAGGCTATTTGGCTGAACACTACCAACCAGTCGGTGGGTAATGTATGGAGTCCTGAAACTCCCAATAACCATTTTCCTACTTATTCAAACAGTAATGACATCAATAATTATAACTACATTCCCTCTACCTGGTCGGCCGATAACGGAGCTTACCTGCGTCTCAAAGAGATTGTACTTGGTTACACATTGCCAAAGGCATGGATGAATAAGAGCGGTTTCATCAGCAACTTGCGTATTTATGTATCGGGCGCCGATTTATGGGAAAAATCGTATATCACCGATGGTTGGGATCCCGAAGCCACCCGTAAGGTGGAAAACAAGCAACGCTATCCGTTTAACCGCACCGTGACTTTCGGTGTGAATGCCACATTCTAATTTTTATTCTTAATATTGAAGATAACAATGAAAAAAATAGTATATATTTTAGGAATTATTTGCGCCATGACCATGCAGTCGTGTTTAGACCTTGAGCCCAAGACGCAATTGGCGGATACCAACTATTGGAAGTCGCCCGAACACTTCAAACTTTTTGCCACCCAGTTCTATGGCTGGTCGGCCGACTTTCGATGGCTCGACGACAGTCAGCACGCCGATATTCGCTCGGATTTGTTTGCCGGCAGCACGGTGAACATCTATAGTAACGGAACGAACAGCATTCCGTCATCCGACAAGCATTATACCGACAATTACAATCGTATTCGCCAAGTCAACACCTTGTTGCAACAGGCTGATGCGTATGAACAACAAGCCGACATTGCCATTTCAGTGGGGGAAGCCCGTTTCTTCCGTGCTTATTGTTACTTCGAGTTATTGCAGGCTTACGGTGACCTTATCATAGCCCGCACGCCGCTCGACATCGACTCGCCTGAGATGCAGAAGGCTCGCAATCCGCGTACCGAGGTGGCTGACTTCATCATTGACGACTTGAAAGAAGCCGCTAAACTATTGCCCGTTGATAAGGCTATCAGCAGCAGCGATGAAGGTCGCCTTTCCAGCGAAGCCGCTTTGGCGTTTCTTTCGCGTGTAGCCCTTTACGAAGGTACATGGGAGAAATTTCATAATGGCGGTCAAAATACCGAACGTACAAAAGATTTGCTCAATACCGCAGCACAGGCGGCTCATGATGTAATGGCGGGCGGAGCATTCGAGCTTTTTGCTCCTCAAGAATTGGGAACGGAAGCCTACAAGTATCTCTTTATCTTGGAGAATGAAAAGTCAAACCCTGCCAATATCAATAAAACAGGTAATAAAGAGTATATCTTTACCCGCCGCCACGACCCTGTTATCAATTCTATTGGTTTCAACATTACACAAGGGCGTTTGGGCAATAATATGTATCTGCAAAGCAATGGGTTACCCATCAATCCCCAAACGTGGAATTACACGAAAGTGGATGATGAATATAAAAATCGCGACAACCGCATGAACAATCAGCTTATGGTGCCCGGACAGACTTATTGGGGTACAAATGGCGGACGCATTGATTGGAGCGGCGATGCTGCCGAAATAGCCAATGCCTCGCATAGGAACTTCATGCCTCAAACCGGTACGGGCTACTTTCCCCACAAGTGGTGCAGCGAACGTGACGGAGTGCCCACCGGTATGGAAGCTTACGACTTCCCCGTCATCCGCTATGCCGAGGTGCTGCTGAACTATGCCGAAGCTGTGTTTGAACGCGATGGACAAATATCAGATGAAGACTTGGCTATCAGCTTGAACTTGACACGTAAACGCATTAACCCCGAAATGCCTGACTTGACTAACGACTTTGTCACGGCAAATAATTTGGATATGCGCACAGAGATTCGTCGTGAGCGTACCATCGAGTTTTTCGATGAGAATTTCCGCATTGATGATCTGAAGCGTTGGAAGACGGCCGAAGACGAAATGCCGATGAATCTCACCGGTGTGAAGTGGAAAGATACTGATTTTGAAAGCAGATGGCCCGATGCTTCTTTTAAAGACAAAGATGGTGAAGGCTGCATTATTCACGAAAAAGGACGCAACTGGCACGAAAAGCATTACTTGTTGCCGCTGCCCACTGACCAACTCAAGCTGAACTCCAACTTGAAACAAAATCCGGGTTGGAACCAATAATCCATTCATTATTCATTTATAAAGTAATCGAATTATGACATACAAAAACATACTTCAAAAGGGTGCATTTGCAACACTGTTGGCGGGTGCCTTGGTGGTGACCGTTTCGTGCAACGATGACGATGTATCCCCCGTTTTAGAAGAGAGAGTGCTCGTTAAGGAAATCAACCTTGAGGTGACTCCCGAACTGCCTCTGCTGATAGGCACTGATACTTTGATAAAATATACCGTAGGCCCGGATGAGGCTTTCAACAAAGAGGTGGTATGGAAATCGACTGTGCCCGATGTGGCTACCGTAGATGCCGAAGGACGCATCACTGCAGTGAAGGCCGGTAATACGGTCATTTCGGCCAAACCGGTTGTAGGCTATTCTGCCACTTCGACCATCAATGTGAAGGTGGTAAACGAAATCATTCACATCACTGATATCAGTCTTACTAATGAAGAGCTTGAAGTGTTTGTTACCTCGACTCTGCCGCTCATTTGGCAGACTACTCCGGTCGATCCCACTTACCCCGGAGTGATTTGGAAAAGCCTTACTCCCGATAAAGCCACCGTCAATGAAAAAGGCGAGGTGAAAGGTGTGGCCGAAGGAACGGCACGCATACAAGTCACCGCTACTGACGACAAACATTTCACAAAAGTGTTTGAGATTAAGGTGAAGCCTATTATTTATATCGAAAGTATGGAATTCGTGAAGGAAACCGATAAGCTGGCTTTAGGCGAAACCTATACTCCGCAGATGAATGTAACGCCGGCAGACGCTACGCTGTCGTACATCGCATGGGAAAGCAGCAAGCCCGATGTTGTAGAGATTGACGAAAAAGGCCGGTTTGTGGCGAAGGCTTACGGCAATGCCGTGATTACTGCTTTGGCAGACTATGGCGACGGTAAACCTATCAAAGCTACGATGAGTATCAATGTGAGTGAGGGATTGATGAACGACCAATTTACCATTGAGAACATCTGGCAACCATTCGGCAATTTCAATCATCGAGAATTTGAATGGATGGAGAACGACGGAGTACTTCGCATATTACCCGGTGACGATAAGGCTTACAAGGCTGTGCGCATTTGTCGTACCGGAGGATTTGGGTTCAACGTAACCAACTATCCCATCTTGGCCTTTAAAGTGAAATTCCCCGAAAATGTGTTCGAAGCATCAACAAGCATAGAGTGGTATCTCGACATTTGGGGTGGAAGCGGCATTACCGTAGCCGGTAAATATGGCGAAGATACCGATAAAGGAAAAAACGCCATGACTGTGGCAGATTGTGGCGAATACAAAGTATTCTACGCCGACTTTACGAAGAAATTCCTCGGCAAGAATCAACAGTATATGCCTACTGCATTGACGAAGTACGACACGGTGGAACTTCAATTTTGGAAAATATGGTATGAAGCCAGCGAAACTGGCAGTATCTATGTGGATTGGGTGAAGACCTTCGAATCGGAACAGGAACTGAAAGATTTGATTAAAGCTGAAAAAGCCGAATAATGGTAGCCGACTTCTCAGAAACTGATTGAATAACAAAATGAATATTGAATATATGAAAAATTTGATTTATACCTTCGTGGGCAGCATGGCACTTGTGTTGCTGACCGGCTGTAGTGCTGAGTTCGAGAACGGAACTCCCGAACCATGGCAACGCGAAATCAACCCCAATGAAAATTATGAGTACACCATCAAGCACCCTTGTCTGGTGAACACCGAAGCCGATTTTGAACGTGCACGCCGTAAAGTGAATGAAGGCGCCGAACCTTGGATTAGTGGTTGGCAAAAATTGTGCGACAGCCGATTTGCCCAACTGAATTATAACTCAAATCCGCAAGAAGAAATTGTGCGCCACTCAAAAGGCGGAAACTTCAATACGGCTGCTTTTGATGCCGGTGCCGCTTATCAGTTGGCTTTACGCTGGAAAATTTCGGGAGATGAAGATTATGCGAAAGCGGCTATTAAAATTCTGAACGGATGGGCTAAAACTTGTAAAGGGGTGAACTATAAAACGTGGCCTGACGACAGCCATCGCCTGCTTGCTGCCGGATTTATCGGTTACCAGTTTGCTGCTCCCGCTGAACTGATGCGCGACTACGAAGGCTGGAAAACCGAGGATTTCGAAATCTTCAAGAAATGGATAGATAAAACTTTCTATCCTATCTGCGACGATTTCTTAGATAACCACTTTAACTCTTCAGCCATTGCAGGTTGGATGAGTTGGGATCTGCCCGCCATGCTCACCATTCTTTCTATCGGCGTGCTGAATGATGACGATGCTAAGATTAAACAAGCCCTGGAGTTTTTCTACCACGGAAAAGGTATGGGCTGTATCGAGTGGTCGGTGAGAGGTATGCACGAAGACCCGGAAGGAAAAGTGAAAGGCAGACATTTGGCACAGAGCCAGGAGATGGGACGCGACCAGGGGCACGCCACTCTCAATGTCGGTTTGCACGCTTACTTCTGCCGTACGGCTTATAACATGGGTATCGACCTTTTTGCCTACAACGACAACATTGTTCTCGACCTCTGCGAATATACGGCTAAGTATAACTTGACTTCGGCTGAAGATGTAGAAATGCCTTTCGAACCTTACTATCACCCCAAATATGGTTGGCACGAGAAGGTGTCGGCCGAGGCTAAGGGGCGTGCCCGTCCGGGATGGGAACTCCTCTACAACCATTATGCCAAGGTGAAAGGTATGAATGCACCCTATTCTCAAGCCTTTGCCGAAAAGGAACGCCCCGAAGGATATGGTGAGCGTGGAACTGCTGAAGCCGGCGATTTGGGATTTGGGACATTATTATATACTGAAGAATAACTTTTGAGTTTTCCGGCTGATTTCAAGGAGTTAAGAGGTTAGACTTCTTAACTCCTTGATACTACTCTGTGAAACCTTCACAACTCTTTCCTTATGATAAATAGATTATTGCCTACCTTATTATTCTTTATCTGCTTCTTTTATAGTTTGCCTCAAACGGCAAAGGCGCAAAACAACGAGTGGGAAAATCCCGCCAAATATGAGTGGAACAAAGAGAGGCCACATGCTGACTTTCGTCTCTACGAACAGTCAGAGGATGCAGTGAACGACAAACCCCGAAAATCGTCTTGGCAACATTCGTTGAATGGTGTGTGGAAGTTTATCTATGCCCCTACTATAGCAGCGAGCATAAAAGATTTTTATCGGATAGATTTACCCGACAGTAATTGGGATACAATAACAGTTCCTTCTAACTGGGAAATCCAAGGATTCGGTGAACCGATAATCCGCAACATTCAGTATGTATTTTCATCCAATCCACCTTATATTGACGTAGACAATCCTGTGGGTACCTATCGGCGCACATTTACGGTTCCTCGAAACTGGCAGGAGCGCGAAGTATTTCTGCACTTCGGCTCCATTAGCGGCTATGCCCGCATTTATGTGAACGGGCAGCAAGTCGGAATGACCAAAGCTTCCAAAACACCGGCTGAATTTAATGTGACGAACTATCTGAAAGAAGGAGAAAATTTACTGGCAGTACAGATTTATCGCTGGCATGATGGCAGCTATATGGAAGACCAGGATTTTTGGCGACTGACCGGGATTGAACGTGATGTATTCTTGCAAGCTTACCCTAAACTGACTATTTGGGATTTTTTCTTAAAATCAAGTTTGGATAGTACATATAAGAATGGTATATTCAATGCTACCGTAGATTTGCGTGAATTTACAGGTAATAATGTAAAAAAAGGAACACTCAAACTGGAATTATTGGATAAAACCGGCAAAATAGTTTTGTCACAACAAAAGAAATTTGACATAGAAGATGAGTTTACCCAATTAGCTTTTTCGGGCGTCATTAAGAATGTATCCAAATGGAATGCTGAAAAGCCATCTCTTTATGATTGTGTCATCACACTTTGGGATGATAAAAACAAGCAGCTTGCAGTTACTGCCTGTAAGACCGGTTTCAGAAAGATAGAAATAAAGAATGCTCGATTATTGGTGAATGGTGTTCCGACTTATATAAAAGGCGTGAACCGTCATGAGCATAATGACAGCTTGGGGCACGTCCAAACTCGCGAAATTATGATGAATGACCTGAAATTGATAAAACAACTGAATATGAATGCTGTTCGTACCAGTCATTATCCCAATCATCCGTTGTTTTATAAATTATGTGACCAATATGGCATTTACATTATAGATGAAGCCAATATTGAAACCCACGGAATGGGCTCAGTTCCTTATTTCAAAGATACCATTCCGCATCCTGCTTATCGTTCCGAATGGTATGCGGCTCATGTAGACCGTATCACCCGTATGGTGGAAAGAGATAAAAATCATCCGTGCGTCATAGGCTGGTCGTTAGGGAATGAATGTGGTAATGGAATCGTATTCCATGATGAATATAAACGTCTGAAAGAATATGACCCAAGTCGTTTTGTGCAATTCGAACAGGCTTGGGAGGACTGGAATACAGATATTGTATGTCCGATGTATCCCAATATGTGGAAAATAACGGAATATGCCAAGTCCGGTAAACAGCGCCCCTTTATCATGTGTGAGTATGCCCATGCCCAGGGGAATAGTAATGGTAACTTCAAAGACCTTTGGGATGTTATTTATGACAGTCCAAATTTGCAAGGTGGTTTTATTTGGGACTTTATGGATCAAGGGTTTAAAATGAAGACAGAACCGGGAGACGGACGCATCTACTGGACGTACAATGGAAAAATGGGAAGTTATAAATGGCTGGAAGATAGGAAAGGGGAATTAAATACAGGAATCGACGGCTTAATTTCTGCTAATGGCATTCCCAAACCACAAGCGTATGAAGTAAAGAAAGTCTATCAGTACATTCAGTTTAACGCGAAAGATTTGAGTAAAGGGATTGTTTCAATCAGGAATCGTTATGATTTTACCAATCTGAATGAATATGCTTTTACTTGGGAAGTATATAAGAACGGAGAGAAATTCTCTACAGGAAATTTCAATGTTGAATTAAAACCTCATGCGGAAAAAGAGGTACGATTGAATCTTCCAGTCATTCCAGAAGATGGAAATGAATATTTTCTCAATCTCTATGCCTATACAAAGGTTGCTACCGATTTAATTCCTGTACATTATGAAGTGGCTAAGGAACAGATAAAGCTAAATAGAGGCAGTTTCTTTGCTTCTCTTTCGGCTTGTTCGGGTAAGTTGTCTTATGAAACGAAAGACAATGTTTTATCTTTTCAGTCGGATGCCGTCTCCGGTAAGATTGATTTGAAAAAAGGAGTGCTGTTTAATTATAGCATAAACGGCAAACAACCCATTAAGCAATATCCGGAACCGGCTTTTTGGCGTGCTCCGGTTGATAATGATTTCGGGAATAAAATGCCCTGGTTGGCAGGTGTCTGGCGGACAGCGCATGTGAACCGTTATGTGAAGAACGTGGTTATAGAGGAAAAGAACGAAAAAGGATTGTCCATAAAAATTGATTGGATATTAAGTGACATTCAAGTTCCTTACACGATAGAATATTTGATACGTAATAATGCATCTATTATTGTGACAGGAAGTATTGACTTGACAGGAACGAGACTTCCTGAACTTCCTCGCTTCGGTATGCGGATGGAATTGCAACAACCCTATGAAAATCTGACTTATTATGGTAGGGGACCTTTTGAAAACTACATCGACCGTTATTCAAGCTCGTTCATCGGGCGATATGAGGATAAAGTCGACAATCAGTTCTATTGGTATATACGTCCACAGGAAACCGGAAATAAAACGGATGTTCGTTGGCTGGCTTTATTGAATAGTGAAGGAGAGGGAGTGAAAATTACAGGTCTGCAACCTATCGCATTTTCCGCTCTGCATTTCTCACCGGAAGACCTTGACCCCGGTTTGACCCGCAAATTGCAGCATACCATTGATATTGTTCCGCAAAAGAATATTTTCCTGCATGTTGATTTAAAGCAACGCGGATTAGGAGGCGATAATAGTTGGGGGATGTATCCACACAATAAATATCGTTTGCTTGATAAAAAATATGTTTATAGCTATATGATTGAATTGATAGACTGATAAATAATTAGAATAGCATAGAGATAATGGAAATGTGATTGATAAGTATTGCGCTATGGGTTCTCCACATTCTCCTAATCGGGAAGAGACAGAACTACTGAAACGGGAAGGATGGAGTACGGCAAAAGAAATGATTATAGTCTTTTTTACTGTTAAAATCTAACGCCAGGTTGCATAATTGTACAACTTGGCGTATATTTGTAATATGAAACGTAAGATTATGTCTTATTCAATGGCTTTCAGAAAAAGAGTCAGAAGACACCATCAGGAGAGATAGAAAAGGCGTTAAAAATAAAGGAGGCTTATTATGGAGACAAACAATCATCAAATCGTTGATTACAGTGCTGTGTTAGAAGCACAGTATGGAGCACTGGGCACTCCTGAACGTGCGAAGTTTGACGAAGAAGCTTATGCTTTTTATACGAGTCAAATACTTTTGGATGCGCGAAAGAATGCCAGATTGACGCAGGAAGAGCTTGCAAAACGTATCGGTGCCAACAAATCATACATCTCACGCATTGAGAAAGGCATTACAGTTCCGAGTGTTGCTACTTTCTATCGTATCATAAATGCTTTAGGATTAACGATTGAGCTTAAACCTGCTTTATGATTTAGGTTATTTTGCAATAATAAAAAGTCCCATTCCATTTATTTGGTTCGGGACTTTTGTTTTTATTTGGATTGTATTGAGTAAATTATTTACCCCCTTCGTATTTAGTTATGTACATATAGAGAATACGAAGGGGCTACTTTTTTAAAAAAGGAATGTGCTCTTTTGGAGATTTTTATGTATGTTTGTCACATGTTTAATATGAAAGGAAGCAGTTGTAAGTGAAGAACACGATTAAATATCTGATTCTTATATTAATATATTTGGCTTGTGGGGGTAATCTACAAGCCCAAAACTATACATTCCGTAATGTCGTCATGTCCGACGGGCTATCCGGACTGTTGGTGAATGCCATTTATAAAGATTCCGAAGGTTTTGTATGGTTGGGGACGGATAATTGCCTCGACCGTTTTGATGGTGTGAAAGTGCGCCATTTTGAATTCCGTGGCATTGAGTCGGGAAGAAAGAAACGGGTAAACAGTGTTACGGAAACATCCAATAAACAACTTTGGGTGGGAAACGGAATCGGGCTTTGGCGGTTGAATCGCCCAAACAGCCAATTGGAAAGGATTGTCCCCGAAAAGATAGACTTTGCCGTCAATACGTTACTGGCCGATGGAGATATTCTTTATATCGGCACAGAGAAAGGCTTATTCATTCATAAAGACGGTCAGTTGCTTCAAGTCTTGACAGACCGGAATATGCTTGCCGCCTGTAACAGAATCATGGATATTTGTCTGAATGAAGATAAAACCGTATTATGGTTGGCCACGGTACAGGGATTGTTCTCTTATTCACTGAAAGACGGCAAGATTGATTCCTGGCATTTTCAGGAGGATGTGCCCGAAGCCGATTATTTCCGTTGCCTTACTCGTATCGGCGAAACGCTCTATCTCGGTACAATGAGCCAAGGTGTAGTACGTTTCGATATAAAGAAGGAATCATTCTCTCATGCGGTATCTTTGGGGTGCGATGTCATTTCCGATATTTCCAGCGATGGTAAAGGGACTGTGTATATAGCTACTGACGGCAATGGCGTACACTTCCTTTCACACAAAGACCAACAAGTGACACGTCGTTTTTACCATGATGTCAATGATAAGGAAGGAATTCGCAGTAATTCTATTTATTCCTTACTTATAGATGATAGAGGTGCCGTCTGGGTGGGGCATTTTCAGGCAGGACTGGATTATTCACTCTATCAGAACGGCCTTTTCCGTACGTATGATTATCCACCTTTGTTTAATTCGGCCAATCTTTCCATCCGTTCTTTTGTAAACAAAGGGCAAGAGAAGGTCATCGGTTCGCGTGACGGCTTGTTTTATATAAACGAAGCTACCGGAGTAGTGAAGAGTTTTGTAAAACCCGTCTTGACCTCGGATTTGATACTGACAATCTGCTTCTATCAAGGAGAATATTACATCGGTACGTATGGTGGCGGTATGATGGTATTGAATCCGGAAACGCTGTCTCTGAAATATTTTGCCCAAGGTGATACGGAGCTTTTCCAGAAAGGACATATCTTCTGTGTGAAACCGGATGCCAAAGGAAATCTTTGGATAGGTACTTCGCAAGGGCTGTTCAGCTATAACGGACAGACAAAGCAGATAAAGAGCTTCACCAGTGCCAACTCCCAACTGCCGGAAGGCAATGTGTATGAAGTCAGTTTTGACTCTACCGGCAAAGGATGGATTGCTACCGAAACCGGTATGTGTATTTACGACCCGGCTTCCCAAAGTTTGCGTTCCAATGTCTTTCCCGAAGGATTCGTGAATAAAGATAAGGTTCGTACTATCTACGAAGATGCTGAACACAACCTCTATTTTATCCGTGAGAAAGGAAGCCTGTTTACATCCACTTTAACGATGGACCGTTTCCAGAACCGCTCTATCTTTTCTACTCTTCCGGACAACTCGCTAATGTCTGTTATAGAAGATAACCAAGGCTGGTTGTGGGTGGCTTGCAATGACGGGTTATTGCGTATCAAAGAAGAGGGAGAGGAATATGATGCTTTCACTTTCAATGATGGAGTGCCGGGACCAACTTTTACGAATGGAGCTGCTTATAAAGATGAAAAAGGACTATTGTGGTTTGGTAACACTAAAGGACTGATTTATGTCGATCCGAAACGTGTGGACGAGGTGCGTGGCAAGGTCCGTTCGATCGTATTTACTGACATATTAGCTAATGGTGTACCTTTTACCAGCTCCTCTTTGAAATACAATCAGAATAATTTGACTTTCTGTTTCACAGACTTTGCTTATGGTCTCCCATCTGCCTTACTATATGAATATCGACTGGAAGGAGTGGACAAGGACTGGAAATTATTGGCTGCACAGAACGAAGTTTCTTATTACGGACTTTCTTCCGGGACTTATACTTTTCGTGTACGTCTTCCGGGAAATGAGCAATCCGAAGCTAGCTGTCAAGTGACAGTATGCCCTATGATACCTTGGTGGGGATGGGGACTTTCCGTTTTATTAATCGTAGGAATTATAGCCTTTATACGGTATTATGTCTGGAAACGTATGCGTCGTTTACTAGATTCTTCTGCTTCGTCGATTTCAGCATCAGCAGGGGAGG
>OKSP01000939.1_pt1 | contig 13333 bp, 10 predicted proteins | sample 2434041 | NCBI WGS metagenome assembly OKSP01 (sample SAMEA3879593, study PRJEB24766) | human gut metagenome | biome: human-associated habitat; feature: feces | place: USA | collected 1985/1987
ATGCGGCCCGGACCGTATTTAACGGTTCACGTCTGGGCAAGCCCTTTACGGCCAATGTGTTCAACGAACTGTTCAACAACCCAGATGCAGACCGGAAAAGGTTGATACCGGTGCCGGAGCAGGAAGCGTCCCGGCAGGAAAGGGAAACGAGAGCGGAAGAAAGGCAGGAAAGCGAGGAATACCGACGGCAGGAAAACCAAAGCCATCATCAGAGTGAATCTTCCGGCAGCTTGATTGATACATCCGCACTCGGTGCCGTTGACATTTTCTCCGTGCTTATGGAAGATGACCATACGCACGAGTACATTGATCCGGCCTTCCGCTATGGGCGCAAGAAAAAGAAGAAGCGAAGGCGCAAGCTATAATATATAATAAGGTATAGAACAAGAAGTTTAATTTTAATAGTTACAATTATGCAGAATGAAGATGATTTAAGAGGTCTTGCCAAAGTCACGGACTTTATGCGGGCCATCAGTTTTTTATTTTTGGCGATACACATTTATTGGTTTTGTTACGGCTGGCTTTACGAGATGGGCTGAACACTCGATATAGTAAATAAGATACTATCCAATTTCCAACGTACCACCGGACTGTTTTCATCGTTACTTTACACAAAGTTGTTTTGTGTCCTTTTCCTCGGTCTGTCCTGTATGGGCAATAAAGGAGTAAAGAAACATGAAATCACATGAAGGCAAATCATCATTGCGGCCATAGTGGGCGCAATACTGTTTTTCTTTAATTGGTGGTTACTCTCCATCAATGCTTCATCGGGTGTTTGTGCAGTACTTTATACTACAACTTTAACCGGCGGTTTCTTTTCTTTGTTGGCATCCGGCTTATGGATAAGTCGTTTGCTCAAAGGTAATCTGTTGGAGGATGTTTTCAACCGTGAGAACGAATCGTTCATGCAGGAAACCCGCCTTATGGAAAACGAGTATTCCATTAACCTGCCGACCAAATTCTGGTACGGGAGAAAGGAATGGAAAGGCTGGATAAACGTGGTGAATCCTTTCCGGGCCAGCATGATTTTAGGTACACCGGGTAGCGGAAAATCGTATGCCGTGGTCAATAATTACATAAAGCAGGCAATAGAGAAGTCCTATGCTCTTTATATATACGACTTTAAATTTGATGACCTGTCGGTTATTGCCTATAACCACCTGATTAAGTACAGACACCGCTATAAGATACCGCCCAAGTTCTACGTGATAAATTTCGATAACCCACGCAAGAGCCATCGCTGTAACCCGCTGGCACCGGAACTGATGACGGATATTTCAGACGCTTACGAGTCGTCGTACACCATAATGCTTAACCTCAATAAGTCGTGGGTGCAAAAACAAGGGGACTTCTTCGTAGAATCCCCGATTGTCCTGTTTACGGCGATAATATGGTTTTTGAAAATCTATGAAGGCGGCAGGTTCTGTACATTCCCCCATGCGATAGAACTACTAAACAAAAGGTACGAGGATGTATTCACCATTCTGACAAGCTATCCCGAACTTGAGAACTATCTGAGTCCGTTCATTGACGCATGGAAAGGCGGGGCGAGCGAACAGCTCCAGGTGCGCCCATAAGGGCATATAATAAATATAGCTTTGGCAAGCTATTAGGTTCGTGTTCTTTGAAATAATAACCTATCACCAGCCGACTTATCCATTCAACGAAAGACGATGGGGAGTGTAGCATGTCGGTAAAGCCACCAGTGGACTAACTGTCAAGTCTTGACCGAGTGGCGAGGTGAAACGATAGATATGAGGATAAAACCTATACTGGTTGAACGATAGTCCGAGCGGCTCGATGGTTAAGCCTTAACGGAAGACAGTTACAAACGTTATGCTGTGATACCCAACTTCTCCTTGTAGGTCGATTGGGCAAAAGAACTTATCACAGAGCAACTACATAAATAGTAAAGGACGAAAGTCGTATCCGACAATCTATCAAGCCAAAAAGTTATTATATGTCTAAATGGGGATTGCCTAAGTGGGGTAACCCATATGGCAACAGAGCTTCCGTAGTAGTCCGAGCAAGGGAAAGCCTTGTACATGGCGAAGGGAAGCAGCCATTATCGTTTAATGTTAATTTTGGAAAATGTGAGAGACATGAAAAGAAATCCAGAAAAGATATTAAACAGTCTAACACAACATAGTTCCGACTTGGAGTACAAGTTCGAACGTTTGTATCGGATACTGTTTAATGAACAGATGTACTACATAGCCTACCAGCGCATATATGCCAAACAAGGTAATATGACTAAAGGAGTTGACGGAAAAACCGTTGACGGCTTCAGTATATCCCATATTGAGCAGTTGATTGATACGCTCAAAAACGAGACGTATCAGCCTAAACCCTCACAGCGAGTTTACATTCCGAAGAAAAACGGAAAGATGAGACCGCTGGGTATTCCGTCATTTATGGATAAACTTCTGCAAGAGGTTATCAGAATGATTTTGGAAGCTATATATGAGGGCAGTTTTGAAAACACCTCACATGGTTTCAGACCACAACGAAGTCCTCAAACTGCACTCTCAAGTATTCAAAAGTCGTTCAATGGCACTAAGTGGTTTATCGAGGGAGACATTAAAGGCTTCTTCGACAACATAGACCATGAAGTATTGATAGCCATTCTCTCAGAAAGGATTTCCGATAACAGGTTTATCCGACTTATCAGAAAATTCCTGAATGCGGGATATGTTGAAGACTGGGTATTCCACAAATCATACAGTGGAACTCCGCAAGGTGGTATTATAAGCCCTATATTGGCGAACATATACCTTGACAAATTCGATAAGTATATCAAGGAGTACATCACAAAATTCGACAAGGGAAAAAGACGCAAGGATAATCCGATTGCAAAACGACTCGGACATCGTAAAGCCAAGTTAGTTGAAAAACTACGAAACACTGTTGATGAAACGAAACGTAAACAATTGTTTGCAAAAATTAGAGAAATAGTCAAAGAACGACTGAAATATCCTGCCGGTGATGAAATGGATGACAGTATCAAACGACTGAAATACATAAGATATGCAGATGATTTTCTAATTGGAGTAATCGGTAGCAAGCAAGATTGTATCCAAATCAAAGAGGACATAAAGCAATTTATGGATGATAAATTGAAGTTAGAACTATCTGACGAAAAAACTCTGATTACCAATGCAAGAAAACACGCTAAATTTCTTGGTTATGATGTCTTTGTGCGAAAATCCAATGATACACGCAGAGATAAGAACGGTCATTTGACAAGGTCGTTAGACCACAAGATAGTATTATATGTGACTACCGAAACAATGCGAAAGAAACTTCTTGAATATGATGCTGTTAAAATTACCAAGCAGAACGGGAAAGAAGTTTGGAAGCCAAAAGGTCGTCCATATATGAGATGTCTTGATGATTTGGAGATTATAAGTCAATATAACTCTGAAATCATGGGGTTCTACAACTATTACTCAATAGCAAACAACAGCCCCGTTATTGACTCTTTCTACAACATTATGGAGTATAGTATGTACAAGACATACGCCGCAAAATACACTACTTCCAAAAAGAAGATTATTGCGAAGTACAAGAAAAACGGTGTATTCTCCATACCATACACAAACAAGAAAGGGTACGAGGTTAGACGTGAGTTTTATGACAAAGGTTTCAAACGCAAGGAACTACCGAACCGTAATTTAGATGACAGATTACCTAACACAGTCGCTATAACGGGTGGCAGAAATGGACTGATTACAAGACTAAATGCACGTGTATGTGAAAACTGCGGTGCAACCGACAATCTTGAAATGCATCATGTTCGCAAACTCAAAGACTTGAAAGGTAAAAGTGATTGGGAAATAAAAATGATTTCCCGTAACCGTAAAACATTAGCAGTATGTTCAGTATGTCATCACAAAATACATTCGGGAAAGTTAGACTGAATGATAAGGTGGAGAGCCGTGTACGGGGAGACCTGTATGCACGGTTCGGAGGCGAGTGCTTGGAAACCTACCATTGTAACAAATGGAAAGGCGCCGGGTGCTTAGCCTATGGCCAGATTGCAAGTGCTAAAATCCCGTTATCCAGACTGATAAGTCCGCAACTCTATTGGGTAATGTCCGGCAGTGACTTTACGCTGGATATTAATAATCCCAAAGAACCGAAAGTGTTATGTGTGGGCAACAATCCCGACAGAATTTCAATCTATGGTGCGGCATTGGGGCTATATAACTCCCGTATCGTAAAACTGATAAACAAGAAGAAGCAACTCAAAAGTTGTGTGATTATTGACGAGTTACCCACGATTTTCTTTAAAGGTTTGGACAATCTGATTGCCACGGCACGAAGCAACAAGGTGGCGGTTGTATTGGGCTTTCAGGACTTCAGCCAGTTGAAACGTGACTATGGTGACAAGGAGGCCGCCGTCATCATGTCAACTGTGGGCAATGTATTCAGCGGCCAGGTGGTGGGTGAAACGGCCAAAACATTGTCGGAAAGATTCGGGAAAATCCTGCAAAAGCGGGAGTCTATGAGTATCAACCGCAGTGACACTTCCACTTCCATCAGCACACAACTGGACAGCCTGATACCTGCCAGCAAAATCAGTACACTTTCACAAGGTATGTTTGTCGGTGCCGTAGCAGACAACTTCGGAGAGACAATCGAGCAGAAGATTTTCCATGCGCAGATAGTAGTGGATAATGATGCAGTACAGAAAGAGACAGCCGCCTATCAACCCATTCCTGAAATCAGCAGCTTTCTGGACGAGGACGGCAATGATACGATGGAGCAGCAGATACAGGCCAACTACCGGCAAATCAAGCAGGATATTGTGGAACTGGTAGAGAACGAACTGATCCGCATAGAAAATGACCCAAAACTCAAACACTTGTTAGGTGGTGATGAAGGGGTACAGACGACGTCCTAAAACGGATAGTATGATATTAAATATTACAATTCCGAAGGCATATAGTCTTCGGAATTATTTCATAAGAATTTCAACAATTCTTCTCCATTCATCTCCTGTCAAGTTTGATTTTTTCGGTTTAAAATTATCCCAATCAGATGCCGATAATTCCTTGATTTTTTTTCTTAGAAAAGAATAGGAGAAATTTTTTAAGTCTCCATCTATAATATTTGCTAAACTAAATGATAAAGACCGTGGAATTCCCAGCATTCTTAATGCTAATGGTTTTTCACTATCTACTCCATAGTAAACTAATGAAGGAATGTAGGAATCTTGAATTTCATCTTGATTGCCTTTTACTATGCCTTCTAAAGCACTCAACCCCCATGAAGTCTTGAAACGTATGTCATTCATCTTTTTCATAAACTCAGTCATACGTTCATCATCTTTCAAAGTCTTATAATTGGGATGAATTAAAGAAATAGAATTAAGTTTATCTCCTTTAACCCAAGCTGTTACCATTTTAGCTATTAGCTCTGGACTGAAAGGGGCCTCTTTAGAATCTGTTCCTAAATTTGTTTCTTTCAGTGTAGCTATCACTTTAATTTTTTCTGTAAGATTAGAATTGTCGCATTTATTAAACATGACATTCGGTTGCCATCCTGCTAAATTAGCAATAATATCATTTTGTGATTTCTCTCGCATTATTTTCAAAACAGACGGAACCGAGAAACCTGTTTTATCTGCAAACTGTAATGCACCTAAAGTTCCACTGTATTTTAATTCAATAGATTGATATATACTTTTGCATAGTTGGACAAATCTTTCTTTTTGTTCTTCAGTCTCAAGTAAGTAATATTGCAATGAATCCTTAAACAAATCCTCAACTTCCATTGCATACGTATTTTGTCCAGTAGTAAGTAAATGCACAAAATATTGAAACAACGGAGAAAATGATGAATACTCTCTAATCAAATCATAAATGCCATTTTCTTTCGACAAATAAGAGCGTACACTATTTTCATTAATAAAAAGTTCAGCTAATACACTTGCCAGTTCATCAGAACTCCTTTGAATAATACCTTTAAAAACATCCTCACTTTTAGAAGTATGAAAGGGCATTATTATTTTCCCGAAATTATCAACTAAAGTTCTACCAGCTCTTCCTGCTATATTCCAAAAATCATTGGAAGAGAGAACAGTATCCCCTTTTCTATAATCATCAAAGAAAACAGAAGATACAGGAAAGTTTACTCCTTCCGCTATGGTAGTAGTGGCACAAACATATTTTATTTGCTTTTCACGAATCAAATATTCAATCAAAAGTTTGGCCTCGTCTGACAATCCAGCATGATGAATAGCTATTCCTTTTGATAAATATTTTGTTAAGGTCGTTTCTTTCCCTATCTCATCGTCAATGTATTTTCTAACTAATGCTATTTCCTCCGTCTCTGCAAATGAATTCATCAGATTATAGATGAACCCCGCTCTCTTATTGGCTGTACCTCTACCATAACAAAGAATTAGCTGCGTTTTTCCTGTTTCCGCAAAATGCTTACTGGCAAATTCAAGAATACGGTCCTTTTCCGAACTACTTTGCAATTTATACGGATTATTGAAAGCCCCTTTTGTCTCACTTTTAAAAGATGTATCATAAGCAGATGACAATAATTCATATTTTATTTCATCAATATGTTTAGTCTTATGATTTTTTAAACCAATAAGCAACTTTTCTGCAGGCTTCCAGTCTATTTGAATAGTATTGCCACCCCCCAACCATTCAGCCATGACATCTTTTTTACCATGCAGAAAAGGAGAAAGCAACATAAATTTGGCATTAGGCCTTTCTCGTTTTAGGATGGCCATTAGCAACTCTAATCTTGCACCACGTTGACCATTCCCAATAGTATGTGCCTCATCTATGATAAATAAAGAAATTTCATTAACAGAAGGATGGTTTCTCCTGATTAGTAAATCAAGTTTTTCAGGAGTAGATACTAAAATATCTATCTTGTCACAAGTCAGAAACTCATTTTCCGTAGGGTCTATTTCTATGGCAGAAGATGTCTTTTCGACACAAATACCTAAATCTGATAAATCTGATTTTAAATCATAATAGACTTGATTAACTAATGCACGAGAAGGTACTACATATATAATTTTTGCGTCTGATCGCAAAGACTTTGTTACGATAATATTAAATTCTGCCAATAAAGTTTTACCGGCACTTGTAGGCATTTGAAGTATTGTAGCGTTGGCATATACATCTAACATTTTTTGAGCAAGAGCATTACGTTGAGAAGGAAGCAGTTCAAGAATTCCACTTTGGCTTTTTTTCTCACATAATAATCTAATCTTATCTTGGAATGCCGTATGAGACCAAATTGAATTTTGACAAATGGACTTTAAATCGTTAGAGATGATTTTAATAATATCTTTCAAACGATTTTGTGTATTCCCCAAAAGTTTATCTGCCATATCTATATGGACTCGAATGACATTCTCAATACGTTTAGGATATGAATAGCCGTCTATCAGATAGTGTGCCGTTTCCACAACTGCTTTTGAGGTATGGTACAATGCTAAAAGAGACAAGGCTTCCTTTACCTCTTCTTTATATTGAAAATTTTGAAGATAATTTTCCTCGAATTTCTCTTGCTCTGATTGTAATTCCGTAATAGTTTGCAATGCTTGCTTAATATCTACAAAACCATTATCTTTTCTTATAAGAAGAATAAGTGCATATAGAATTTTGGAAAGGACTCGACCTTTCCAATCTTCTGTAATAATATTATCTGAATAAAATTTTTTAAGATTTATACGCGCAGATATCGTGTTATCATCTTTTAATGCAATACTGGATAATAGAAAATAATATAATAGTGTGCTATCTACTTCATCTATGCCTGCTATTTTTTCAAATAATGAAAGATAATTCGAATCTTCTATTTTTATAGCAAGCAGTAACTTATAAGCATATTCCAAATTCTTGGTATTTTTACTCTCCTCAGATAAAGATAGAGTTGTATAAAGAACGGCTAAGCGAACAAGAATTTCTTGTTCGTTATTTGATATGCCAAGATTATAATCATATATTTCAGAAAGCCAATACGCATCTGCACTCTTTTCCAATAAAGAGCGTATTGATTCATCTTGTATTAAGCTATCTAAAATCTGATGGTTCATTGTTTAATAGTCTTTTGTACTTCCTTATAAAATAAATCAACAGTTTCACTTATCGTTTTCTGTGTGAATGATAAAACAACAAAATGAACGTCATTTGGATTAAAATCGGAGACATTAGTTTGCATCTTACCATAATCTTTTTCACCACAGCAAGTAAAATCCCGTATTAACGTACAGCCAAAAGTTAAAGTATATTTATCTGTTTGCCCTGTTTTCATGCAAAGTACAGCACAAGCAAAAGTCATAAAATCTTCAGCACCTAATTTACGACAATAATCTGATAATTTTTGTATTACCATTGGTAAATCATCATGATGTTTTTTTTGAGACTTATAAATAGAGTCCTCCGTCATATGTACAACATCTGGTGGAGTTTTTCTTTGTTCTGATACTTTTGCTTCTCCCAAAAGTATATTGAATAATCCATTATCAATGCGATAACCAATAGCGTCTAAACTACGTCCAGGTAATTGCGCAAGTTCTCTTGATGATATGTTTTTTAAAGGAATAATAAAGCGTTTATCTTCACCAATTTTTTCCTCAAAATAGTAAGTCATCAATAATTCACCTAAATCACTTCTATATATATCATTCAAAATAGTAGGAGCCAACCCTTGTTCGCGTTTCAAATCTACAGCTACTGCATTCTCTTTTATTACTTGCTTTAGTTTTTCTACATTAAAGCCACAATCACTTAATTGAGAACTATCTAACGAATCTATATTTACGTTTGTTGTTTCAGAACGTTGATTAATATATCGTTCTGAAAACTTTTCGATAAATTTATCAAAAACTTTAACGTCAAGCTGTACAAATTCGGGCATAAGCATGGATTTTGAGCAAAAGTATATAAAATACATGGAAACGCAAAAGAATAAATGTGGAATAAGACATGAACGAATACGATTTTCAAAAAGAGAAGTCTAAAAGAAAAAAGATGATAAGAGGTAAAACGCCAATATACGCCAACCACCGCCAATCATTTTCCATATCCTCAAAATAGCAATATGCTATTAACTAATATCCTACATTCGCACCGACGGGCTAAGGTTTACCCGATATTGATTAATTATTGTATCACTTAAATTATTAATTTTATGGCTAAGAAAAAACAAGAGCAACAAGAGCAGAGTCAGGACGAGCATGTAATGGCAGTCCTTGACAAGAGAACGAACAAGACCGCAGTCATCTCCAAGATGAACGAACAGGACGGCAGCATCGAAGTCGTACCGCCGGACAAAAAGAACAACAACAGTTTTCTCAAACTGGACCGTACCACACCTCTGGAACTGTTCTTCACGAATTTCAAGAACCAGTACCAAAATCCTACAAGCTTCAGTTTCTTCCTTGTACCACTTGCCGTTTTGGACAAGACACTGAACGCGGTCATCCAGATTCGGAAAGGGGAAGACCCCGGACCGGACGGCAAGAAACTGGTAGAAAACAGCGAACTCAACGACGAGGGACGTATCGCCAAACTGGCCCGGCGGTATAAGTTTGATGAGCACCAGCTGCCGTGGAAAGATCTGAACGCACTCGGTCTTGACAAGGAGACTCTGTTCAACAACCATTGCATGGGAGAACTTCTCAAAGGAAGAATCACTTCCACCGCACTGCCCATCAGCAAGGAGATAAACGGAGAAAAGAAAGATTTGGGCGAGGCCTGTTTCATGTGTGTGAAAGGTGCGGACGGCAAAGTGGAACTCAAGACACTCACCCGTCTGGACAAGCCCCAATATGATTTGCCGGTCTATAAAGGCGTATTCACGGATGAAGAGAAGGACAAACTGGCCGAAACGGGTACGTTGGGAGGAATCAAGGAAATGAAGGACACGCTTACAGGAAATGTATGCAAATGCTATGTCAGTTTCCACGAGTCCACCAACCGCATCATCACCATGCCCGTGGATGCCATCAAAATCCCGGACTACATTTATGGGAAGAGACTGGACGACAAGCAGAAGCAGATACTCGCTTCAGGTGGCGAAGTCCCCATCAATGACATACAGCGCAAGAACGACACCATGCTTTCCGGTGTGGCCTATGTCGATCCGACCATAAGGGACATCGCATTCAAACAGTCCGACAAGCAGCTGAAGGTCAGCGATACGATTCTGGGAGCCAAGATAACCCCCGAACAGAAAAAGATACTGGAGAATCACGGAATGGTATTCATTGAGAACATGCGCAATCCCAAGACCAGACAGCTGTTCTCGGATGATGTGCGTTTCAGCAACAAGAGCAACAACCTGCTCATAGGACGCAATGCCCGTGAATACAAGCCGGCGGTTGAACCCCCCAAAAACGACAGGAAACAAGAAACAAAGCAGACGGCCCGCCATGTCGTATCTCCCAGACCGCAGGCCAGAAAGAACAGCCTTTCGTTCTCGTAATCCGGCAGCAGGCGGAACGTTTACCGAATCCATATACCCGGTTTCCTCTCAGGTTACCGGGTATGTCACAAATTATTTCCCCATTCAAAATCCAATGACAACAGATGATGATTACACAACATGACAACAACGGAGAACTGTCCTGCTTCAAGTCAGCTCTCCTTTTTTATTTGAGAGAAAGCCATCCGCACATGGCCGATGACAAGGCATTCATCCGGGAGCGTGCGGACAGTGCCGCAGAGGCTTACGAACATGCCATACGTGACGGTCTATCCATCAGGCAGGCTTTGGAACAGGCTGACGCCGTTCTCTATCAGGACTTGCGCTTTTCCCGGTTCGATACGGTTTTCGAGGTCGTATCGGAGTGGTTTCCCGAAGTACGGCCCGAAAGACGGACGGATTTCTGCCTGAAGGTATTGTCACCCGCAGAGGCGGTATTCGGCAAATATTCCATAGACGACAGGTTTGAATCATCTCCGGCCTGTCATACACTTACCGTTGAACTTACAGGTTTCATACAATCTTATATAGAACAATATGGCGTATAACAGACGACAACATCTGGCGGACAACATAGCCGCACTTGAACTGATATTCATGCGTCCGGAGTTCTCTCTTACGGAACAGGGACGCAAGGTCTTGAACGGTTATTCGGGTTTCGGAGGGCTGAAGTGCATCCTGAATCCGGCGGAGAAAGATACGGACATAGAAAAATGAAGGTCGGACAAAGAACTGTTTCCCCAGGTCCGGCTGCTGCATGAACTTCTGCGTGAGTATTCCAAAGACGAGAAAGAATACAAGTCATACGTCCAAAGTCTTAAGAATTCCGTTATTACAGCCTTTTACACACCCGAGCCGGTGGTAACGGCCATGCAGGAAGCCCTGCTGGTACCGGAAATCCGCCCGGAACGTTTTCTTGACCCTTCCGCCGGAACGGGCATGTTCATCAGCACTCTGAAGGATGTCCCCGAAATCCATTGCTTCGAGAAGGACAGGCTGACGGGAAGGATACTCTCATCCCTCTATCCGGAAAGCAAGGTGAACATAGAAGGTTTCCAGTCCATACAGCCTTATTATAACGGCTACTTCGATGTTGTTTCTTCCAATATCCCGTTTGGGAATACCAGAATTTATGACCGGGACTTTGACCGGAGTGACGACCCGGTGCGCAAATCCTCACTCGCTGCCGTACACAACTATTTCTTTCTCAAAGGCATGGATACGCTGCGCGAAGGCGGGATACTGGCCTATATCACGACTTCGGGCGTCATGGACTCGCCACAGAACCGTCCCGTCAGGGAATGGCTGATGAACCATGCCAAGCTTGTTTCTGCCATCCGTCTGCCGGATAACCTGTTTGTTGATGCAGGTACGGAAGTGAGCAGTGACCTGATCGTCTTGCAGAAGAATACCCGGAAAGCGGAACTGACCGAAAAAGAACGGAACTTTATCGAGACTCGTCTTATATCCGGCAGCATCAATATCAACAACAGCTATGCCGATTTAGACCATATCGTCCATACTTCCGTATCTATGGGTAAAAACATGTACGGACAACCGGCCATGAATTTTACCCATGAAGGGGGGATCGGAGCCATTTCCGAACATCTCAGGCAGTTATTGGCACAAGATGTGGGGAACCATCTTGACCGGAAACTTTATGAAGAAAACCTGTCCCGCCCCAGTGTTTCCACTGCCCTGAAAACCGGACCGGAAGTCCCACCGGAAACAACAGCAGTGGAGCACCGGCAGGAGATGCAGGAAGAAAGTCTCTTGTCAACCAAGACTTATGAACCCATGCTTAATCTGTTTGCCGCCTATGCGGACGAGGAGGAAGCGGAGGTGCAGATGATGGAAAGCCGGTCATCACCGGGCCGGACAGCGTCGGCATCCCGCAAAAGAAAAGGAAACGAACCGGAAATGTTCAATCTGTTCTCGCAAGAGAACATGTATGATGAAGCCGTCTCACAAGAAGAAATGACCGGGGAACAAGCGGCAGCGGAAGCGAAATGGCAGGAACGCAGACTACGGTTCGAGGAAGAACGGAAAAAAGAAACGGAACCACGCCCGTTTACCGGAGAAATACGCCCCGAATACAAGAACGGATCTCTCGTGAAAGCCGGTGAGCAATACGGATATTTGCAGGGATTGGGTACTCCCGAAGTACAGTTCCATCCGCTCAGGCTGACTGTCACACAACAATACCGGGCCGCCTACTATATCCCGCTCCGTGAAGCCTACCACAATCTCTACAATGCGGAAGCCGAAACGGAAACCGAACAGCCGGAACTAAGGGAGGAACTGAACCGGCAGTATGACCGTTTCCACCGCATGTTCAGGGAGCTGAACGGAAAGGACAACGCCAAGTTCCTGCTGTTGGATGCAGGAGGACGGGAAATGCTCTCATTGGAGCGTTCCGTCAACGGGAAGATACAGAAGGCGGACATATTCACCGTGCCCGTATCGTTCAACGCCAACGAGGTGACACATGTGGATACACCGCAGGAAGCCCTTGCGGCATCCCTGAACAAGTTCGGCGAGGTCAATCTGGAATATATGGAGAATCTCAGCGACATCGGCAGGCAGGAACTGCTCGAACAGCTGGAAGAGCGCATCTTCTACAATCCCATGATGAAGAGCCATGAAATCAAGGACCGTTTCATAGCTGGCAATGTGATCGCCAAAGCAGAATGGATAGAGAACCACCTGAGAGACTATCCCGATGACGGAGCGAGCAGAAAATCATTGGAGGCCCTTCGGAAAGCCATACCGGAGCCTATAAGTTTCGAACAGCTTGACTTCAACCTGGGAGAACGGTGGATACCCATGTCCGTATATGAAGAGTTTGCCGGATACCTTTTTGAGACAA
>OKSP01000953.1_pt1 | contig 13203 bp, 10 predicted proteins | sample 2434041 | NCBI WGS metagenome assembly OKSP01 (sample SAMEA3879593, study PRJEB24766) | human gut metagenome | biome: human-associated habitat; feature: feces | place: USA | collected 1985/1987
CCTGAATTGTGTATGCAATTAGTGGTTTTCCGCACAGACTCTTTATATTTTTCCCCGGTAATCCCTTTGATCCTCCACGGGCAGGTATCAATGCTATCATTTTTTATCGTTCCTCCTCTAATTGAATATTTGTCAGACTCCACCAATATCCTGTCATCTCTGGGTCTGCAAATTGCTCTGTAAATTGCTCTGTACAAGTACTGCTATAAACTTGCAACAAGTTTTTATAATAATTATCATATGGTGTCAGAAGTCTGTAATGTTCTCTTTTTATTTCAATTTCTTTTTTTACTGCCTGTCTGCTCCATTCACATTTTCCGGCTAAATTGGCTTCATATATTCTATAATAAGTATAACACCCATTAATCTTTTTCCCTTTTTTTTCATTCAGTAATAGCCGTGAATATAGATACCAGTCAAAAATTCTGGTTTCAACTTTCCCTAATGATTCGATAAACGCCTGAGATATCCCCTTCAGAAAAATTGCTCCATTAGATATTCCAAGATAATTACTTTGTCCAATATCTCTATAATTCAGCGTATAATCCGGAAGCTCTTTCATAACTGAATTACCATTAAAATCTAATAATTCATTATAAAAAAATGTATATGCAGGATCTAACTGCTCTTTTACACAGCACACTCTGTTGCTTGATGCCTTGTCATCACAATCCAACATAATCAATAAATCTATATCCTTATAGAAAGCTTCCCGAAGCAATTCTACCCTGAGCGTTGCTGGATTTAGTTTACTTTGAGTTCTATCAACAATACTCAGTCTTTCTTTAATATTGGGTGATACCTGGCTAATTATCTGGTCTAGATGTTCTGATGAAATATTATCATTTATTATAATAATAGAAAAATCCTGATCAGTTTGCATCTCTAATGACAAAAAAAAATCTCTCAAATATTTCTCTGCACCTTCAAAGATAACACTTCCTACCGCTGTCTTCATTGCTTTCTCCAGTCTAGTCAAAAATCTTCTCTACTCAAAATACAGTCTTTTTGAATATCTCTCGTTGCTCTTCTTCCTACAATAAATGAATAATATTTCGGCTCTATTCCTGTACCTGGGCGCTTGAAATCAATATCATCCTCAGTTATAATCTCTCCACATTTGATTTTGCGTGCAGCTACAATACTCCTCTTAAATGCGTTACGTCTCTCCTCATCCTCATTCACAATTTTTTGATAACTTCCAAGCATCTTATATCCAACTTTTGCAGCATTGCAAATAACCTTTAATTCTTCCGGATTTGCAGATACTTTATGATCCCACCCAACCATACTTTTATCCAGAGTAAAATGTTTTTCAATAATACATACTCCCTTCGCCATAGCCAACAGTGGTGCCACCGTTCCTATGGTATGATCAGAATAACCAACTTTACATCCAAAAGTATTCCGAAGCATATCTATATTATTAAGATTGACCATGTCGTCTGCAGGAGGATAAATAGATACACAGTGGAGTAGAATAATTTTTTGACAACCATTTTTTTGAAGACACTCAACAGCATCACTAACATCTGCCAATCCACACAAGCCAGTACTAATTACAACAGGTTTCCCTCTTCCTGCCACATATGTAAGAAATGGTATATTATTTAAATCCATAGATGCAATTTTAATAAATGGTACATCTAACTCATCTACAAGCAAATCTACTTCTGACTTAGAAAACGGTGTTGAATTAAAATCTATCCCCACTTTTTTGCAATACTCATTTAGTAAATAATGATCCTCCCTATTAATGCTATACTCATCTACAATTTCCTTTAATGTATAATCCGTACGATTCCGATAGTCATCTTTCAGAAAATAATTATCTTGATATACTTTTTCAGAAAAAATCGTATCCTTAGACCATGACTGGAACTTAACACAATCTGCACCGCATCTTTTTGCCTCATCAATCATTTTTTTTGCCAAATTCATATCTCCGTTGTGATTTGAACCTATTTCTGCAATTATGTATGGCTTTTCAAATTCGCAAATCTTATCATACTCAAACATAGTTTATCTCCCATTTTTATAGTTTTATCGTAATTAGTTCCTTCGAATTCTATTAAATATTTTTTATATGCTATCAAGCATTTGCCCAATTCTTGTATCTAATGAATACTCCCTCTTGGCTCGTTCATAACCATTAGATGCAATCTGTTTTCGTTCTTCCTCATGTTCAAGGTAATATGTGATCTTATCCAATAGTTCTTCTTGACTTGAAAATGTTTCTATCTCTTTTCCGATTTCAAAATATTCCGGGATTTCTATCTGGAAATTAGTTAATACAAAACCACCTGCACTCATAATATCCCATATACGCAATGGCAACCCACTTCTAATAGGTTTTGATGTAAAATTCAAATTAATTTTTGATAGATGGAAGATTTTTGGCATTTCCGTCATTGATTTTGCCAATCCTCTCGCATTTACATTAGGTAATGATGTTGTATCACTCCCTGTATACAAATCAAGTTTAAAATACGCTGAGATTAAACCAAGCAAACGCAGCCGCTCCTGTTCCGTCACTTTATTTCCAAGATACAAATGTGCCATTGCTGCCTTATCATTATGATTTGACTTCTCCGGGAACTGATAAAATGGTATCTTATTCTTAAAGTCAGCGACAATCTGATCTGTCAGACATTCCTCCAGAAAATTATATCCATATACTTTTAACTGTGCCTCAATCAATCCATCCAAATATCCCTTTAAATAAGAGCCGTCTTCTTTCAAATGATTGTATGGACATTTCTCCGTATAAAGTGAGCCCACAAAAGAAATATCTGCTGAAAATCTAGTTTCGTCTTCTTTTGTAATTGTACCTATAAGGTTATCTATCCGGTGATAATTTGATCCTAAAGGCAAATAGTAAATACATGCTGGATTTTCCTGATAAAACTCCTCATATAATGCATAGTCAAAAAGAAAGATTCTATTACATGAGTTTCGAATCGAGTGGGAATATAATTCCATAACCGGACTATCAACAATCCAACAAACATACCGTATTTTAAATATATTACAAACCTCCGAAATGACAGGAAAGAAATTTATACTAAAAACAAAATCATATTTTTTTTGTTGTAACGCACTACTTAATGCACAAAGGCATTCCTTAGATGAAATGTTTTTATCATCCATTTCAATTGTTATTTCGTCGATGCTATTTGAATATCTTCCTAATACCTCAATCATATCCGGTTCGCATATACTGTTGTACCGATAAAATAAAATATTCATATAAAGTGCCTATCCTTTTATGAAAAATCTGCTATAATTTGTGACTGATATTGTTTATCCTGAATTTCTACTGGCTTGTCTCCCCCTGCCAGTTCATTATTATATTTACCAACAATTTCAGTCCGGCATCCCTGTCCTTTTAAAAACCACTCATATTCCAAATCTATATGACCAATATCTACCGCCTGATATCCCATCTTACACAAATCATATGCTAATACTGTAGCTGTTGGACCAAGTGCCAGTAAAAATAATTTATCTTTCGCTTGATCCTTGCAGCATTCTAATATTTTGTCGTATGCGTGAAAAGCATTTTCTGCCGGACCAATGATTCTCTGTATAGACTCTGCCCCTGAAAACAAATCATTTCCTACTCCAAGTGCTGTATATTTTCCCTCTATAAATACACATGTTCTATCTGCCCAGATTTTTTTTAAATTTTCAAATCTGTTTTGTGAGCGATCCGTTTTTAAATCATTATACATAACATATGGTCTTGTAACATATGCATTATAATATTTTCTATCTCTTTTCAATATCTGTAAATGCTCTTTTCTGACCTGCCTTGTCAAATAAAAACGAATCTCTCTTTTTGCCTGTTCACTATAGCGTTCCAGATTACCATAATTATCTGCAATTGCAACCATTAATCTGTCATCTTCCGATGCAAGAACGTCCAACAGCCGTGCAGCAAGCCTGTCATCCTGTTCCGTTTGGAACTTGTGACGTACCCGCCCATAAATTGTGGCAAATTCACCATCTCCAAATCTTGCAATAGACTTTCCATGATTAACAATTTCATCCAAGGTTTCTTCTACTGATGCAATATCCGGATACCAATATTCTGTTACTTCTTCCTTCAACCTCGGGTCAGAAATCTCAAAAAAATAGTTTTCCCTAAAATGCTCTTGATCTTTGACAATATCATCAACCCAATCTATTATTTGTTTATTTGACTTTAACAGAATCTGAATGGTTTTTTCCTGCCATTCCATATGTTCCTGCATTTGTTGTGTTTTTTCTAAAAGCTCTGTTATTATTTTATCTTTATTACTCATTTTTCTTCTGCTCTACATTAATCCATATTCAGTAAAATTATATTTTTCATAACATCCGATACATAATTGCAAGTCAAATATTGTTTTGCCAAATCATTTAGACTTCCTTCCTTTTTGTAATTTGTTAATATTGTTTTTGTTTTTCTGAAATGTATAATCAGTTCTGGCAGTTCGTGTGATACTTTGTACATTCCATTAATTCCCTCTTCTTTTTCCTTTTCTAAAATAAAAAGAATTAGCTCAATATCCGGTATTTCATTTTTTATATCTGACAATTCTAATTGTACATCGGGTCTTAATTTTAGAAAATCATAAAACAGCTTTCTTGCTTCCGTAAATTGTCCGGTTCTGACTAATTGTACCATTGCAAGCTTAAATTCAACCGTTTCCGCTTTCTCTGCTGTAATGCCAACATGTCCTTCTTTGATTTTTAATTTCTTAGATGTTATGTAAACCATTAAGAGTTCCTCTGATAGAAACCCGAATATCCTTTTATGATAATCATCATAACTGCTTACATCTATATATTTTTCCATTTCAAAAAAAATTGTAAAAAGCCAATCACAGTATGCATCAAACAAACTCTTTCTCATAACACATAAATTTCCAAAATAATACTTCTCTTGATGCATTACTTCTTCAAATGCCTGTGTGTCCTCAGGAAAAAGTATCTTGATTATATCTCCTGCAAGAAGCATATCCTTAACATTATGGGAATTTCCAAAATATTCCAAATAAGATGTTGGTGCATGTATGCAATTTGAAACCATCACATCTACATCCTGCAATGCCGTTTCATATTCTTCCTGCGTCATAAGTGTCCCTCTTTCATTAAAAAAGAAACGCCTATAATGGCATACTCCTATCAAATCTGCATCATGATAGTTTTTCCATAACCAATACATTCCTGTGAGTTCTCCATAATAGGGATTCAACGCTGATATAGAATCTCCAACATCATCTCTCATATATCCCAAATCAGGATTCAAAGCAGCTCCTACTTGAAGCGGTATATATATCGGATTATTAGGGGGATTAAATTTTTTGTGAGTCATAACAAAAATCTGTGTCTTCATCATCTTTTTCTTGCAATTATTCGAATTAAAACTGGATCGGATACTGTCGTCTTCGAAAGACCTTTATCTTCTTTTTCATAAATTATTTCGAACTCTAGTTTCTCCAACTTTTCCTCTAGTTCCTTCTTTACAATAAAACGTCTGAAATGGTCATTATATGAATACGTATTTTTTGCAATTTTTGTCCCTTTTCCAAACAAATCATCTTTAATACTTCTGACTTCAATAAAAAATAATCCTTTTTTCTTAATTGCCGATGATACATTTTTTAATAGTTCCCATTCCTGTTTTTCAGATACTGCATGAATTGTCCATCTACTATAGAAATAATCATACTGAACCTGATATAATGCTTTACATGTTACAAAATCATCACATACGAACATACTGTTTTTCCTATTGTATTGATTTAGATGAGATATAGCCTCTTCTGATGCATCTACCCCTGTAACTTCTAATCCATTTTGTGAAAAATAGATACTGTCTCTACCATTTCCGCAACCAATATCCATAATTTTTTTGTGTGTTTCCATATATGGCAAAACAAATTTTGCAAAATCGCTTGGTTCCTGTATCTCTTTTTCTTTCCTTAGATAATATTGATTCCAATAATTTACATCCCTATCAAATGTGTCCTTCACATTCACTTTATATTCCATGATTTTATTCACACAATCTGAAATTGTAATAGTTCCATCATTTTCAATAATAATGTCCGGATTTTTTGGAAATTCCACATCCTGATCCATTCCTGCAACATTCTCTATTTTTCCTGCCGATTGTCCAGAATATAATCCTTTGCGATCCCGTTTCATCAATATATCTTTGTTAACATTCAAAAAAATTTCAACATATTTCTCTATATTGGCTCTATTCCAATCTCTGACTTCATCATACATGGCAATTGTACAGATAACAACTGATATGCCTTGATCGGTTAATGTTTTGCACAGATTAGAATAATAATAGGCACGTTTCTTTCGATCGCTCTGTGAATATCCCAACGAATTACCGACTAATTTTTTTAAAATATCTCCATCTAAAATAATGAGGTTATCCTGCTTTTTCTTTAGTTCATAATATAGCGCATTTCCAATTGTTGTTTTTCCAGCTCCAGATAAGCCTGTGATCCAATATAATGTACCTTTTCCCATTACGCATTGCTCCTCATGTTAATTATTGTATATTCTGCACGAACCTATATGATCTAAACACCATTTGGTGTAATAATTTATTTTGTCTTTATCATGAAGTATATTGCCATTTTTATCTGATAATTTCACTTCATATGTATCGAGTGGGACTCTACATTCTGATGTGACTTTTTCTATTCCCTTCAGATAAAAAGTAAAATCTCTTCCATTAAGCAAGATCTGATACGGATCTCCTACATGTATGCTTTCTGTTACAGTAAACTCTCTTTCTTTTTCACCCCCATACACTACAGGCAGTGAGGCATCTGTATTCTCGTAATTATATTCTATTCCTGCCAGTTTACATATAATTGGTGTATAATCACATGCTGAGATTAATTCCTCTGTTTTTCCACTTACCCCTCCGCCTTTGGTCATAAATGCAATCTTTGTTCTTTCATCGCACAAAAATTCCTCTTCCGGGCGAACTAAATAACCCTGCCCATGATCTGCAAATAAAGTGATTACAATTTCATTTTCTTCAAAATTATTTTCAATATATTGATATAATCCAGCTAATTTTCGATCCACATATTCAATCTGTTTTAAATAATACTTTCTTTTTGTCTCATCGTATTCCTGCTTAACAGAGTTAATTTTTCCCTTTATGTTATCATTTTCCCATATCATAAATTGCTCCTGAAGAGGTGCAACATTATATTCATCTGCTATTAAATGTAATTCTCCGATTTCCATCCATATAAACTGATCTGTCTCTCGCATTGTATGAATTTGCTCTTCAACTTCTGAGACTACCTTCTCTATCGGAAATCCTTCATACATATGCTGATAATGCACACGATTCATTCCTCTTGCATACCCATAATTTGGCGCAATTCTCCAATTCCCCCCTATTTTTGTGGTATTATAACCAGCGTTTTTAAAATATTCAAAAAGAATTGGTGTCTCAGCATCTATTTTTCTCAATAATTTTGAATGAAGCATCTTATGATTTGCCATCGTCTGTCCAGTTACAATGGAAGCAATAGACGGAAATGTCCAGTCTCCAGCTGTATGTGCATTTGTACATATCATTCCTTCCCTAAAAAAACGATATGTATTTGGCATTAACATTTCCATATGATTTTCTAAAACAGTTTGCGATAATCCATCAACAAAAATATTCAGAATTAATGGTTTTCTTTTTCTATCATGAATAATTGGAACCATTTCGCCAAGCCGGAACTCTCTGTCTTCAGAAGAAATCAATACTTTTCCTTTTGGAACTCGATAATTAATATACTGTAACGGAGAATTATATTCTATTTCTGCCTGTTTTTTTTCTGTCTGCACGCATAATCGTCCCGGTCCATCCATAATTAACGGAACAAAACATTCTGTTTCTGACTCAATAGTAGCACTACTTCCTTCTGCATATATTCTTTGAATGTCCGCTTCTTCCATTATTGTATCCATATGCAATCTTCTGCGAATCAAATCGTATGCGCTCTGCATTCCAGTAATGCCAACATATAATTCAGGTAAGTCGTAATAATCATTGTATTTCTGTGCCACCATATTGGTGCCATCATGAAAGATTGGCTTTCTCACTCCCCAACTGATTCTATCCATATTAGCAATATACCCAATCCATATTTTATCTGACTCAATGTTATCTACATCCCCAGCTGTGGTTGCTGCCATAACAGCATTTAACACTTGCTGCATGGCTGACTCAATGTTCTCCAGGCTCACAGTTAGCTGATTTCCACCTAATGCCAATTCCTTTGCAATCGCATACTGTTCATATGCCTGAAAATATTGTCCGCACAATTGGTATGCATATGCACAATTATAATGTACATCCGCAACATAAGGCTGATTTTGCATTGCCGCATACGCATATTGTAGTGCCATCTGCGGTTCATCCGCATTGCTTAAGCAAATAAATTTATAAGTATCAATATCTGAATCCTGCGGACAATTTTTTCATATGCAGCTATTGCAAACCATGCTTCCTCATATTGTTCGCTTATAATCAATTGTTCTATCTTACCATTCATTGGATTACCTCTTCACATTTTAATTTTCTTTCTATTTTCCTTACTAGAAAGTGTAGAAAAAATAACATTCTATGATATAATAAATTCTATCTATGATAGAAAGGATGCTATTTTATGAATATTTTATTTCTTGACTGGCCATGCTTTGGTCGCACAGACTTCTTGAATTTTTTTAGTGAACGGCATGATTCTGTCACTCTATTTTCGCACGCTGACTATGAACTTCGGAAAAGTGACTCCTTTTTGGCTGCATTATATTCTGTATTAGAAAATCAGCAGTTTGATTTTTGCTTTTCCTATAATTTTTTTCCACTAATGGCTACTGCCTGTTACAAATGTAACATAAAATACGTTTCTTTTGTCTATGACAGTCCACAAGTTAAATTATATTCTTATACTGTCACATACCCTACTAATTATATTTTTTTATTTGACAGTTCTCTGGTAACACAATTTCAAAAAGAAGGGGTATCTACATTTTACTATATGCCGCTTCCGGTAAATGCTAGCCGCATCCATTCACTCCTGCAAAAGCCCTATGATTCTGCCCGCTTATCAGCAGACGTTTCCTTTGTAGGTTCCTTATATAATGAAAATCATAACCTTTATGATTCCTTACAAGGTATTTCTTCATACACTAAAGGATACTTGGACGCTATCATGCAGGCTCAATCTCATGTGTATGGTTATAATTTTCTTGAGGAATGCCTTACCCCACCTATTACCGCAGAATTGCAAAATGCAGCTCATTATCAAAAAAATCTAGATGGTGTTGAGTCGCTTAGTTTCATCTTTTCCGACTATTACCTTTGCCGTAAATTAACTTCTATGGAGCGAATCAACATTCTTACTGATGTTGCTTCACATTTTCCACTAAAAATATTTACACCGAATAAAAACTACGTTATTCCCAATGCATCTAATATGGGAGTCGCTGATTATCTTACAGAAACACCCTACATTTTTCATGACAGCAAAATAAATTTAAATATAACGCTTCGTAGCATCAAGAGTGGGATTCCGCTTCGCTGCATGGAAATCATGTCCTGTGGCGGTTTTCTACTCACAAACTATCAATCCGATTTTCTAAAACATTTCGTTATGGGCGAAGATTTCGTCTTCTTCGAAAGTAAAAATGACTTGTTGCAGAAAATCCATTATTATTTAGTTCATGAAGATGAACGAATTGCCATTGCTGAATCCGGTTATCAAAAAGTATTAAAAAATCATAGTTTTGATACCATCTTTCAAAAAATTTATAATATTATTAATTAGAGTTTTCGTTCAACTCAGCAAAAATATGTTCTGACTCACCCTTTAACAAATCTGCCGCCTCACCTACCAATTCTGTGTACAATTTACCTTTTCTCGCAATTTCTTTCCCCTCTTCCTGCAAGGAATCAAGTCTCTCAAACTCTTCATCTCTCATAATCTTTGCAGCAGCTGGCATTGTCATTGTTACAAGCTGATACATGTCATTTTTTTCAATATTAGCTATCTGTTTTTTGATTTTTCGTAATGTTTTCAAATATTGTTTTGAATCGATTTGATTTTTTTCACAAAGTCTATCAACAGCATTATAGCTTTTATTCAGTTTCCGTGCTTCATCCTTCAACTTTTCGAATTCCTTTGGTATACTGAGTAAATAATCGTGTGCCCATACACTGTTTTTTTCATCCAGCATCGGTGTAAGCGTGTCTAGACACTCTGTGACGTTAATCTCTTTTGTACACGTCTCTGCAATAGCATCCTTTAACGTCATCACTTCTGTACCTTCAATTTTGGCACCACCCTCTGTCGCATTGATAACCCTCAACTCTTTTTCATGTTCCTTACATTCTCTTATTGTTTCCACATACCAATTGAGAAATGTATAGAGATCGGTTCTAGTAGGAACTTTTTTTTCGTAATTACCATCTACCCATTGACAATTTGAGACATCTAATTGTGGCATAGTATCTTCAAACGTCCCATCTGCGTGACTCTTATTTCCGGTTAATGCCAAATCCTGTCCTACAAGAATGATCGTCTTTAACCCAATTTTATATAACAAGGAAAACGCATTGGTTGCAACAGACCCCCCTGTTGCAACACCCCCCCAACGCAGTCCGCTTCTCATCATTATTTTTTCTGCAAAACGATAATAATCATCGTAAAAAAATTTTTTTCCTTTATGATAATCTAGGACTTCTGGTGCAGCATTTAAACTTGTAACCAACGGAATCTTTTCTGCTCCATCTATTTCTACTAGCTTTATTGGTTTTAAAGCATCAACAATAAAAAACATATCTGGCACAATTCCTGCTTTCAAAAGAGGCTTTATTGCCGTGTCTACTGCTACAATAAAAGCTTTTCCTTTTGCTTTTTTTAATTCATAAATATTCTTATTTAATGATGGCCCTGCTGCAACTACAATTCCAGTGGTATCCAACGGTATCGTCTGATATAACTGAATTGTTTTATACGCAGTGCATAAATATTTTGCATTTTTCATCACGTTTATAGGATCAATCCCTGCAAATAATTTGGCTGTATTAAATGAAACCCTGCTCTCCAACGCAATGTCATTACATTTTTTTATTAACTTTTCACAGCTTTCTGCAAATATATTATCATAATTAGGAAGTACAAATAATTGTATATTCTTTAAATTCTCCAAGTTCATGACTTTTTCGAGTATACTTCCCATTCTATCAAGCGTCATCAAACCAATGCCTTCTACCCAGAATATAATCAGATGGTTTTGCATTGCATTTTCCAAGTCCATCCATTCCAATACTTTTAAAAATATTTGAACAGATGGTTCATATATAATAATATTCAACCTTATTTTTACATGATGAATCAATTCTCTTAAATAACCAATATTTCCTATTCCAAAAAAAATATATGTATAGTTATCGCATAGTTCTCCCTGTTCCGCCGCCCATTCCTTTGGAGGTTTCTTAGCGCATCTTTTTCCTGCCAGATATAAATAATGACCATTTTTTTCTATTTTTAAAATCTTCTCGCCATCTTCCGACAGCTCTTCAATTAACCCAATTTCTTTTTTTAAATTTTTTCTTGCTTGCTCAATATTAAAATCCATATCTGGATAATATTGCCCTAGTATGTAAATGTTTTTTTCGTAGTTTGTCATTTACTCTACCTCCGCCATTCCTATGCTGCGTGCTTTCAAATATTTCATAATACCATAGACAATTGCATCATGCATAAGAACATAATCGTTTTCTTCGATTGCTGAAACAATATCTTTCAAAATAATCAAAATATCCTCTTTTGTCTGAACATAGAGCTGTTCATCTAGTTCAAGAGGATTTTGTTGAAGAAACCATAGTGTAAATTCCTGTATATTATTTAATTGTTCCCGTATTGGCAACAAGTTTTTTCTGTTTTGATAATCCAAAAAATCTTCTTCTATCATTTCTAAAGCATGATAGAGTTTGGCACATTTTTCCTGCATATTTTATTACCTCGGATCTTTCTAAAATAAAAGAGTTGGCATTGCCAACTCTTTTATTCGCATTGTGCATTTTACAATATTTTTGATTACTGTAATAAAGAAAGTACACCCTGTGTAGACTGATTAGCCTGTGCAAGCATGGACTGTCCTGCCTGAGCAAGAATATTGTTCTTGCTGTACTCAACCATCTCGTCAGCCATATCTGTATCTCTGATACGAGACTCAGCAGAGGATGTATTCTCAGATACGTTATCTAAGTTTGCCACTGTGTGCTCTAATCTGTTCTGTAATGCACCAAGAGCTGATCTCTGAGATGAAACTGTATTGATAGCTTTCTGTACTGCATCAATTGTAGCGTTTGCACTGGCATAATCCTTAACACTTGGGTCTGTGAGTGTAGTCACCTGACCAACTGTCATCTTATCTGCTATCACGTTCTGAACATTAGCATATGTTGCAGCCTTACCTGTATGTGTAATAAATGCATCACTTATTGTAGCTTTTATTGCAGATGCATCAGCTGTCATAGCAGAACTTGCTTTTTCGAATCTATTTCCTGTTGCATTCATATAATATGCACTACCAGTAGAAAGATCAAGCTGTTTCATATATCCAGCTGCTGTCTTTGCTGCATCAACTGCTTGCTTTAAACTTACTGCTGCAGCCGTTACCTGGCTTGCATAGCCTGCTTTAGAATCTGTTGCTTTTGTTGCATATTTACCAAAGGTAAATCCTGTAACTTTCTTACCAGTCTGAGACTGTGTCGTTGTTCCAGAAATATTGTGTAATCCTAATGCTTTGGAGTTCATCTCTCCAATAGAGATGGAAATCTTCTGGTCAGAATTTGCTCCAACCTGTAAGTTCTTAGATGTGAATTTTCCATCTAATAAATTCTGTTTGTTGAACTGTGTTGTAGATGCGATACGATCCAACTCAGATGTAAGAGCAGATAACTCTTCATTGATAGCATCACGGTCAATGCTCTCATTAGTATCATTAGCACCCTGAACTGCTAATTCATTCATACGCTGTAAAATGGAATGTGCCTCACCTAAAGCGCCTTCAGCTGTCTGGATAAGAGAAATACCATCCTGTGCGTTTGAAGAAGCTTTGTCAAGACCACGGATCTGGCTTCTCATTTTCTCAGAAATTTTAAGACCA
>OKSP01000958.1_pt1 | contig 13142 bp, 10 predicted proteins | sample 2434041 | NCBI WGS metagenome assembly OKSP01 (sample SAMEA3879593, study PRJEB24766) | human gut metagenome | biome: human-associated habitat; feature: feces | place: USA | collected 1985/1987
CCCGGTATGCCGTCTGTTCATATCCTCTTCGCCTGCCAAGGATAATGGAAAATACCAATGCACTGACACCGGAACTGATATGTACCACATTTCCTCCGGCAAAATCAACCGATCCGATCTCTGCAAGAAATCCTCCCTGTCCCCATACCATGTGCGCCATTGGGTAGTATACAATGACGGACCAGAACATAATAAATAAAAACAATGCCTTAAATTTTACACGACCCACAAGAGAACCCGTGATCAAAGCCGGCGTAATCATTGCAAACATCATCTGAAATGCAATATAAACCAGATGCGGTATCGTCGACGCATATGGCCCTGCTTCATTCATTTTAATTCCATGCAAGCCAAACCACCGGAAATCTCCAATAATTCCTGCATGATTTCCACCAAAAGACAGTGAATATCCAAACAATACCCACATGACAACCGACAATCCCATAATCGCTGCGCATGCCATCATGGTGCTGACGACATTCTTTCTTCGCACCAGTCCTCCATAGAAAAAGGCTAATCCAGGTGTCATAAAAAACACCAGTGCTGAACATATCAGCATAAATCCCGTATCCCCTGCGTTCATCTAATCTTCCTCCATTCTTTTATACTTTTAAACGCAAAAAAAGGCGTCAAAAGAATTCTCTTTTGACACCTTCGTCGTAGATAATCATAGCAGACTTATTACTCCAATGCAAGCATTTTTCCATAATATTTGCTATTTTTTATGGTACAAACTACTTCTTTCGTACCATTTTTCCGTCATTTCATAAAATCTTCAATCTTTTGATTCAATTACAATAAGTTGTCCGGAAGATAAAGAAATTGACGCTTCATCTGAAACAATTTCATTGCTGATTCCGAGAGAATTAAATCCTCCCATCGTATAATCCGTAAGCGGATACTTTAATCCACGCAGGGTAACACCACTTACTTTTTCAGAAAATGGAATCAAAGAAACATACTTTCCATACTGCTCCGCTTTCCGGATCGTCAACGGCTGATTAATCATGCGGATACGATTATGTTCATCGACCAGGCTGATCTTTATCTGTTCCTCCAGACCAATACCAAGCAGACTGATATTGCCCAGTACATGATCAATTCTGGTACCGGTTGCACCAATGACCACAATCTCCATTGCACCTCTGCGAATGGCCTCCCGAATCGCATATTCCGTGTCGGTATCATCCTTTTCCGGATTCAGCATGCACACCTCGATCTGCTCTTTGTCATGAAAATATTCAAGGGTATCCGGATTTACCGAATCAAAATCCCCCACTATGATATCCGGCAGAATATGATCCCGATACAATGCTTCCATTCCCGCATCTGCCGCTAATATGACATCAAATCCTCCATTTTTTACAATCCAGGTTAAAAAACCTTCCTTCACTTCTCCCCCGGAAACAATTAAATACTTCATCTTCTACCCCTGCCTTTGCAACTTTTCCAGAAATGCTTCCACATTCTTTTCGATCTCTTCCTTGAAAACCGCAGAACCTGCCACAATTATGTTGGCTCCTGCATCCATGGCTTCTTCCACATTTTCCAGATTAATTCCCCCATCTACTTCAATATCGGTCTTACATCCGGACTGCTTCACAAGATTTTTCGCTTCACGCACTTTATCTAACGTATACGGAATCAGTTTCTGTCCTCCGAATCCCGGATTTACCGTCATAACAAGAACCATATCCACTTTTTCAAGGACACAGGATATTGCAGAAACTGGTGTTGCAGGATTGATGGCAACACCTGCTAAAAGTCCTTTTTCTTTGATTTTTTCAATAGTACGGTCAAGATGTCTGCAGCTCTCTGCATGAACAGTGATAAGATCTGCACCAGCCTCGGCAAACTCATCAATATAGCGTCCCGGTTCCTCAATCATCAGATGGACATCAAAAATCCGATCGGTACATTTACGAATGGAACGAATGATCGGAAATGCAAACGAAATACTCGGAACAAACATTCCATCCATAACATCGATGTGTACATATTCCGCACCTGCCTGATCCAGCAACCGAATCTGTTCTCCCAGATTAGCAAAATCTGCCGATAAAATTGACGGTGATAAACAGTTCATTGATTCCTCCTAATACTTGCGCATGTTCTTCATTTCCTGATAAAGCTGCACGTAATTGTCATACCTCACCTGCGATATTTTTCCTTCTGCAAGTGCCGTCTTAACGCCACAATCCGGCTCTCCGATGTGACTGCATCCGATAAATCTGCATCCAGGCTCAAAACGCACGAACTCCGGATAACATGTCCACAGATCCTCTTTGGAAAATCCGGGCAGATCCATGGAACTAAACCCCGGAGTATCCATAATATAGGTGTTTTCCGCAATTGGTATAATCTGCGAATGGCGTGTCGTATGTTTTCCCCGCTCAATCTTGTCACTGATTCCTCCGGTCTGCATCTGCACCGCATCCTGCAGATCATTGATCAGCGAAGATTTTCCTACTCCGGACGGTCCTGCCACTGCCGTCATCTTTCCCTGCAACACAGATTTGAGTTTTTCCACATTTTCCTGTGTCTTTGCACTTGTAAAGAGCAGCTCATACCCCGCCAGTTCATAAATTTTTCGTAATACTTCTCTTTGTTCTTCCGTCACCAGATCGCATTTGTTAAAGCAGATCGTAACCGGAACTTTCTGATATTCCATCATACACAAAAAGCGATCCAGCAGATTAAAATTCGGGTCCGGTTTTGCAGCCGCGAAAATTACGAGTGCCATATCGATATTTGCCACTGCGGGGCGGATCAGTTCCCTGGTACGTGGAAGAATTTTTTCTACATTTCCAATCTTTTTTTCTTCATCCAGTACAACGATTTCCACATCATCACCCACGAGAGGTTTGATCTTCTGATTACGGAAAATTCCTTTTGCCTTACATTCATAAATTCCGGTTTCTGCCACGTGAACGTAGTAGAAACCGGAAATTCCTTTTACAATCTTTCCCTTCATATATTACCTACTGTTTTGAAAAGCTGACAGAATGTGTTTCTGTCTTTGTAGACGTATCGGAAAGACCTTCATCATCTATTTCTTCAATGCTCCAGGTAATCGTCACTTTACCGGACTCACATGCCATATCGGATGCCCCGATCGTAAGAGAACCATCGACATCACTGGTTCCGCTTGCATAGGTCGTGCCATCACTTCCCGTCAGTGTATAAGTTGCACTGACTGCTCCTTCCGGTGCTGCATATGACTTTGAGAATTTATAGCTGTAATTTATCTCTTCCGGTCCCTTGCTTACCGTAATCGTTACCGTTGTATCTGCCGGTACAATCTTGCCGGATGCTACACTCTGTGAAATTACCTGACCTGCTTTGACAGAATCACTGTATTCTTCTTTCACTGCAACTTTTAAGCCAGCCTTCTGCAAAGCCGCCTGTGCATCTTTCTTGGAGTGACCCTGAACAGATGGCACCGTACTAGACTTCTTTCCCTGACTGATCACAATCGTAACCGTACTTCCCTCCTGTGCATTTCCGCCTCTCGGGCTCTGGGAAACAACCTTTCCTGCATCTACGGAATCATCATATTTGTATGTTTTGGACACTTTAAATCCGGCAGCCGAAAGGGTAGAAGAAGCATCTTTTTCCAGTTTTCCAACTACATTTGGAACCGGAACATCGTTCTGCTCACTCTGACTCTCCGAATCTGTGAAATCCACATTTTCTGTTCCGGCAACAATTACATTGATTGTCGTTCCGGCAGATACTTCAGAACCACCAACCGGGTCCTGATTCAGAACGGTTCCTTCCGGCTGATCCGACTTCTGCTCCTGAATAACAAACATATACAGCCCCTGTGCTTCCAGTTCAGACTGTGCCTCCTCCTGTAACTTTCCACATACATTCTGTACCATGACAGGCTGTTCACTTTCTGTCTGTGTCTGTGTCTGCGTCTGTGTCTGCGTCTGCGTTTCTGTATTCTTTGATGAATTACTGCCAAAACGGAATAAGCCAAAGAAACTTCCCACAAGGTAAATAATCACTGCAAGGATTACAACAAACACCACAATTCCCATGATGGTCATTGCCTTATCCATCTTCGGACTGAGTCCTTCGTTTTCGTCCTCATCCTCATCGTCCTCATCCTCATCCGGATCATAGGAAGATTCCAGCTTGGAAGCGTGCCTGTCTTCTTTTGGCTCCACCCCGTGTTCTTTGATCTGCTTTAATTCTTCCCCACTGATGACCTTGGTCTTTCCATTGTCCACAAGCGGAGCAATCACAACAAAATCCTCATCCGGATGTACCAGCGATCTGCGCAGGTCCGCCAGCAGATCTCCAATGGTCTGGTAACGGCGGTCCGCATTCTTCTGTGTACATTTTAAGATAATCTTCTCCATGCTGATCGGCAGATTCTTTGCATAAACACTTGGAGGTGTCATCTCTTCCTGCAGATGCTGAATAGCGACTGCAACCGTTGTATCTCCGTCAAAAGGTACACGTCCGGTTACCATTTCATACATAACAATACCCAGAGAATAAATATCGCTTCTTCCGTCTACAAACCCGTTTCTCGCCTGCTCCGGAGAAGAATAATGAACCGATCCCATCACATCCGAGCTGACGGTATTGGAAGATGCGGCTCTGGCAATACCAAAGTCCATGACCTTGACTTTTCCCTCTGTGGAGATCATGATATTCTGCGGTTTGATATCCCGATGGATGATCTGTTTGTTGTGGGCAACTTCAATACCTCTTGCTACCTGAATGGCAATACTGACGGCTTCCTTAAAGGATAACTGTCCTTTCTTTTCAATGTATGTCTTAAGTGTGATTCCCTCAACATATTCCATGACGATATAATGAAGCCCCTCTTCGCTTCCTACATCATAGATATTTACAATATTTGGATGCTCCAGCCCTGCTGCTGACTGTGCCTCCGTGCGAAATTTTGCTACAAATCCACGATCTTCCGAAAATTCCGGTTTTAATACTTTTATTGCCACAAAACGGCCAAGCACATGATCCTTTGCTTTATAAACATCGGACATTCCGCCTGCACCAATCTTACTTACGATTTCATAGCGATCTGCTAAATACGTCCCAACTGTTAACATTCTTTCACCTCATCAAGAAAATGGTTCTATAATCATTACTGTAATATTGTCTTTTCCACCGTTGTCATTTGCAGTTTTTACAAGAAGTCCGGCGCGTTCCTCAATGGAAGCATCCCGCAGAATAATACTGCAGATTTCTTCGTCTTCCACCATATTCGTGAGTCCGTCCGTACAGATTAAGATGTGGTCATCTTTCTTTAATTCCACTTCAAAAAAATCTGCCTCTACTTCTTCCCCTGCACCGACTGCGCGGGTGATAATATTTTTGTCCGGGTGCTCACGTGCTTCCTTTGCACCTACTTCACCGATCCTGACCATCTCTGCCACAAGAGAATGATCCCTCGTGATCTGCCGGATGCCATCCGTACCGATGATATACAGTCTGCTGTCTCCGACATTTGCAACATAAAGCCGTCCGTCAATAATGGTGGCTGCAACAAGTGTCGTCCCCATACCTTTTTTCGCTTCATCTTCTGCAGCTTCTGTGATCAGAAGTCTGTTTGCAGTTGTTATTGCCTCTTTTAAAATTGTAACTGGTTCTTCTCCCGAACTCCGGGACACGGATGCAACGATGCGCTGCGTTGTGTAACGCGATGCGTAATCTCCTGCCTTGTGTCCCCCCATGCCATCTGCAACAATGTACAGATTCGGGAGATTCCCAACGGGTTCATCCGACGCGAAAAAATAATCCTGATTCATTTCACGAAGAATGCCTGTATCCGTTATGGAATACGTCTTCATCCGCTTTATCCTTTCTCAATTACATGTAATATACATACTCTTCCATCATCTGTCTATCTTAGCACATGACTTTTCGTTATGCAAGTCTCTGATTCTCTTTGTACTTGCGCCTTAATTGTCCGCAGGCACCATCAATATCACGCCCCATCTCACGGCGTACTGTCACCGTTAAACCACTCCGTTCCAGTTTCTCCTTAAAAGCTTCGATGACATGTGCATTTGACTGCACATAATCCCGCTCCCTGATCGGATTCACCGGAATCAGATTTACATGACAGTTCATCCCGTGGATCAGTTCCGTCAGTTCTTTTGCATCTTCTTTTGTATCATTGACACCACCTACCAGACTGTACTCAAACGTCACACGTCTGCCGGTCTGTTCAAAATAATACCTGCAGGCATCAATTACTTCATGAATGTCATATTTGTTCGCCACCGGCATCAGCTCCAGACGTTTTTTCTGGTTGGAAGCATGTAAAGATAATGCCAGCGTAATCGCAAGTTTTTTATCCGCCAGTTCCCGCATCCGCGGAACAATTCCGCAGGTGGAAACAGTCAGGTTTCTCTGGCTGATGTGAAGTCCGTTCTCATCCGTCAGCAAAGTGATAAATTTTACCAGATTATCAAAATTATCCATCGGTTCCCCGGTGCCCATGACAACAACATTCGAAATCCGCTCTCCGATATCCTTACCAATCTGATAGATCTGATCCAGCATTTCCGCCGGTGCAAGTCCTCTCACCAATCCGTCCAGTGTTGATGCACAGAACCGGCATCCCATCCGACAGCCGACCTGTGAAGAAATACATACGGAATTTCCGTGCTTATATTTCATCAGCACACTCTCAATGACATTTCCGTCTTCCAGTAAAAACAGATATTTGCGGGTTCCATCCAGTTTTGAAATCTGTACCTGTTCTTTTCTGAGTGTGATGATCCTGCAGGTCTCATCCAGTCTCTCCCGCAAGGTTTTGGAAAGATTCGTCATCTCCTCAAAGCTTTCCACCTGCCGCACATGCAACCACTCATATACCTGCTTTGCACGAAACGCTTTCTCCCCCATATCGGAAAAAAAGGTTTTTAATTCTTCCAGATCCATGGACTTAATATCTGTCTTTTCACTCATCCTCTTATTTACTCCTTACCAGCTTTGCAAGAAAAAATCCGTCACTTCCGGCTTCTCCCGGGAAAATCTGTCTCTGGAATTCCAGGGAAAATTCCGGATGTTCTTTTAAAAACCATGCGGTGTTATCCTCATTTTCTGACCGGTGGATCGTACAGGTACTGTACACAAGTGTCCCGCCCGGTCTGACATAATCCCATACAACAGAAAGAATCTGTCTTTGCAGTTTTGCAAGCTCTGCCGCCTTTTCTTTGGTCATCTTATAACGGATATCCGTCTTCTTTCCCATAACGCCAAGTCCGGAACACGGCAGATCACAGACTAAGACGTCCGCTTTCTGATGGGAATCCGGATCATCCACCGTTGCATCCATCTGTACCGCTTTCATATTTGACAATCCATGTCTGGCTATGTTCTCCCAGATCAGATCCACCTTATATTCTGTCAGATCCCTTGCCTCTACCATACCACTTCCCTGAAGCAGTTCTGCCATATGGGTACTCTTTCCTCCCGGTGCCGCACACACATCAATCACATAATCATTCTTTTTCGGTGCCGCAGTTTCCGCAACCAGCATGGAGCTGACATCCTGTACATAAAACAGCCCTTCTTTAAAACTTTTCAGTCCCGCCAGATAATCCAGCCCGGATATTTCAAAAGCATACGGCAGTTCCGGAACCGCATGTACTGTCACCCCTTCTGCTTTCAGTTTGTTTACGAGTTCTTCCGGTGTCACAGCGGAAAGATTGGTACGGATCGTCAGCCGGTTTTCTGCGGTAAGTCCCTCCAGAATCTGACGGGTCTTTTCCTCTCCATAATTTTCGGTCCATATGTCCACGATCCATTCCGGCATCGAATATGTAACGCTCAGATTCGGGAAGCGAACTTCTCTCCATCCTCTTGCCACACTACGCAGCACACCGTTGACAAATCCGCTCAGACCGGAAAACCCACGCTTTCTTGCCAGCTTTACCGCCTCGTTGCACACTGCGGAATCCGGCACACTGTCCATATACATAATCTGATAAACGCTCATGCGCATAAGATTGCGGATGAGCGGTTTCATTTTCTTTACTCTGGTTTTGGAAAACTGATCGATCACATAGTCCAGTGTCAGCTGTCTTTCCAGCGTTCCTTCCATCAGGCGCGTCAGAAAAGCGCGTTCCTGTTTTCCCAGATACTGATATTTATCGAGCACATCGCGGAGGACCAGATGACTGTACTGTCCCTCCTCATTGACCGCCAGAAGCATTTCCAGCACCAGTGCTCTCTCATTGACCTTAGTCGTCACGACTTCTTCCTCCAAACAGTAAAACGATTCGAAGCAGCTGCAGAATCGCAGCTGCTGCACTTGCCACATACGTGAGTGCTGCTGCTGTAAGAACTTTTCTTGTGTAATGGAGTTCCTGATCTCCCAGGATTCCCTGTTCCCTCAGCTGAACCATCGCACGACGCGAAGCATCAAACTCAACCGGAAGCGTAATCAGCTGAAATAACACAGCAAACGAAAACAGCAGAATTCCGATATTGATAAGCATCATGGATGAACGGCTGTTTATGATCACACCAAGAATGATCACCGGCCATGCAAGCATGGAACCAAAGTTTGCAATCGGCACAAATGCGGTACGCAGCCGAAGCGGCACATATCCTCTGGCATGCTGGATCGCATGTCCGCATTCATGTGCTGCCACACCCACAGCTGCAACCGAAGTCTGATTGCAGACACTGTCGGAAAGATTGAGTGTCTTATTGGCAGGATTGTAATGATCGGTCAGATTTCCCGATACATGCTGCACCCGCACATCATAGATTCCTGCTGCGTGCAAAATCCGCTCTGCCGCCTGTGCTCCCGTCATTCCTGACATACTGCGGTATGCGGAATATTTGTTGAACGTTGTCTTTACCCGTGCAGATGCAATCATACAGATTACTGCACCGATAACAACCAGTATATAGGTACTGTCCCAATAAATGTATGGCATAAATCTACCTCCGTCTTACTGCTGTAAAAAAGATCCCTCTGCAACCGGATAGCCACGCAGAAATGATCCTGCATCCATCCGTTTCTTACCGGCAAGCTGTACTTCCAAAAGTTCCAGTCCACCCTCTCCGGTCTGTACCACCATCATATTTTTTCCAACTTTACAGATACACCCCGGTGCATAAGCGCCATCTGTCTCCACCACCCGGGCTTTCCAGATCTTAAACGCTTTATTATCCAGATGGGTATAGGCACTCGGCCATGGATTTAATCCACGGATCAGGCGCTCAATCTCCACCGCCGGCTTTTTCCAGTCAATATCTCCCAGCTCCTTGGAAATCATCTTTGTGTGGGTACTCGCCTCATTGTCCTGCGGTGTAAAGGTCGCCGTTTTGTTTTCCAGCATCTGCATGGTTTCCACACACAGCTCGGCGCCGACTGCCGCCAGCTTGTCAAACAGACTTCCACCTGTCTCATCTTCTGCAATGCGCACCTGTTTTTTGGCAATGATATCTCCGGTATCCAGTCCGACATCCATGCGCATAGTCGTAACTCCCGTAATCTCATCTCCATTGATGACCGCCCACTGGATCGGTGCGGCACCACGATATTTCGGAAGCAGGGATGCATGTACATTAATGCATCCGTATTTCGGAAGATCGAGAATACTCTTTGGAAGAATCTGCCCGAAAGCCGCCACTATGATGATATCCGGCGCAAACTTTTTCAAATATTCCACACTTGCATCTTCCCGGATTTTTACTGGCTGGAATACTTCCAGTCCATGGGAAACCGCGCATTCCTTTACCGGTGGAAACTGCATGGTATTCCCGCGTCCCTTTGGTTTGTCCGGCTGTGTAACCACAAGCATAACCTCATGTCCGGCTTCTATGATCTTTTCCAATGTATTCACCGCAAAATCCGGTGTTCCCATAAAAATTACTTTCATATTATTCCTCTTCCGGCTCCTCATAATTCACATCATGAAGTCCGCCTTCTACTTTTTCTGTATACATATGTCCATCCAGATGATCCAGTTCATGGCAAATGCAGCGTGCCATCAGACCTTCGCCTTCTACTTCCCACTCATTCATGTCCAGATCATAAAATTTTGCTTTTACATGGTTCGGACGTGTAACCTGACCTGCTTTTCCCGGAAGACTTAAGCATCCTTCATCTCCGGTCTGCTCTCCGTCAGACTCGATAATTTCCGGGTTGATCATAATAAACGGTCCCTGTCCGTCTCCGATATCAATGACTACCATACGCTTTAAAATTCCAACCTGCGGTGCCGCAAGACCTACACCGTTTGCCTCATACATGGTCTCCAGCATATCTTCCGCCAGAGTACGGATGCGATCCGTCACCTCCGGAATCGGTCTGCATACTTTTGTCAATACGGGATCTCCCTGAATTCGAATTGTTCTAAGTGCCATAATTACCTCCTAAAAACCACTTGTTGGGTTAAAATCAAACTGTACAGACACATTGGAAAATGCGCTGTTATTTTTTATTTTTCGTTCCACCAGATCCTTACATGCCACCAGCGTCGCATATTCCGGCGCCTTCATGTAAATGACCTTTCGGTAAACATCACTGATTTTTGCAATGGATGCATCTGCCGGTCCTACCAGCATAATATTTTTGCCTTTCTGTGATATCACGCGATGCAGAAATTCTGCCAGATCCCTGGCTGCAGCTGTCGTCACCTGCGGATCGGTTCCCGTACAATGAATCAGAAGCAGCTGCCACACCGGCGGATAGGCAAGCATTCTCCGATAGGCAATCTCCTGCTTATAAAATGCATCGTAATCCTGTTCCTTTGCGGTCTGGATTGCAAAATGATCCGGATCATACGTCTGGATTACCGCCTGTCCCGGTTCCTTTCCCCGCCCGGCACGTCCCACCGCCTGGGTCAGCAGCTGAAACGTCCGCTCCGATGCATGAAAATCCGGAACATGCAGAGACATATCTGCGGCAAGTACTCCTACCAGCGTCACATTCGGAAAATCATGCCCTTTGACAATCATCTGTGTGCCGATCAGGATATCTGCCTCCTGATTGGCAAATGCATGCAGAATCTTCTCATAAGCATCCTTGGTCCGTGTGGTATCAAAATCCATACGCATCACACGTGCCTGTGGAAATCTCTGCTGCACCAGCATCTCAATCTTCTGCGTGCCCGCCTTGAATCCGCCTAAATATTTACTGCCGCAGGATGGACAGATCTTTGGCAATGGCTGCTCATATCCGCAATAATGACAGACCATCCGACCTCCCGCATGCTGGCTCAGCGAAACATCACAATGAGGACATTGTATCACATATCCGCAGGCTCTGCATGAAATAAATCCGGAAATTCCTCTCCGATTTAAAAACAGCATGATCTGCTGACGTTTTTTTAACCGGTCTTCCATCAGTTCCTGCAATCTCTCCGAAAAGATGGAACGGTTTCCTGCCCGCAATTCACTGCGTAGATCTACGACCTCGCAATCCGGCAGCGGTTTCTTCTCCACACGCTCAGACAACGTCAGAAGCTGATATTTTCCCTGCATTGCCTGATAATAACTGTCCACTGAAGGAGTGGCAGAACCAAGAAGTACCGATGCATCATTCATGCGCGCCCTCTCGATTGCAACATCCCTGGCATGATACCGCGGTGCCGTCTCACTTTTATAAGACGTTTCATGTTCCTCATCTATAATAATAAGCCCTAAATGCGGAAATGGTGTGAACAACGCAGACCTGGGTCCGATCATAATATCAATATCCCCCGCCTTGGCACGTTCAAACTGATCAAAGCGCTCTCCCTGGGAAAGTTTGGAATTCATAATTGATACCCGGTCCCCAAACCGGTTATAAAACCGCATCACGGTCTGATAGGTGAGTGCAATCTCCGGGATCAGGACAATTGCCTGCCGTCCCTGTGCCACCGTATGCGCAATCAGTTCCATATAAACTTCTGTTTTTCCGCTTCCGGTTACCCCCCTGAGCAGATACGTTTTATGAATTCCAGCATCCAGATCCGAACATACTGTGTCCACAACACGCTGCTGATTTTCATTCAGTGTCAGATGATATCCCTTCTGATCCAGATGTGACACAGGATTGCGAAACTGTCTGCTGCTCTCCACCTTAAGAATCTGCTGCTGTGCCATACCCCGGATCACTGCTGCTGATATATTCAGTTTTCCGGTGACAAGCGAATAATCCAGTACGGATTCCTGTATCAGTTCCCGCAGCAGCCTTGCTTTCGCCGTATAGTGTTTCTGTTCAAAGAGTGCCAGTTTCTGCTGCGCCTCTGTCTTCGGAATCAGTAATACAATCTCCCGCTTCTGTACTTCTTTCGTCTGTCTGCGGATCGGGAGTACGGTCTTTAGTGCCTGATTCATGGTGGAACCGTAATTCTTCCGCATCCATCCGGCCAGTGCAATGAGCTGGGATTCCATTGCCACGCTTCCCTCATGTACCGAAATAATGGGGCGAATCCGTCTGGGATCAAATTCGGCATCCTCTGTCAGTTCAATGACATACCCTGTCAGTTTACGATTTCCAAATGGAATATCCACCTGTACACCAACCTGTATTTCCTCCTGCAGATTTTCCGGGATGCTGTATTGAAAAGTTTTATCCAGTTTTTCTACCGATATATCTACAATAATATTTGCATACTTCATACTTATTCTTTTCTCAAAACACAGTTGACCAGGCCCTCATAGGTATTTACAGCAGCCTCAATCACCGGAGAAACGCCAAGTTCTCCCAGTGCTGCACTGCATTTCGGCCCGATCGAATAAATATCCGTAACGGATGCCAGTGTTTCTCTCTCCTGTGGCTTTAAACTGCCAAGCATCCGCTCCGCCGAAGACGCACAGGTAAAAAAGATCGCATCGTATACATCCTTGTACACTGGCACCTCCATCGGACAAGGTACATTTTCGTATACATTGAGCCGTCCGCAATCACAGAAAGAAAGCAGTGTATCCACAAGGTTATCCTTTGCATTTTTTGCGGTAGGATACCAGATTACCGCCCGCTTAAACGGATCTCCGCGAAATTCCTGATCCAGATATTCCTTTAATTCCTGTGCCAGATTCGTACTGTTGGAATGTTCCGGCATAAAGTCTGCACAAATTCCATACTCCCGCAGTTTTTCTGCCGTCTTTTGTCCAATCACTGCACATCTGGTATGGAAAAGTGCCCGTGC
>OKSP01000966.1_pt1 | contig 13060 bp, 9 predicted proteins | sample 2434041 | NCBI WGS metagenome assembly OKSP01 (sample SAMEA3879593, study PRJEB24766) | human gut metagenome | biome: human-associated habitat; feature: feces | place: USA | collected 1985/1987
CTATATTGGCTCCACGATTCCGTTCATCGCTTGTATTGCGCTGATTTTCGGCGGTCCGTCGTTGTTCGGATGGTCCACGGTGGCATGCACGCGCGCTTCGTTCGTGATCACCGCATTGTGGTGGGTTGCGTTCACCATTCCGCTGCTCACCAGCTATAAGCAGGTGCATTACCGCGCTACCGCAGGTCAGACCGGTGAGGCCATCCGCGGTACGTTCGCAGAGCTCGGCTCCACTTTTCGTGCAATCCGCAAGAACAAGCCGCTGTGGATGTTCATGATCGCGTTCTTCTTCTATATTGACGCGGTCAACACGGTGATTTCCATGAGCACCTCATACGGCACGCAGTTGGGCATCGACTCCACGCATCTGGTAATGGCGCTGCTGATCACGCAGTTCGTGGCATTCCCGAGCGCGATCGCGTACGGCAAGCTGGCTGGGCGTTTTGGCGCAAAAACCATGATCACCACCGCTGTGATCGCTTATATCTGCATTGTGCTATTCGCCGCGTTCTTCTTGCGCTCCGCTACGGAATTCTGGATTCTTGCGATTCTTGTCGGCTTGTTCCAAGGTGGTATTCAGGCGTTGTCGCGCTCGTATTATGGCAAGATCATCCCAAAGAATCGTGCCAACGAATATTACGGTTTCTACGATATTTTCGGCAAAACCGCTTCGATTATCGGCACCTTCCTCGTTGCGACCACCACGTCGCTGACCGGCAACGCTTCGGTAGGCGTGCTTTCAATCGCAATCCTGCTGATCGTCGCCCTCATCTTCCTTCTCCTGCAAAAAGACCCCACCCGTAAGTAGTACTTGTCTACTAAATGCGCATGTAGATTCAATCACCGCAACCGATTGATTCTGCGTGCGCATTCCTAGGTGATGCCGTATTTCCGATGTCAACTTACATCTGAAAAGTCATGCATGGCAAGAGTCGACCGCGTAGTAATCGCAATTGCATTCTTCTTCAGAGTCTGCGAAGAAACGCAATGTTGATTCGAAAATCAGAAGAAATTGAGGGCACGTGCCACTTCGTCGACGATGTCGAGCATGGCGCTGCGCGCACGTTCAGGCTCTCCCTTGGCGATCGCGTCGGCTACGGCATCATGCGCGTCAAGCGCGTCGGGCTTCGGCTTCATCGGGTATTTGCCGAGTTCCACGCGCCCGCGCAGCACGGTGGCAATGGTGTCGGAAAGCGCGGCGAACAGCTCGTTGCCGCTTTCATGCAGGATCAGCGTATGGAATTCCACGTCGAGATCATGGAATTGTGCGAGCCCGGCTTCGCCCTCCTCGTTGGCTTCGGCGATCTGCCGCATTTGCGCCGCGTACACAGGGAATTTCGCCTTGACGTCGATGGGGGCAAGACGCGCGGCGGAAGCTGCTGCAGCCGGTTCGACCGCTAGCCGCAGTTCGGTGAGGGACGACAGCTGCTGCTCGCGTTGCGTGGAGTGGAGACGCCATTCGATCACCTGATGGTTGAGCGCCTGCCATTCGCCGAATGGGCGTGCGACAAGTCCGATGCGACGTTTGACAAGTACCGCATTCATGGATTCCAGTGTTTTCGCGACTTCTCGCGCCACGGTTCTGGAAATACCGAAACGACTTTGCAAGGCTTCCAACGTAAGGCTTTCGCCAGCCTTCCACTCGCCGTCGAGCATTTCGATGGCGAGCGTTCGACTCACCGAATCCTGCATCAGCTCACCGCCGGTATTTTCTGCGATTACCGTGCCTTCAGCCATCGATCGCTCCTTCCTTGCCCACTCCACAACATGCTCGCTTTGTTTCACGGTATGTTTCACGTATTCTGTGGCACGCGCGGCAATCACAAATCGCAGATGATTGCGTATCCGCGATTGCGTGATTTACCGCCATTTTGCACTATCTCCAGCATAGCAAGTCACACGATTTTTCCAATTCGTAGTACTTTTTATTTGACTGATACTACTTTTACGGTTTATAGTAGTCTTATTCCTGATGCGAAGCGGCACAGGATCGTCAATAGCAAGGAGAGCAACATGAGCATTCACGTAGTAGTGATGGGCGTTGCAGGATGTGGCAAATCCACCGTCGCAGAAGCCATCCATGAACGACTTGGATACGCGTACGCGGAAGGCGACGACTTCCACCCACAGGCGAATATCGACAAAATGTCAGCCGGCATTCCACTCACCGATGAGGACCGCTGGCCGTGGCTGAACGTCATCAACTCCTGGATGGTGGCACGCGAGGCGCTCGGTGAAAACACCGTGGTGTCCAGCTCCGCGTTGAAGCGCAGCTACCGCGAGGTGCTCGCCAAGGACGTGCCCACATTCTTCATTCACCTCAACGGCAGCCACGAGCTCATTCAGCAAAGGCTCAGCGAGCGCAAAGGCCATTTCATGCCGCCCGCGCTACTGCCAAGCCAGTTCGCCATTCTTGAGCCGCTTGCTCCCGAAGAGAACGGCGTGGAAATCTCCATTGAAGGCAGCGTCGACGAAATGGTCGACCGTGCCATCGAAGCGCTGAACGCCTATGCAGCAACCGTGGCCGCAACCGTGGCAGCCCAGACCGCAGCCCAGGCCGCCTAACCCGCCATCCCCCGGTCCAAATGTGTCCGAATCTCCAGAATCGGACATGTACGCACCCAAAATGGGCTTCCATATGTCCGAATCTCCAGAATCGGACAAATCTAGCACGCCAAACCCATGAATCGAGGAGGATTCATGAACCTCATTGCAGCGGCGATCATCGGCATCGCCATCATCGTTCTACTTATCGCGGTATGCAAAGTGCATCCGTTCCTCTCCTTGCTTGCCGGCTCATTCGCGATGGCCGTATGTGCAGGCGTGGAATACGACGAAGCGTTCGGCAGCTTCACTTCCGGCGTCGGCTCCACCATCGCCAACGTCGGCCTGCTCATCGCATTCGGCTCGATCATTGGCACGATCCTGTTCAAATCGGGCGGAGCCGACACCATCGTCGACACCATCATGGCCAAAACGCCGTTGCAACGCCTGCCGTGGGCAATGGCACTAATCGCGTTCATCGTCGGCATTCCCATGTTCTTCGAAGTCGGCGTAGTCATTCTCATTCCGGTGGTACTCTTCGCAGCCCGCCGCGCCAAAGCTCCGGTTGTACTGCTGGGCATTCCGGCCCTCGCAGGCCTTTCCACCCTGCACGCGTTCGTGCCGCCGCACCCCGGCCCGCTCACCGCAATCGGCGCACTGAACGCAAACCTTGGCATCACCCTGGCACTCGGCCTGCTCGTAGCCATCCCAACCGTAATCATCTCCGGCCCGATCTTCAGCAAACTCGCAGCCAAGTGGGTACCGGTCGCCGCTCCGGAAAACAAGGCTGAGGCCGAAGCACCAAAATCCGAGGAAAACCGCCCGTCCTTCACCACGGCCCTGTCCGTGATCCTGCTGCCAGTGGTACTGATGCTCGCTGCATCCATCGTCGACCTGACCGGTCAGAACACCACCACATGGGGCCGCGTGATCGCGTTCCTGGGCACCCCGCTCGTGGCGCTGCTCATCACCACCGTCTTCGCCATGGTCGCCCTCGGCTACCTGCAGAAGTTCTCCCGTGACGCCGTCAACGGCATGGTCGGACAGTCCTTCGGCTCCGTGGCAGGCATTATTCTGATCGTCGCCGCAGGCGGTGGCTTCAAGCAGACGCTGGTCGATTCCGGCATCGGCGACGTGATCGCCAATTCAATCACCGAATCCGCCATGAACCCGCTGATCGCAGGCTGGCTGGTGGCCGTGCTCATCCGCCTCGCCACCGGTTCGGCAACCGTGGCCACCGTCACCGCTTCCGGCATTATGGTGCCGCTCGCCACCGGCATGAACCCGACCCACCTGGCACTGCTGGTGCTAGCCATCGGCGCAGGATCCGTGTTCTTCTCGCACCTGAATGACGCCGGCTTCTGGCTGGTCAAGGAATACTTCGGCATGACCGTGGGCCAGACGTTGAAGACCTGGTCGTTGATGGAAACCATCCTGTCGGTGGTCGGCTTGGGTTGCGTCATGCTGCTTTCGCTGGTGCTTTGACAGAACTCAAGAGCAAACCACATATCGACATATTAATCCGCGATTGCGTAGGCCGCGGCTTACGCAATCGCAATCACATAACCAAATCTTGCCGTCCACGAAGCTTTCCGCAACCTTCTTTTCTGCGTTGCGGAAGGCGCGGGAAGCCGACGGACGGCACCAATACTTATCAATCGCACACATTTTTCAAAGAAAGAAGCACATCATGCAGTTGGGAATGATCGGTCTGGGGCGTATGGGCGGCAACATGGCGAAGCGCATCGCGGCCGCAGGACATGAAGTGGTCGGCTTCGACCGCTCCCCCGAGTTGGATCGCACCGTGTCGAGCCTTGAGGAAATGGTGGCAGCCCTGAAGACGCCACGTCTGGTGTGGGTCATGGTTCCGGCTGGAGAGCCGACCGACAGCACCATCAACGAGCTTGCCGAGCTGCTGGAGCCTGGCGACATGATCATCGACGGCGGCAATTCCCGTTACGCCGATGACGTCCGCCACGCGGCCGAACTGGAGCCGAAGGGCATCCACTTCATGGATTGCGGTGTTTCCGGTGGCGTTTGGGGCATTAACCGTGGTTACGCGCTCATGGTCGGCGGTAACAAGGATGATTTCGAGACCGCACGTCCGATTTTCGAAGCACTCAAGCCGGAAGGCGATTCCGGCCTGGTGTTGGCCGGCCCGGTGGGCGGCGGACACTTCGCCAAGATGGTGCACAACGGCATCGAATACGGTATGATGCAGGCCTTCGGCGAGGGCTTCGCCACCATGGTGAAGTCTGATCTCGTCGAGGATCCAGCGGCCGTGATGAGCTCTTGGAAGGATGGTTCCGTAGTGCAGTCCTGGCTGCTCGATCTGCTGGCCATCGCGTTCGAGTCGGATCCGACACTCCAGTCCATGCCGCCGGTGGCCAACGAATCCGGCGAGGCGAAGTGGATGATCGAAGCGGCTCTCGAACTGGGCGTACCAACCCCCGCCACCGCGGCCGCACTGTACGCACGTCAGACTTCTCGCGGCGGTGCCGACGACATCCTGCGCGTCGTGTCCACGATGCGCGCCCAGTTCGGCGGCCACGTCACCAAGATTGACGAAATTGCCACGCACTGATTGCGTCATGGTCGGCGAGCGCCACGTACCACGCGCCGACCATACATCTCGTTTCGTAGATTTCGCCCGGTCTCCCGCCCCACCGGATTTCGGGCGAACCCATATCCGCACACATCAAAAAAACGATATTCGTTATATGTGGCAGATTCCCCTTCTCAGGAAAAATGATATTCGCTATATGTGGCAGACCTACTAGGCCAAACGTTACTTAGGGGGCAAGTTTTATCCCCTCTAACCGTCGTTTTCCGCATAAACCTGCCACATATAGCGCAAACGACTTTTTCAGCGGCCATAGACTTCGTGCACGAACTTTTCAAGTGCCTTGATGGAGCGTTCCACCTTTTCCGTGTCGATGCAGTAGGCCATACGGAAGTAGCCGGGCACGCCGAAGCTGTCGGACGGCACGAGAATCAGGTCGTAGTCCTTGGCTTTCATGCAGAACGCGTTCGCATCATCTTCTAGCGCCTTCGGGAAGATGTAGAACGTACCGCCCGGGCGCACCACGTCGAATCCGAGCCTCACCAGCGCGTCGTACAGGAGGTTCATGTTCTTTTCGTATACGGAAAGATCGCTGGTCTCGTCCACCACCTTGGCCACGGCCAGCTGCACGCTGGATCCTGGGCAGTTGTGTCCGGTTTCACGGCTGACCTGCCCGCACATCGGCACAATCAGCTCGGCATCGGTGGCACGCGGATTCACCGCCACATAGCCGATGCGCTCTCCCGGCAACGACAGCGACTTGGAGTACGAGTAGCACGAGAGCGTATTGTCGTAGAACTTGCTCGGATACGGCTGCACACCCCCGTCGAATACGATTTCGCGGTATGGTTCGTCGGAGATCAAGAAGATGTCATGGCCGTATTCAGCCTGCTTGGCGCGCAGGATTTCTGCCAGTCGCGTCAGCGTTTCGGCGGAGTAGACGGCTCCAGAAGGATTGTTCGGCGTGTTGATGAGCACCGCGGCGGTACCCGGGTTCAACACCTGTTCAAACGCTTCGAAGTTGATTTGGAAGCTTTCGGTATCGGCTGGCACCACGGTCAGGTGCGCGCCGGTTCCGTTGACGTATGGCTGGTACTCAGGGAAGTAGGGGGCAAACGTGACGACTTCGTCTCCCGGTTTGGTCACCACGCGCAATGCGTGGGCCAGCGCGCCGGCTGCTCCCGTAGTCGGGAAGATGTAGTCGGCCGTGTAGCCCATGTCGAAACGACGGTTGAGGCTTTCTGCAATGGCCGAACGCACCGAGGCAATGCCCAGCGACGGCGAGTATCCGTGCAATGCGACCGGTTCCGACTCCTGGTACAGGGCGATCATCTCGTCGGTGAAGCTTTGCGGACAGGGCACGCTCGGATTACCCAGCGAATAGTCGAACACGTTCTCATAGCCGATTTCGGCGCCGCGCGCGGTCGCATATTCGCTCAGCTCGCGGATTACGGATTTTCCGCCGAGCATGGCTTTGTAAGCTTCGTTAATCATGGACAACCTCCCCGTCGTTCGTTCATTTCGCGCTTTCGCGCGTTCGCGCTGCCACGCACGTTCGCATGTTCGCACATTTGCGTTTTTCGCAGGGCAATCCGCGGAAAAACGCCGCTATATCGTTTTTACCACCGGATTGTCACAGCCGGCTTTCGATGGTCACTTGGCAGACGGCGGTTGCTGTTGCGAAATTGCTATGCCGGGTACGAATCCTTCGCTGAAGATCCTGCGCCAATATTCGAGCATGTCTGCTTTCGACATCGACATGAACATGCCCGCCGCAAGCACGGCGACGTCCTCGTTGAATACGGTGTCGATCGGCAGTTTCTCATGCAGTTTCGGCCAGCGCTGCAGTACGGAAAGCATTCCGCCGACTGTGAAGTCAAGCATGAGATCGGTTTTCAGATCGAGGTTGTCGGCGTTCAGTCCAAGTACGGAAATCATGGTGAGTCGCCCGAATTCCTTGAGTGACGAGACGAGTTCCGGTGAGCTGTGCGGGCCGGCCAGCAATGCCAGTCGGTCGAGGCGCTGGCGCTGTTCGGGGTCACGCAGCAGCGCGGTGACATGCTTGCGCCATTCGGTGTCGGGATCAAAATCCCGCCCTGGCATACCCGGCATTGGCGTGTTTTCGACGGCGTGCAGAATGGCGGAATCGGCCAATTCTGGCAGCCCGGAGAAATGGTAGTAGAAGGAATTGCGATTCACGTCTGCCGTGCGAACGATGTCGGTGACAGTGATTTTGTTGTACTCACGTTCCGAAAGTAGCTCCCAGAATGCGTTTTCGAGACGTTCTTTCGCTGGCAGGATTTCTGAGTCTCTGCGTGGTCGTGGCATCAGTACCCCCTGATAATTAGTCACACTGCCTTATAACCACATTTATTGTACAAGTTGTCTAGACCGAATTTCGACAAATGTCGTATACGAGTTCACGCTTACAACACAAGTACGCTACGTGCACAGTGCTCGCCCACGTTCGCACAGTGCTCACGCCTCATTCGCGCTTCACTTTCGCTGAACTTTCGGATTGCGCGCGAGCGCCGCCTGCAACAGAATCACCAGCGCCTGATTGATGTTGTGCCGATCCGCACTGCTCAAGCCAACATATGTGCCGAGCATTTCGGGAATCACTTTCGGACCGGCCGCCACGATCGCGGAAATACTGCCCGCCCCGGAAGCTTCGAGCACAGAGAACAGCGCGTCGACCGCATGCTCACGCTGTTCTTTGGAAAGTCCCGTAAGCCAGCCGTTCAGCGACTTGTTGAACACCACCGAACTGTCGGCCACATCTTCGGCCTTGGCGAATTCACCCCCGTGCATCTGCCACGAGAAGGCGAAATGCTGCATGATGCCATCCACGTCGGATTTCACCACCACACAACGTTCAGGGGTTTCAAACACCATGCCCACCACCGAGGAGTCCGGCACGATTTTCACAATGCGGTCGCTCACGCTCGCATATTCGAAGCTTTTCACCACTTCCTCGGGGAAGCCCGGCCCGTCGAGCGAGTAGATGCGTTCAACGCGGTCCTTGATCTCGTCTTCGGCGTTCATGGCCGCATATACGGCCAGATTACCGCCTTTGGAGTGACCGGTCAGCAGTATCGGCCCATCCCACAGCGAGGCGATTTTTTTCAAGTATTCAGCTGCGGAAACCTGTGCTGGAACCGGGTATTGGAAGGCCATGTTGAAGTCTTCCTTCCATCCGACCAGCGAATCATCGGTGCCTCGAAACGCCACAACCAACGTTCCCGACGGCAGTCGGAAAGTCACTGCCGCAAACTGCGTTTGCGCACCACCGTCGAACTGCTCGCAGTACGCGCTCATTTCAACGTCGGAAAACCGCGGATTCGCCGCCACAGCATGGTAGAAGTCGTGCGTCACCTGCGGATCAACCAATCCCACGTTCTCCACGTCATGGTCGGCTACGGGCTTGTCGTGGTTCAGCTCGTCATCGGCACGCGCAATCGTCACGCCGTCAAACGGGGGCTTGCGCAGCATACGCAACGATGCGATCGGACGCCGAATATCGAATTGCTTCGCACGTGCCTGCAACGTACCGTATTTCGCTACCAAATCGTCCAATAGCAGCACGCATTCCGGCACTTCGTCGTACGAAAGCTGCGCCAACACCAATGCGTCGGCCTCGCGGAACGGCAATGCCTCGAAACTGCGCGTTTCCGTGCGCGCATAGTCAATAATGTTGCCCATCACGCATCCCCCTCCTTGTCGTTGCGCAGTTCACCGACAGCGACTTTCGCCGCACTGGCTGGAATCGCCTTGAGCACATCTTTGATGAGTTCGCGCGTTTCCACGTCGGTGCCTCTGGCGGCTGCCACGATTTTCGGCAGCGAATTCGTCCAATTCGCCACCAGATCAGCGATATTACCGTACCCCGCTGCTGCGAAGATGTCGTATATCTGGTTGATGGCCCGTTCGCGCTGTTCCTGGCTTACGCGGTCGAACCATCCGTCGATGGTTTTGCCAATGAGTTGCGCACCGCCTGTCAGCTCGCTTGCCCGCTCGAATTCGCCGGATTGCGTCACCTGCCAGCTTGATCCCATATGCTGCAGAATGCTTATGGCGTCGGCTTTGACGAAGGTTGGTTTGATTTGCGATTGTAACAGCATGCCGATGATGGAGGATTCCGGCACGGTTTTGTCGATTCGTGCCGCGATTGCCTGATATGCGCGGCTATGCACCATGGCTTGAGGCATTCCAGGCCCGTCATGCGAGAAGATGCGGGAGATTCTGCAGTTGCGTCCCGGCACGCTTCCGCCGAGTGCCGGCAGCAGTCCGAGCCGTTGCGCGCGCTCGTTGGTCGCTTCAAGATCGCTTTGCGTGATTTGCATGGCCGCATATACCGCCATGTTGCCGCCTTTGGAATGCCCGCCGATCATAATGCCAGGCGATTCCTTCGCCGAGAGGAAACGTTTCGTCCTATCCAAAATCGAGTCCGCATATCGATATGCCGATTCTTGCGACGGCACTGGGCAGCGCACCGCCATATTGAAATCCTCTTTCCAACCGACGAGCGTGCCGTCAGTGCCACGGAACGCAACATATAGGCCGAAATCGGCACCCAAATCGAAGGTCATCGCAGCGAATTGCTGCTGCTCGCCCTCATCCAAACGTTCGGCATACTCCCCCACCCGCAACCCGCGGAATCGCGGCGATTCGCAAACCGCACGGAGCAATGAAAGCCGATAATCGTTCATTTCGGAGGAATTCGAAACAAACATCCCATCGTAGCTTTCGGCGCGCAGCAATTCACGAATCGGCACGGTCGCCACCGACTTGGCCTCGCCGAATACTGGAACCAAACCCAGCAATCGCATGTAGGAAAGCTCGGAAAGCACCAAGGAATCGACATTGCTGAACGCCAATTCGCCGAACCCGCGGAACTCTCGGCGCACATAATCCACAACATTGCCCATGCCTTAACTTTAGCCCGTTCGTGGCTCCGACCACATGTCACCACGCGCATTGCCCCACATGTTCTCGCACGCACCCCGTACACCCACGCTCAAACCAACTCAGCCACGCACTGTAGGATATGTGCGAACACGCATCACAGGCGCAGCGAACGCAAGTCGAACGCACCAGTAATGCATGCAACAAACTTATGAAGGGACGCTCCAGAACACCATGGAACCGATTGAAATCGCTGTGGATTGGCTGAAAACCAATTCCGGAAAAATCATTCTGCTCATTGTCGTCGCACTGCTTGCGGCCGTTATCGACAAGGCGCTTACCCGAATCGTGAGCAAAGTGCTGGACCGTTCGCAAGTGCCGAACGCTTCGATTTTCATCAATATTCTGCGTGCGGTGGTGTGGACGTTGGCTGTGGGCACTGTGCTGCAGCCGGTGTTCGGCATTAATCCGACCACGATTTTCACCGCGCTCGGTATTGGCGGCCTTGCGGTGTCACTCGGTATGAAAGATACGATCGCAAACATCATCGGCGGTTTCGGTCTGATGCTTGGCCGTGTAATCCAGCCGGGCGATCTGGTGAATGTGGCGGGCACCGACGGCGTGGTCGAAGACATCAACTGGCGTCAGACCGTGGTGCGCGAGCGCAATGGCAACGTCAAGATTATTCCGAATTCGATCCTGAACACCACGTCACTGGAAAAACTCAATCCGCCCAATGAGATGCTGGTTCGCGTGCCGTTCACCGCCAAGGCCGGCACCGACATCGACGAGATGACCCGTCAGGTGGTTCAGGCCGTGCAGCGCGACACCGCCGATTTGGCCGATTCGCGCTTCCCTCCGAAAGTGAGACTGACCGGCTACTCCCCTTACGGCATCAATGTCGAAGTGTGCGCGTACGCCAAGCCGGGATCGTTGCTTCCCGACATGATCAACGCCGTGGCACGTTCCATCGCCAATGCTGATTTTCTTGAGAATCGCGCCATCAACAAGGAATCGTAATCTCCTTTTGGACACAAGAAATCGCGATTGACCCATGTATAAAAAGTGCCGCATGCAGTATTCCACATGCGGCACTTTTTTATACTGAAATTATTACATCATTAGATTGATTGCCGTAATAATAACCGTCACTACAATGTAAGTAATTACACCGACGTTCAGTATTGCCGTGCTCGTACGAACGCCGCGAGGCAGTTCTTCCGGTGCGGTATAGAATTCAAAATTCTTGCGTTCACGAATAAGCAGCACCACACCCGCAATGATCAGACCGTAATACAGCAGCATATAGATGCCGAATATCATCATTCCCGTCGCATTCTGGCCCATCCACTGCATAATGGCTGTTCCGTCGCCGTTTTCCGCACTGGTCAGCACGTTCATCAGACTGTCGATGTCAATGTTCGTCATCACCCATGGCGCGACCACGCCGCCCATGAAGTTGACGAACATGTGCATGACCACCGAATAACGCAGTTTGCTGGTACGCACGTACACGTAGCCGAACACAAGACCCAATGCGAATGCGTAGAAGAACTGGAACAGGTTCATGTGCACCAGGCCAAAGAGCAGCGCGGAGAACACGATCGCGGTTTTTTCGCCGTATTTGCGCGTGCGGCTGATGAGTTCCTTGCGGAAGACCCATTCTTCGAACAACGGTCCGAGAATCACGAGGAACACCACGTTCCACACGTCGAATTGCATGGCCAGATCACTTACCGAATTGCTGGCGTTGCCTCCGGAAAGCAGCGACGCCAGCATATTGCCGATGAGACTGCCCACATACATGAGCGGGAAGCACATGACCAGCAGTTTGAAGAATTGGCCCGGCTTCATGTCGAACTTACGTGTCTCAATGACCGAAGATTTGCCCATGATCAGTACCGCGAGCGGCATGGCCACGAGATACAAAGGGGCATCTGACGCCACATACACCGCCCAATTCGGCAGATTCGTGGTGTGCAGTACCTGATAGAGCACGCCGGAAAGCACCGTCGCAAGCGCATACCAGATCACCACCATCAGGCACATGCCTGCGCCGATGCGGGAGAACACGCTTTTCACACGCCTAAGCCAAAGTTCATAAGGATTGACTTGCGGCTGTGGATACTGCGGTTGTTGCGGATATTGCTGATATTGGGATGGCTGTTGCGGATTCTGTTGCGGCCGCTGCGGATATTGGGGGTACTGCGGAAACGTCATATTTGCCTTTGCGACGACGTGCACGGGGTGCATATACGAAAATGCTGATATTCAGCACCTTAATACAGGAATGCTGAATATCAGCTTACAATCTCATGACCGTCGTCATGGACGTCCGCAGCGAAACAGCTCACACGGCGAGCGCGGCGATTGGACGCGGAGCCACCACACAATCGGAATCAGCGCAGCACGCCTTCGATCAGCGTGGTGATCAGGTCGGTGTAGCTCACGCCGGTCGCCTCCCATGCCTTGGGATACATGGAAATCGGGGTGAAGCCCGGCATGGTGTTGATTTCGTTGACCATCACTTCGCCATCGGCCGTCACGAAGGTGTCGACGCGGCTCAGGCCGGCGCCATCGACCGCGATGAACGCTTTTTTGGCGGTTTCGCGCACGCGGTTCAGAGTTTCTTCCGGCAGGCTTGCGGGCACTTCCACATGGCTTGCATCGGAATTCACGTACTTGCTGTCAAAATCATAGAACTGGTCGTCACCCTCAGCACGCTTGTCAAGCACGATTTCGCCCGGCCAGCTGGCCTGCGGAGCCTCGCCGGCCTTCGGGCAGAGCACAGCGCATTCGATTTCACGCGCGTCGATGCCCTGTTCCACGAGCACACGCCAATCATGGTGGGACGCTTCGAACACGGCGGCGGCAAGCTCGGCCGCATCGCCCTCATGTTCGACCTTGGTCACGCCGAAGCTAGAACCGGCGCGGGACGGCTTCACGAACAGCGGGTACTGCAATCCGGCCTGCTGTACCGCGGAAAGCATCTCGTCCGCTTCGGCGGCGAATTCGGAAGCGGCATCATAATCGCGCACATCCAACGTG
>OKSP01000979.1_pt1 | contig 12932 bp, 7 predicted proteins | sample 2434041 | NCBI WGS metagenome assembly OKSP01 (sample SAMEA3879593, study PRJEB24766) | human gut metagenome | biome: human-associated habitat; feature: feces | place: USA | collected 1985/1987
TTGCCATCAACTGCCTGCATTTTCAACTGGTGACAATTTGTCACCGTTTCATTTCCTTCTTCTTTAAGTCTCTGTTTCAGCTTATTCCAATATTTACGTCCATCGGTACTTTCAGTTAAAATGCTAACCACATCTACTATCGAAAAATACCACTTCTCTTGTTCATCATCCCATACCGTACGTACTTTTTTTTCCTCAAAGAGCTTTAATGCTTGTTGTTTAGTCATGAATTCTGTTTTTAGAATCTTTAATTGGTTGTTATCTTAATGAAGAGTCTTCTCTATTTTGGGGCTCATATCACTACACAAAGATACCACTTTCAATCTACATAAGAGAATATGAACCTCATTTTTCTCATAGCAAGAAGAAAACATGTATAAAACCCTATAAAATAGCGTTCTATGCAACAAATGTTATAGCCTTTGAAACATTTTTTTCAGTCGTTTGATATAAATCAACCGTAATTTGCATTATCGATATAGATAAAATTCGTACTTTTAATTTAATAACATCAAACTAATGCATCGTATTATGAAGAACAAAAAACTTCTTTGCAGCGTTTGTTTCCTGTTTGCTTTCATGTCAGTCCTTTGGGGGCAAAACATAACAGTGAAAGGAAACGTTACTTCTAAAACGGACGGACAGCCGGTCATCGGCGCCTCTGTTGTTGAAGCTACAGCTACTGCTAATGGAACTATTACTGATTTAGATGGTAATTTCACCCTTTCGGTTCCAGCTAACTCTACTTTAAAGATTACGTATATTGGTTATAAACCGGTGACCGTAAAATCGGCTACTATCGTTAATGTATTATTGGAGGAAGACACTCAAATGGTAGATGAAGTGGTCGTAACAGGTTATACCACTCAACGTAAAGCCGACCTGACCGGTGCTGTTTCCGTAGTGAAAGTCGACGAAATCCAGAAGCAAGGGGAGAACAACCCGGTGAAAGCACTTCAAGGCCGCGTACCCGGTATGAATATTACGGCAGATGGAAATCCGAGCGGATCGGCTACCGTACGTATTCGCGGTATCGGTACGCTGAACAACAACGATCCTCTTTATATTATCGATGGAGTTCCTACCAAAGCTGGTATGCACGAATTGAACGGAAACGACATTGAATCCATTCAAGTACTGAAAGATGCTGCTTCAGCATCCATCTACGGTTCGCGTGCTGCAAATGGCGTTATCGTCATTACTACCAAACAAGGAAAGAAAGGCCAGATTAAAATCAACTTTGATGCTTCGGTTTCAGCTTCCATGTATCAAAGTAAGATGGATGTGTTGAATACGGAACAGTACGGACGTGCCATGTGGCAAGCCTATGTAAACGATGGCGAGAACCCGAATGGTAATGCTTTGGGATATAACTATAATTGGGGCTACAATGCCAACGGAAATCCGGTACTATACGGTATGAGTCTTTCCAAATACCTGGACTCGAAGAATACAATGCCTGTGGCAGATACCGACTGGTTTGATGAAATTACCCGTACAGGTGTCATCCAGCAATACAATCTTTCTGTCAGCAACGGTTCGGAGAAAGGTTCTTCCTTCTTCTCTCTGGGATATTACAAAAACCTGGGTGTAATCAAAGATACAGACTTCGACCGTTTCTCCGCCCGTATGAACAGCGATTATAAATTAATTGATGATATATTGACTATCGGCCAGCATTTCACCTTAAACCGTACTTCGGAAGTACAAGCTCCCGGCGGAATTATTGAAACTGCTTTGGACATTCCTTCCGCTATCCCCGTTTATGCTTCGGATGGTTCATGGGGAGGACCGGTAGGCGGATGGCCGGACCGTCGTAATCCTCGCGCGGTACTCGAATACAACAAAGACAACCGATACACTTACTGGCGTATGTTCGGTGATGCTTATGTGAATCTAAGCCTCTTCAAAGGATTCAATGTTCGTTCTACTTTTGGTCTGGACTACGCAAACAAACAAGCCCGTTACTTCACCTATCCTTATCAGGAAGGAACACAGACCAACAACGGCAAGAGTGCAGTGGAAGCCAAACAGGAACACTGGACCAAATGGATGTGGAATGCCATTGCCACTTACCAGTTGGAAATAGGCAAACATGGTGGAGACGTTATGGCAGGTATGGAGCTGAACCGGGAAGACGACAGTCATTTCTCCGGCTATAAAGAAGATTTCTCTATCCTTACTCCCGACTATATGTGGCCCGATGCAGGTAGCGGCACAGCACAGGCTTACGGTGCCGGTGAGGGTTACTCGCTTGTCTCTTTCTTCGGCAAAATGAACTATTCTTATGCTGACAAATATCTGCTTTCATTGACGCTCCGTCGTGACGGTTCTTCCCGCTTCGGTAAAAACCATCGTTATGCCACTTTCCCTTCCGTTTCTTTGGGATGGCGCATCACACAGGAGAGCTTTATGAAGGAACTGACTTGGTTGGACGATCTGAAACTGCGTGCTTCATGGGGACAGACCGGTAATCAGGAAATCTCCAACCTTGCCCGTTACACTATCTACGCTCCTAATTATGGAACAACAGATTCATTTGGCGGTCAAAGCTACGGTACGGCATACGATATTACAGGTTCTAACGGAGGTGGTACTCTGCCTTCCGGATTCAAACGTAACCAGATTGGTAATGACAATATCAAGTGGGAGACAACCACACAGACAAACGTTGGTATCGACTTCAGCCTGTTCAAGCAATCCCTGTATGGTTCATTGGAATACTATTACAAGAAAACCACCGATATCCTGACTGAAATGGCAGGTGTGGGAGTATTGGGAGAAGGTGGCAACCGTTGGATTAATTCGGGCGCAATGAAAAACCAGGGTTTTGAATTCAACTTGGGCTACCGCAACAAGACTGCCTTCGGACTGACTTACGACCTGAACGGAAACATCTCCACTTACCGGAATGAAATTCTTGAACTGCCGGAGACAGTGGCTGCCAATGGAAAGTTTGGTGGTAATGGAGTAAAAAGTGTAGTCGGTCATACATACAACTCACAAGTGGGCTACATTGCCGACGGTATCTTCAAATCACAAGAAGAAGTGGACAATCACGCTACGCAGGAAGGTGCAGCCGTAGGCCGTATCCGCTACCGCGACATCGACCATAACGGTGTGATTGATGAAAAAGACCAGGAATGGATTTACGATCCGACTCCTGCTTTCAGCTACGGATTGAATATCTACCTGGAATATAAGAACTTCGACCTGACTATGTTCTGGCAAGGCGTTCAAGGAGTAGATATCATTAGTGACGTGAAGAAGAAAAGTGACTTCTGGAGTGCATCCAATGTCGGCTTCCTGAACAAAGGAACCCGCCTGCTCAATGCCTGGTCGCCTACTAATCCGAACTCTACGATTCCGGCATTGACCCGCAGCGATACAAACAATGAACAGCGTGTTTCCACTTACTTTGTTGAAAACGGTTCCTTCCTGAAACTGCGTAATATCCAATTAGGCTATACAGTTCCGGCAGTAATCTCCAAGAAGTTGAGAATGGAACGTTTACGTTTCTATTGCAGCGCACAAAATCTGCTGACGATCAAGAGTAAAGACTTTACGGGAGAAGACCCCGAAAACCCGAACTTTTCTTATCCGATCCCTGTGAATATCACCTTCGGACTTAACATCGGATTTTAATTCACTTCATTTATAAAACGAACTATCATGAAAAAGATACTATACATAGCAACCATCGGATTTACCTTGCTGACAAGCAGTTGCAACGATTTTCTGGATCGTCAGGTTCCGCAGGGTATTGTGACCGGCGATCAGATCGCTTCTCCCGAATACGTGGACAACCTCGTGATTTCAGCCTACGCCATTTGGGCAACAGGTGACGACATCAACTCTTCCTTCTCGCTTTGGAATTATGACGTGCGTTCCGACGATTGTTATAAGGGCGGTTCCGGTACGGAAGACGGCGGTGTGTTCAACGCACTGGAGATTTCTAAAGGTATCAACACTACCGACTGGAACATCAACGATATATGGAAAAGACTGTATCAATGCATCACCCGTGCCAACACAGCCTTGCAATCACTCGATCTGATGGATGAAAAGACTTATCCGTTGAAGAACCAGCGCATTGCTGAAATGAGATTCCTGCGCGGACACGCCCACTTCATGCTGAAGGAACTGTTTAAGAAGATCGTCATAGTGAACGATGAAAACATGGACCCGGATGCTTACAACGAGCTTTCGAATACTACCTATACCAATAACGAACAATGGCAAAAGATAGCAGACGACTTCCAGTTTGCCTACGACAATCTGCCGGAAGTGCAGATAGAAAAAGGACGTCCCACACAAGCTGCCGCTGCCGCTTACCTGGCAAAGACTTACCTGTTTAAAGCCTACCGTCAGGATGGAGTGAACAACAACCTTACCGGTATCAACGAAGAAGACCTAAAGCAGGTAGTGAAATATACCGATCCTCTCATCATGGCCAAAGCTGGTTACGGATTGGAAAATGATTATAGCATGAACTTCCTGCCTCAATATGAAAATGGCGTAGAGTCTGTATGGGCGATTCAATATTCTATCAACGACGGAACATACAACGGTAACCTGAACTGGGGAATGGGACTGACAACTCCGCAGATACTAGGCTGCTGTGACTTCCACAAACCGAGCCAAAATCTGGTGAATGCTTTCAAAACCGACTCGCAGGGAAAACCGTTGTTCAATACCTACGATAATGAGAACTACGAGGTTACGACGGACAATGTAGACCCCCGTTTATTCCACACGGTAGGTATGCCGGGCTTCCCTTATAAATATAACGAAGGCTACCTGATTCAGAAGAATGATGACTGGAGCCGTAGCAAGGGACTTTACGGATATTATGTTTCGCTCAAAGAGAATGTAGACCCGGATTGTGACTGTTTGAAAAAAGGTTCTTATTGGGCAAGTTCTCTGAATCATATCGTCATCCGTTATGCAGACGTATTGCTGATGCGTGCCGAAGCCCTGATACAGTTGAACGACGGACGCATTGCCGATGCCATCTCACTTATCAACGATGTACGCAGCCGTGCAGCCGGAAGTACAATGCTGATCTTCAATTACAAAGAAGAGTACGGAGTAAACTTCAAAGTAACCCCTTATGAACTGAAAGCATATACACAGGACGAAGCCATGAAAATGCTGAAATGGGAACGCCGTATAGAGTTCGGTATGGAAAGCTCACGTTTCTTTGACCTCGTAAGATGGGGAGAAGCCAAAGACGTTATCAATGCTTATTATGTGACCGAAGCAGCCCGTTGTTCTATTTACAAGAATGCAGGTTTTACGGAAAATAAGAACGAATACCTTCCAATTCCATTCGAACAGATCAGTGCCAGTAACGGAAATTATACACAGAATTTCGGTTGGTAACCATCAATCTTAAAACAAAGAATAAAATGAAATCAATCATAAAACAACTCTATACCATCCTGTTGGTGACTGTAGCATGTCTGACAGTTGCGGGATGTAGCGATGACTTCAAATCCAATCTTCGTCTGGACGGAGATGTATGGGTGAACTCTATCAAACTGGATGAATACGCAGGGACGATCGATTATCAGAATAAGACAATCGTAGTGGGAGTTCCTTACGATTATGACGTTACCCGGATGGCCGTCAGTGAAATCAATCTTTCCGAAGGTGCTACGGCGAGCATCGCTGTCGGTGAAACAATCGACTTTTCTCTTCCCGTATCTTTGACCGTGAAGAATGGCGACGTACAGATGAGCTATACGATTACCGTGAAGAGAGACGAAGCAAAGATACTGACCTTTAAGTTGAATGATACTTATGTAGGAAAAGTAGACCAGTTATCAAAAACAATCTCTGTAGTTGTTCCGCTGACAGTGGATATTACCCAGTTGAAAGGTACATTCACCGGATCAGATGGAGTTACTGTGACTCCGGCATCCGGCAGCATCCAGGACTTTACCAACCCTGTCACTTATACGGCAACTTACCGTTCGGCAGTGACTCCTTATGTAGTAACAGTTACTCAAGGAAATGTAATTCCGACTGCCTTTATCGGCACAGCTTCTTCTGTGAGCCAACTGACAAGTCCTGAAGAAAAAGCCGCTGCCCAGTGGATGATGGATAATATATCCATGTCCGAATACATCTCATTCAAAGATGTAGTAGACGGAAAAGTAGATTTAGGTAAATATACTGCAATCTGGTGGCATTTCCATGCAGACAATGGCGATAATCCTCCTTTGCCGGATGATGCGAAAGCTGCCATAGAGAAATTTAAAGTCTACTATCAAAACGGTGGTAACCTGTTGCTGACCCGCTATGCAACTTTCTATATTAAGGACCTTAGCATTGCAAAAGACGAGCGTGTACCCAACAACAGTTGGGGAGGAAACGAAGACTCACCTGAAATTACGTCTTCTCCGTGGAGCTTCCCGATTACCGGTAGCGAATCGCATCCGTTGTTCCAGGATTTAAGATGGAAAGATGGCGACAAATCGACAGTATATACTTGTGATGCCGGCTATGCGATAACCAATAGTACAGCACAATGGCATATCGGAACAGACTGGGGAGGTTATGAGGATCTGAACGCATGGCGTAGCTTGACAGGAGGAATCGATGTGGCATGCGGAGACGACGGTGCAGTAATCATTGCCGAATTCGAGCCGCGCGCCAACAGCGGACGCACAATTTGTATCGGCTCCGGTTGTTACGACTGGTACGGTAAAGGCGTAGACACTTCTGTCGACTACTACCACTACAACGTAGAGCAAATGACTCTGAATGCAATCAACTACTTATGTAAATAAAAGAATAAGCAATAATTATGAAAAATATGATCTTACATATAGCAATCACCACGCTGTTGGCCTCAATGAGCGCTTGCAGTGATGAGATGGATTCCGTATTGACTCAAAGAGACTGGGACGGTACAGCCACTTACTTCCAATCGGCCGACGAGCATGGCTTCTCGATGTACTATAAACCGCAGGTAGGCTTTGTCGGTGACCCGATGCCATTCTATGATCCGGTTGCCAAAGACTTTAAAGTGATGTACCTGCAAGATTACCGTCCGAACCCCGAAGCTACTTACCACCCCATTTTCGGGGTGGCCACCAAAGATGGTGCTACTTATGAATCTCTCGGCGAACTGATTCCGTGTGGAGGTCGTGACGAACAGGATGCCGCCATCGGTACAGGAGGTACCATCTATAATCCGGTTGATAAACTCTACTACACCTTCTACACCGGCAATAAATTCAAACCTTCTTCCGACCAGAATGCACAGGTAGTCATGGTGGCTACCTCTCCCGACTTTAAAACATGGACCAAGAACCGCACTTTCTATCTGAAAGGAGATACGTACGGCTATGACAAGAATGACTTCCGCGACCCGTTCCTGTTCCAGACCGAAGACGGCGTTTATCACATGCTGATTGCCACCCGTAAAAACGGAAAAGGACACATTGCCGAATTCACCTCTACTGACCTGAAAGAGTGGGCGTCTGCCGGCACATTTATGACCATGATGTGGGACCGTTTCTACGAATGTCCGGACGTATTCAAGATGGGAGACTGGTGGTATCTGGTCTATTCGGAACAAGCTTCCTTCATGCGCAAGGTACAATACTTCAAAGGCAGAACACTTGAAGAACTGAAAGCAACCACCGCCAATGATGCCGGAATATGGCCGGACAATCGGGAAGGTATGCTGGACAGCCGTGCATTCTATGCAGGCAAGACTGCTTCCGATGGAACCAACCGTTACATCTGGGGCTGGTGTCCTACCCGTGCCGGCAATGATAATGGAAACGTAGGGGATGTAGAACCCGAATGGGCTGGCAACTTGGTGGCACAACGCCTCATTCAGCACGAAGACGGTACGTTAACCCTTGGAGTTCCCGATGCAATCGACCGTAAATACACTTCTGCACAAGAGGTAAAAGTGATGGCTAAAGACGGAAACGTAACAGAAAGCGGTAAAACCTATACGTTGGCCGAAGGAGCTTCCGTTATCTTCAACCGGTTGAAAGTACACAACAAGATTTCCTTTACCGTAAAAGCATCCTCGAATACAGATCGTTTTGGAATCTCTTTCGTCCGTGGAACGGACTCCAAATCATGGTATAGCATCCACGTCAACGCTGACGAGGGTAAAGCCAACTTCGAGAAAGACGGTGACAATGCCAAATACTTGTTTGATAACAAATTCAATATCCCGGCGGATAATGAATACCGTGTGACGATTTACAGTGACCAGTCGGTTTGTGTGACTTACATCAACGACCAGTTATCTTTCACGAACCGCATCTATCAAATGCAGAAGAATCCGTGGTCACTCTGTTGTTATAAAGGTGAAATCACTGTATCAGATATTCAAGTGAGCACCTATTAATAGAAAAGTAACATCTTTTACAGTGTTTGAAACAAAAGTGATAGGCGTTTCATCCCGGAGCGCCTATCTTTGCACTGTAACAACCTTAATACCATAAAGCATGAATTTAAGACTCTCTTCCAAACAAATTCAAACCTTCGCGGTTTTATTTTGTATGATTGTGATGAATATCTCTCTATCCGCCCGTGCAGACAACTCTCCTCTATTAATTAAAGATTTAGGAGAAGGACATTGCCTCGTACGTGTCAACACTAACCAGAAGTATCTGTTGTTGCCCGTAGAAGATGCATCGCCCGATGTGCGTATCAGCATGATTATTAATAATAAAGAGGTAAAGAACTTCGATGTCCGTCTGGCCATCCATAAAGTCGATTACTTTGTTCCGGTAGACCTTTCCGACTATTCCGGCAAACTAATTTCTTTCAAATTTAAAATGAACTCCAACGACCTGGTTCGTGTCAACCTTTCGCCGGACAACACCGCTTGCTGCAAGGAAATGAAATTGTCCGATACGTTCGATACAAGCAACCGTGAAAAGTTCCGTCCCACCTATCACTTTTCTCCCCTCTACGGATGGATGAACGACCCGAACGGAATGGTATACAAAGACGGCGAATACCACCTTTTCTACCAATATAACCCTTACGGCTCCAAATGGGGAAATATGAACTGGGGACATGCCATAAGCAAAGACCTCGTAAACTGGGAACATCGCCCCGTAGCAATCGCCCCGGATGCATTCGGTACTATCTTCAGTGGCTCCGCCGTGATAGATCATCATAATACCGCCGGCTTCGGTGCAGGCGCCATCGTCGCCATCTATACACAAAACGGCGACCGTCAGGTGCAAAGCATTGCTTACAGCACCGACAACGGACGTACCTTTACCAAATACGAAAACAATCCTGTATTAGTATCCGAAGCACGTGACTTCCGCGACCCGAAAGTATTCTGGTACGAAGGCACCAAACGCTGGATCATGGTATTGGCAGTAGGGCAGGAAATGCAATTCTTCTCTTCCCCCAACCTGAAAGACTGGACATTTGAAAGCAGCTTCGGCAAAGGACACGGCGCACACGGAAACGTTTGGGAATGTCCCGACTTATTCGAACTCCCGGTAGAAGGAACAAATGAAAAGAAATGGGTACTTCTTTGCAGCCTCGGCGACGGTCCTTTCGGTGACTCGGCCACTCAATATTTTGTAGGCTCCTTCAACGGAAAAGAGTTTGTAAACGAATCACCCTCCAAAACCAAATGGATGGACTGGGGAAAAGACCATTATGCCACCGTGACTTGGAGTGATGCTCCCGACAACCGCCGCATCGCTATCGCATGGATGAGCAACTGGCAATATGCAAACGATGTTCCTACCTCCCAATACCGTAGTCCGAACTCCGTTCCCCGCGACTTGGGCCTGTTTACCGTAGATGGTGAGACTTACCTCCAATCAGCTCCCTCTCCCGAACTGCTGGCTTTGCGCGATGCTTCCAAGAAACGTTCGTTCAAAGTAAACGGAACACGCACAATCAAAGAAATGATTCCCGGCAATGACGGTGCATACGAAATAGAACTGACGATTGAAAATCAACATGCAGACGTAATCGGCTTCCGTCTCTACAATGACAAAGGCGAAGAAGTGGATATGCAGTATGACATGAAAGAAAAGAAATTCTCGATGGATCGTCGCAAGAGCGGAGAGGTCAGCTTCAATGAGAATTTCCCGATGTTGACCTGGACAGCCATTGAAAGTGGAAAAGACGAATTGAAACTCCGTCTGTTTGTTGACAAATCCAGTGTGGAAGCCTTTGGTGATGGCGGACGTTTTGTGATGACTAATCAAGTATTCCCGTCGGAACCTTACACTCATATCGACTTTTACAGTAAAGGAGGAGCGTATAAAGTAGATTCGTTTGTGATCTACAAGTTGAAGAAATAAGCTCATTCTCCTAACTCCATGCGCTCTTTCCCTGTTTCTTTAGAGTAAAAACTTCTTTCCCTATAGACTAATACTTCTTTCCTTATGGAAGAGTACGTCTGTCCTAGTGGAAGAGTTCTATTAAAGTGCGGAGACACTTTCTTCAAAGCCACGGTTCTGTTGGTTCGTCACGGCCGTGACGAGATCCTCCCACGGCCGTGGTGAGAACTCTTCACAGCCGTGGGAAGAAGCTACCACGGCCGTGGTAACCCAACAATACCGTAGCTTTAAAGTAACAAGGAACGGGAGATACACCAACTATATAAAGGACTGATGCATACATTGCCGTAGGATTATGTGCTCCGCCCTATGGAAACAGAATTCATCATATAAAAGATAAAATAATGGAAAATAGTAAAAACTCTTCCCTCTCCAAACTAATCCCGGTGATGCTTTGCTTCTTCGCCATGGGATTCGTTGACCTGGTAGGCATTGCCTCCAATTACGTAAAGGCAGACCTTGGGCTGTCGGACTCACAGGCGAATATCTTTCCGTCACTGGTATTCTTCTGGTTCCTGATTTTCTCCGTACCCACCGGCATGCTGATGAGCCGCATTGGTCAGAAGAAAACCGTATTGCTTAGTTTGATTGTGACTTTCGCTTCTCTGTTGCTACCCGTTTTCGGCGACAGCTATATGCTGATGTTGATTTCCTTCTCCCTCCTGGGCATTGGAAATGCGTTGATGCAGACTTCTCTGAATCCGTTACTTTCCAATATCGTGCGTGGCGACCGCTTGGCGAGTAGCCTGACTTTCGGCCAGTTTGTGAAAGCCATTGCTTCTTTCCTGGCACCTTATATCGCCATGTGGGGAGCGACACAGGCCATTCCGACTTTCGATTTAGGCTGGCGCATCCTGTTCCCTATTTATATGATTGTGGCCGTCATCGCTATTCTTCTGCTCAATGTCACACAGATTGAAGAGGAGAAAGAAGATGGCAAACCGTCTACTTTCGGACAATGCATCGCCCTGCTTGGTAAACCGTTTATCCTGCTTTGTTTTATTGGTATCATGTGTCATGTCGGCATTGACGTAGGTACGAACACTACCGCCCCGAAGATTCTGATGGAGCGCATCGGTATGGGATTGGATGATGCTGCTTTTGCAACTAGTCTTTATTTTATTTTCCGTACGGCGGGCTGTTTTCTGGGTTCTTTCATCTTGCGTAAGATGTCTCCGAAATCTTTCTTCGGCATTAGTGTGGTGCTGATGTTGATTGCCATGATCGGTTTGTTTATCTTCCATGAAAAGGCAATTATCTATGCCTGCATCGCCTTAATTGGTTTCGGTAACTCCAATGTGTTTTCCGTTATCTTCTCGCAGGCATTGCTTTATCTGCCGGGTAAGAAAAACGAAGTTTCCGGCTTGATGATTATGGGACTTTTCGGCGGGACGGTGTTTCCGTTGGCAATGGGAGTAGCTTCGGATACTTCCATGGGACAGAATGGTGCTATCGCCGTAATGACGGTGGGCGTGCTTTATCTCTTGTATTATACGTTCCGTATCAGAAAATAATTTTATAACTTTGGAAACAATAAAACCCGTATATCATGAATAATATAATTGTAGGAATGGGCGAAGCACTTTGGGATGTGTTGCCCGAAGGAAAGAAAATCGGTGGTGCTCCGGCAAACTTTGCCTATCATGTATCACAGTTTGGTTTTGACAGTCGTGTAGTGAGTGCCGTAGGCAGGGATGAACTGGGAGAAGAAATTCTGAAAGTATTCAACGAGAAGAAGTTGAAGATGCAGATTGAACAGGTTGATTATCCTACCGGTACGGTGCAGGTGACGCTCGATGACGAGGGCGTGCCTTGTTACGAAATCAAAGAGGGCGTGGCGTGGGACAACATTCCCTTTACGGATGAGCTGAAACGTCTGGCCTTGAGCACACGTGCTGTTTGCTTCGGTTCGCTGGCTCAACGTAATGAAGTGAGCCGTGCCACTATCAATCGCTTTCTGGATACGATGCCCGATATAGACGGACAGCTCAAGATATTTGATATCAATCTCCGCCAGGATTTCTACTCTAAAGAGGTACTGCGCGAATCGTTCCACCGTTGCAACGTCCTGAAGATAAACGACGAAGAGCTGGTGACTATCAGCCGTATGTTTGGTTATCCCGGCATTGATTTGCAGGATAAATGCTGGATTCTGTTGGCAAAATACAACCTGAAGATGTTGATTCTCACTTGCGGCATCAATGGCAGCTATGTGTTCACACCGGGCGTTGTCTCTTTCCAGGAGACGCCCAAAGTACCGGTTGCCGACACAGTGGGCGCAGGCGATTCTTTTACAGCTGCTTTCTGTGCCTCCATTCTCAATGGAAAACCGGTGCCCGAAGCGCATAAGCTGGCTGTTGAGGTTTCTGCTTATGTCTGCACACAGAGAGGTGCGATGCCCGAACTTCCGCAGGTTTTGAAAGATAGACTGATGTAATTCTTTTATTGATAGTAAGCATAGAGGTATATTTCATTTCGTGGGGTGTACCTCTTGTTTTTGTACGTACGAAACGTACAGGCATAAAAAAAGGAGCAACGCCTTGCTCCAACCTTTGTTAACCTTAAATCTAATAC
>OKSP01001022.1_pt1 | contig 12397 bp, 9 predicted proteins | sample 2434041 | NCBI WGS metagenome assembly OKSP01 (sample SAMEA3879593, study PRJEB24766) | human gut metagenome | biome: human-associated habitat; feature: feces | place: USA | collected 1985/1987
ACCACCACCGGAAGCCCCAGGCCGCCCTTGCGGATGATGGCGCCCAGCGGAGCGCCGATCAGGAAGAAGATCAGGATCGACACCGGAAGCGACATTTTCTTGTGCCACTCGACCTTCGAACGGTAGAGCTGGTTGAGTGCCTCCTTGGCCGTCGATTCGTCGAACGCGAACATGTTGCGCGAGTTCTTGGCCAGCGTCCGTGCCTGGTTCCAGACGCGTTCGCGTTCGCGCGTGGACAGCGTGGTGACCGAATCCGTCGCCAGCAGGTCGCGGAAGTCCCGTTTGTCCACCTGCAGGCTGTCGGGCAGCGGCAGCACGGTGTTGTCGCGGGCGAAAATCTGCTCTTTCAGCAGCGGTTCGTAGGAGCTCGTCGTGGCGGCGTTGACCTTGATCTCCAGCGAGTCGATGTCGTGCTGCAATTCGCTGATGTTCTTGGTCTGGCTGCTCGTGAACAGGTCGGCGTCGGTGCGTCCCATGGCGAATCCCGACATGGGGATCACCTGCTTCTGGAGATCGAACGTGTGGTGGCGCAGGGCGCTTTTCGTGAACCACTGGCTGTTGCGGGTCTGCTCGTAGGTCTCGCCGTGGAAGAGCGTCACCAGCAGGAACCGCTTGTCGTCCGACAGGCGGATGTAGCCCGAGTCGGCCACGATGGTGTTCATGTTGCCGTCGGCGATGCGGTTGTCGTAGATCAGCACGTCGCGCAGCAGGTGCGTTTCGGGTTCCTGCCGGCTCACGCGGATCGACATGTTGTCGATGCCGTTGAAGAACAGGCCGTCCTGGAATTCGAGGCTCTGTTTCTGCTGGCGGATATCGTAGATGATGCTGTACACCTTCTTGTTGGCATACGGCACGAGGTTGTTGCCGATGAAGAAACTGCCCACGGCGATCACGCTCACCAGGATGATGAGCGGCTTGGTGATGCGGACGAGCGACATGCCGGCCGATTTCATCGCCAGCAGCTCGTAGTTCTCGCCCAGGTTGCCCATGGTCATGATCGCGGCCAGCAGCATGGCCAGCGGCAGCCCCAGCGGGATCATGTTGGCCATGAAATAGGTCATCAGCTCGATGATGATGCCGGCGCTCAACCCCTTTCCGACCAGCTCGTCGATGTAGCGCCACACGATGTTCATCATCAGGACGAACATCACGATGAAGAACGTGAGCACCATCGGCCCCAGGTAGGCTTTCAGTACGAGTTTGTGGATGGTTTTCATGCGGCGGCTCCGGCTTTTTTCTGACGCAAAGGTAATAGTTTTACTATAATAAGCGTAAGGGTGAGGGTAAATATTATGGCCGCCCCGGGCGGAACTTCGAAATTGTAGCTTGCGACCAGTCCGGCCACATTGCCGGCCACGGCGACCAGCGGGGCGCAGAGCGCGATGGTGCGGTAGGATTTGGAGAGGGCGTTGACGATGGCGACGGGCATGGTGAGCAGCGAGATGAGCAGCACGATGCCCATGATGCGGATCGAGAGGACGATCGTGACGGCGACCAGCGCCGCCATGGCGTAGGAGATCACGCGTGTCGGGATGCCGCGGCTGCGGGCGAAGTCGCGGTCGAAAGCCATGTACATCACGGGGCGCAGCCACAGCAGGGCTCCGGCCATGATGGCCGCGGTCAGGATGGCGAGCGCCACGACGTCGCCGTGCGTCACGGTGACGATGCTGCCGAACAGGTAGGCCGAAAGGTCGCCCGAAGTGTAACCCGGCCTGAGGCTCATGAAGAGCGCCCCGACGGCCATGCCCACCGACCAGATGATGCCGATGGCCGAATCCTCGCGGATGCGCCCCCGGCTCCCGGCCCACTCGATGCCCAGCGCCGAAAGCACGGCGAAGACCATCGCCCCGGCTATGGGGTTGGCTCCCGCGTAGAAAGCGATGCCCAGCCCGCCGAACGAGGCGTGCGTGATGCCGCCCGCGAGGAAAACCATCCTCCGGCATACGACGTAGGTGCCTACCACGCCGCAGGTTATGCCCGAGAGGACACATGCCGCCAGCGCATTGGACAGGTAGCCGTATTGGATCAGGTCGCTGAAAAATTCCATCCTCGTGCTCTCAATTCTCTTTAATTGCGCGCAAATTTACGTTTTTTTATCGGAAAAGACGCCCCTTTTCGTACGGTTTTCGTAATTTCGCCCTGCAAAACACACATTTTTTATGCAACAACGCCGAGTCAATTTTCATACCCTGGGTTGCAAGCTCAACTTTTCGGAGAGCTCCACCCTCGCCCGGGAGTTCGAGCGGGGCGGTTTCGTCCGCGTGGCGCCCGATGCCGAGGCCGATATCTGCGTCATCAACAGCTGTTCGGTCACCGAACATGCCGATAAAAAATGCCGTAACCTGATTCGCAAGCTGCACCGCCGCAACCCCGATGCCATCATCGCCGTGACGGGGTGTTACGCACAGCTCAGACCGCAGGAGATCGCGGCAATCGAAGGTGTGGATATTGTGCTGGGCAACAACGATAAGGGCGATTTATATAAACGTGTGCTCGAACTGTCGGGCAAGGGCTGTGCGCAGGTTTACAGTTGCGATGCCGATTCGCTCACTTCGTTCTTCGCGGCCTTTTCGAGCGGCGACCGCACGCGGGCCTTCCTCAAGGTGCAGGACGGCTGCGACTACAAGTGCGCATACTGTACGATCCACTACGCCCGCGGCGGCAGCCGGAACATGCCGGTCGCCGACCTGGTCGCCGAGGCGCGCCGGATCGCGGCGGCCGGACAGAAGGAGATCGTCCTGACGGGCGTCAACACGGGGGATTTCGGCCGGACGACGGGCGAGAAGTTCATCGACCTGCTGCGGGCGCTGGACGGCGTGGACGGGATCGAGCGTTACCGCATCTCCTCCATCGAACCGAACCTTTTGACGGACGAGATCATCGCCTTCTGCGCCGCTTCGCCGAAGTTCCAGCATCATTTCCACATCCCCCTGCAGAGCGGGTCGGACAAGATCCTGGGGCTGATGCGCCGCCGTTATACCACGGCGCGCTTCGCCGAACGGATCGCCGCCGTACGCGCGCTGATGCCCGACGCCTTCATCGGCATCGACGTGATCGTCGGTTTCCCCGGCGAGACGGAGGAGGATTTCCGCACGACCTACGACTTCCTTGCCGGGCTGGAACCGGCCTTCCTGCATATTTTCCCCTTCTCGGAACGTCCCGGCACGCCGGCCGTGGAGATGCCCGGCAAGGTGCAGGCTTCGGTGGCGACGCGCCGCGCGGCCCAGCTGGAGGCGCTGTGCGCGAAGCTGCACGCGGCATTCTGCGCCCGTGCCGTGGGGAGCGAGGATTCCGTGTTGTTCGAAAGCACGCGGCGCGGGGGCATGATGTTCGGCTTTACGGGCAACTACCGCCGGGTGAAGGCTCCCTACGACAAGGCCCGCGTCAACACCATTTGCCGCGTCAGGCTGGGGGCTATGGACGAATCTCACGACCTGATGGGTGAAATTCGGGATTAAATCATTATATTTGCCACTACAAAATTCATAAGGAGTATGACGGGTTTGCGCAAAAGGGTGACGGTGGGCTTCCTGAGCATCGTATGCCTGCTGTTTTTTTCGGGCATGGTTTCGTTCGTGGAGTTGAGCCATCTGAGCCGCGACACGGGCGAGATTCTCAAGGCCAACATGCGCAATATCGAGCTGGCCAAGGAGATGCTCGACGCCGCGCACGAACAGAACGTGGCGCTGATCCGCCTTTCGGTATTCGGCGACCGCTCGTGCGACAGCCTTTGCCGCCGGAGCCTCGAACGGCTGGAGAATACGCTGCTCGTGGCGCAGGACGAGGCGCTCGAAAAGTCGTTCCTCGACTCGCTCGCCTTCGCGACGACCGAGCTGCGCCTGCTGACTGACAACTACCTGGCCTTCGGAACCGCTGCGCCGGAACTGTCGGGGCCTGTTTCTCCCGATTCCGTGGGGGTCAAGTGGTACAACGACGAGTACGTGGCGCTCTACGGGCGCCTCACGTCGGCCATCAAGAACTATATGACTTCGACGCAGAGTTCGCTGGCGCCGCGTGCCGAGCAGATGAAGAAAAACGCCTACCGGGCCGTGACGCCCGTGCTGATTTCGCTGGCGGTGATGATCGCCATCGTGCTGATGCTCTATTATTTCATGTCCGTTTACTGTGTCAACCCCATCCTGCGCATGAACAAGGGGCTGGGCGATTACCTTTCGTTCCGCGTGCCGTTCGTCGTCAAGGCCGACTGCAAGGACGAAATGCTGGAGCTCAAAGAGAAGATCGAGACGCTGATCACCATTTCCAAGCAACCGAAAGCCTGATGCGATGCGAGTAGACGTGGTATTGCGATATGTCGGGGTCGTGATGATATTCATCGCGCTGTTCATGCTCCTGTCGGCGGGTATCTCCTACGTCAGCGGCATGGACTCGGCGTTCTACCCGCTGCTCCTGTCGTCGTTGCTCACGGCCCTGCTGGGGGCTTTCCCGCTGATTTTCGTGGAACGTACGGAGCAGATCACCAACAAAGAGGGCTTCTGCGTGGTGGTCGGCTCGTGGCTGGTGGCCTGTGTGGTCGGGATGTTCCCCTACCTGATCTGGGGCGGGGAGTTCAGCCTGGTGAACGCCTGGTTCGAAAGCGTTTCGGGCTTTACGACCACCGGGTCGACGATCCTGAACGATGTCGAGGCGCTGCCCCGCGGGTTGCAGTTCTGGCGCTTTTCGACGACCTGGGTCGGCGGTATGGGTGTGGTGATGTTCGCGCTGCTGATCCTGCCCTCGCTGGGTCGCAATAAATTGACGCTCTCCAATGTGGAGCTGTCGACGCTCGCCAAGGACAATTACCGCTACCGCACGCAGATCATCGTCCAGATACTGCTGGTGGTCTATGTGGGGCTTACGGTGCTTTCGACCGTGCTGCTCAAGATGTCGGGCATGAACTGGTTCGATGCGCTCTGCCACGCCATGTCGGCCTGCGCCACGAGCGGATTTTCGACCAAGAACGCCAGCGTCGCCTATTTCAACAGCCCGATGATCGACACGATCCTGATTTTCACGATGGCCACGGCGGGTATTCATTTCGGGTTGATCTATGCCACGGTGACGGGCAAGCGCAGCAATATTTTTCGTTCGGAAGTGACGCGCTGGTACCTCGGCATGCTGTTCGCGGGCGGGCTGCTGATCGCCGTCAGCCTCCGTGTCGCGGATATCTACCCTGCTTTCACGTCGGCTTTCCGCCACGGGCTGTTCCAGTTCGTGTCGGTGGTGACGACGACCGGGTTTGCGACGGCCGATTCCAACCAGTGGACTTCGTTCGCGGTCATTCTGCTGATTTTCGGTTCGATCGTGTGTGCCTGCGCCGGGTCTACCGCGGGCGGTATCAAGACCAACCGGCTGGTGCTGGCCATGAAGATGATGCGCGCCCGCCTGCGGCAGCAGCAGCATCCCAATGCGATCATCCGCCTCCGCCTCGACGGCGTTATTCAGGAAACGGAGGCGCTTCATTCGGTCATGATATTCATCGTGGCGTACCTGATGCTGATACTTGCCGGCACGGTCTTCGGGACGATGTTCGGCGTCGACCTGATGACGAGTTTCTCGGGGGCCGTGGCGTCGATCGGCAACGTCGGCCCGGGTTTCGGCGAGGTCGGCTCGATGGACAATTTTTCGGCGCTGCCCGGGGTGTTCAAGCTCTCCAATTCGCTGCTGATGCTGTTGGGGCGTCTGGAAATATTCGGATTCATACAACTCTTTTTCATTAAATGGTGGAGGTAACCGAGATGGTATTTCGTAAGGTTTATATAGTGTTATGTGCGGCGCTGCTGGCGGCGGGAGACCTCTGTGCGCAGCAGGTTCGCGTGGAACCCCGTATCGCGGGGCTCGAGGGCAACCGGGAGTATATGTCGCTTCTGGAACAGGATGCGCAGTTGCAGATCCGCGAGGACTCGATCGTCAATGCCGTGGAACGCGCCCGGCAACAGTTGCGCGAAGACCCCGCGAACAGGCAGCGCTATTCGCAGGAGATCCTGCAGCTCGAAAGCCGGATATTCGAGGTGCGCAATGCTAAGGGGCGCCTGATCGACAAGATCAACACCATCGAGCAGGAGTGGGTGCTCGCCAACCTGAACGGGGCGGCGCAGCAGCCAGCGGAGCCTGTCGCGGAAAGTCCCGCAGGGGCGATCCCCGACTCGCTCAAGGTGCGCAACCTGGTTTTCAACCCCTATTTCCGCGAGCAGCTGCCCGAGGCCGATTATGCGGCCCTGCGCAGGGCGCAGGGGATGGAGCTGGACGCCGTGGACTATGTGAACCGCTATTTCGCCAACTACGGGACGATCCGCGAACTGGCCGAGGCCTATGCCGCGGCGCAGACCGAGGCCGAGGCGGGCGAGATTTACGACCGCTACAATACGTTGCAGGGTTTCAACCGCGTGCTGGCCGATTCGCTCGCCGAGGCGTGGAATTATATCGCCGACAACAAGGGGTATGCCTATGGCTATCTGATGGACAAGCTGGGGCAGGATGCCATCCTGGCGCGTGAGGAGGAGCGGCTTTCCGGGGCTGCCCGGGAACTTTCCGCACTGCGCGGCGAGGTCGCTTCGGATGCCGTGGCCGATTATTTCCTGCGCAAGAAAGTCCTCGTGGGCTACGAAACGGCCGTAGCCGGCCTGCTGGGGCTCACTTCCGCCCGCGACTCGCTGCGCGGCGTGGCTGCGCAATTGGATGGCATCGACTTCCGCCTGCCCCGTATCGACGTGGCGCAGCGCTATTTCCTCGACTACGACAGTATCGCGTTCTCCGCGACGCCAAAATACAGCTACCAGCACCCGATCCCCGAGTGCAGGGTCTACGAGCACGGGACGATCTACCGTATCCTGCTGGGCACGTTCAATACCAAGCGTGCCGTCTCCACGTTCCGGGGGGCGTATCCGCTCTCCTATCTGGTCGGCGAGGATAAGAAATGGTGCTACTATGCCGGGGGCTTCGCAACCCGGGAGGAGGCCGAGGCCGCGCAAAAACTCTTGAAATCCAAAGGCTTCGTCCGCCCCGAAATCGTGGTGTGGACGGACGGCGCCTACCGCAACCTTTCGCGTGACCCCGAGGCGCAGCAGATTGCCTACCGGGTCGAAATCACCGGTACGGAGGCTCTGCCCGACGTTGTCAAGACCGTTATCACCGAGGCGGCCGAGGGGTGCGAACTCTCGCGCGTGGGACAGCAGTTGTTCGTGGTGGGGATGTTCGACGACAAGGCCGTGGCCGACCGCGTGGCCGCCGCAATAATACAGGCAGACCCGTCTTTGGAAATAAAAGTCGCCGAAATTGCGGAATAATTGAATTTATTGCCTATCTTTAGTGCAATATTCAACAACTCCTTATGACGATGTTCTATATTGTACTCCTGATCGTATTGGGACTGCTTTTCCTGGTGGCGGAATTGGTGCTGCTGCCCGGCGTGTCGATCGGCGCCATTCTGGCGCTGGTTTGCTACGGCAGTTCCATCTACCTCGCTTTCCGCGATTACGGCACCGTAGCCGGGGTCGTAGTCATCCTGGCTATCCTCCTGCTTTCGCTCGTCGCCACGATTATTTCCCTGCGCGCCAAGACCTGGCAGCGCTTTTCGCTCAAACAGAGGGTCGACTCGTCGAGTATGCCCTCGACCCCCGACCAGGAATTGCAGGTGGGCGACCGCGGCATGACCCTTTCGCGCCTTTCTCCGATGGGTACGATCGAGGTCGGCGGCAAGGTCTACGAGGCCAAGTCGCTGACGGCCTATGTCGACCCGCGCCGGGAGGTCGAAGTCGTGGGCTTCGAGAATTTCAGCGTCATCGTAAAGACCGTGAAGGATCGGCACGCTTAGCCGGATAATCGGACGGGGATGGGATATCTCAGATTCTTTGCATTGCTGGCCGTCGTGGGGATGGCTTGCGATTCCCGGGCACAGGGAACGAAGGAGGTCTGGCTGGACGAGCTGGATCTCTCGTTCTGCATTCAGGACTGGGGCTTGCCGCAGGCCGACCGCTCGGTGCTGGATACTCCCCTCACGGTGGGCGGCGTCGTTTACGGCCGCGGCGTGGGAACCCATTCGATCAGCCGTATGCTGTTCGGGCTCGGCGGCGATGCCGTCTCCATGACCGGGGCGGTGGGCGCGGACGATAAAAACCTGTTCGCCGGGAAACACCGGTTCAAAATCCTCGGTGACCGGAAGGTGCTGTGGGACAGCGGCGTGATGCGCAAGGGCGATGCTGCCCGTGCGTTCGACGTCGACCTGTCCGGCCTGGACAAAGTCCTGCTGCTGGTCGAGGAGGCCGGCGACGGGATCATGTACGACCATGCCGACTGGCTGGAGGTGAAGATCACCACGCGCGGGGAGGTGGAGCCCCTGCCCGTCTGGGCCAGGCCGATCTCCAAGGGTAAATATATCCTGACCCCCGCGAGCCCCGAAACGCCGCAGATCAACAATCCGCTCGTATACGGCGCCCGCCCGGGCAATCCCTTCCTGATGCCTGTCATGGCCAGCGGCAAACGCCCGATGGCGTACGGGGCGCAGGGGCTTCCCGAAGGGCTGGAGCTCGATACCCGTACGGGACTGATAACGGGCCGTGTGCCCGCCGAAGGGGATTTCAGGGTGCTGCTGACAGCGGAGAATGCCCTCGGGAAAGCCGAACGGGAGATATTGCTGAAAATAGGGCCGCAAATCGCCCTGACTCCGCCCATGGGCTGGAACAGCTGGAATTGCTGGGGGTTCTCGGTCGACGACGCGAAGGTGCGCGATGCCGCCCGCGCCATGCACGAAAAACTCCTGGCCTACGGATGGACGTATGTCAATATCGACGACGGATGGCCGGCGGATACGCGTTCGGCCGACGGCAGGCTCCTCCCGAACGAAAAATTCCCGGATTTCAAAGGCCTCAGCGACTACGTCCACTCCCTGGGACTCAAATTCGGCATCTACTCCTCGCCCGGGCCCACGACCTGCGGAAATTATCCGGGGAGCTACCGGCATGAACTCACCGACGCCCGGACTTGGGCCGAATGGGGCGTGGATTACCTCAAACACGACTATTGCGGCTACCTGCAAATCGAAAGGGACTCCGAGGAAAAGACGATCCAGGAACCCTACGTGGTCATGCGCAAGGCGCTGGATCAGGTCGACCGGGATATCGTCTACTGCGTGGGCTACGGGGCTCCCAACGTGTGGAACTGGGGCGCCGAAGCCGGCGGCAACCTGTGGCGTACGACCCGCGACATCACCGATGAATGGAACGTGGTGACGGCGATCGGCTGTTTCCAGGACGTTTGCGCGCAGGCCACGGCCCCGGGCAGGTACAACGACCCCGATATGCTGGTGGTCGGCCGGCTGGGACACGGCTGGGGTGCCGATGCCCACGAATCCGAGCTGACCCCCGACGAACAATATGCCCATATTTCGCTGTGGGCCATCCTCTCCGCCCCGCTGCTGATCGGTTGCGACATGCGGGCGATAGACGACTTCACGCTCGGGCTGCTGACCAATTCCGAAGTGATCGCCGTGAACCAGGATCCGCTGGTCGCCCCCGCCGTCAAACGGGTCGTTCCCAACGGGCAGGTGTGGTACAAAAAACTCTGCGACGGTTCGTATGCGCTGGGATTTTTCCAGTTGGATCCCTATTTCGTGCTGTGGGATCAGGACGAGGCGGAAGCCATCCAGGAGCAGAACTACGAATTCGAATTCGACCTGCGGGAGCTCGGGATCGGCGGAAAGGCCGAAGTCCGGGACTTGTGGCGGCAGCAAGACCTGGGTACATGCACGGGCACGCTCCGGGCGCTGGTACCCTACCACGGGGTTTCGCTGGTCAGGATAACGCCCGTGGAATGAGCTCGGGCCGAAAGGTGTAATTCAAGGATAATTTTCTAACTTAATAGCATTCGATTATGGATTTTCAAGCAGGATTGATCGTATTGATCGTATTCGTGAGCCTTTTTGCGATCTGGCTCATCTTCTATTTCATCCCGGTGGGGCTGTGGTTCTCGGCATTGGTGTCGGGCGTAAGGATCAGCCTGCTGCAACTCATTCTGATGCGCTGGCGCAAGGTGCCGCCCTCGACGATCGTTTCGTCGATGATCGAGAGCACGAAGGCCGGGCTGGAACTCAACCCCAACGAACTCGAGGCGCATTACCTTGCGGGCGGCAATGTCACCAGCGTGGTGCATGCCCTGGTATCGGCACAGAAAGCCAATATCATGCTCGATTTCAAGATGGCTACGGCCATCGACCTGGCGGGCCGCGACGTGTTCGAGGCCGTGCAGATGTCGGTGAACCCCAAGGTCATCAACACGCCTCCCGTGGCTGCCGTGGCCAAGGACGGCATCCAGCTGATCGCCAAGGCGCGCGTCACGGTGCGTGCCAATATCAAGCAGCTGGTCGGCGGTGCCGGTGAGGAGACCGTGCTGGCGCGTGTCGGCGAGGGCATCGTCTCGTCGATCGGTTCGGCCGCATCGCACAAGATCGTGCTCGAGAACCCCGATTCCATTTCGCGCGTCGTGCTCGAAAAGGGCCTCGATGCCGGTACGGCGTTCGAAATCCTCTCGATCGACATCGCGGACATCGACGTGGGCAAGAATATCGGCGCCCAGTTGCAGATGGATCAGGCGCAGGCCGACAAGAATATCGCCCAGGCCAAGGCCGAGGAGCGCCGCGCCATGGCCGTCGCACTCGAGCAGGAGAACAAGGCCAAGGCACAGGACGCCCGCGCAAAGGTGATCCTGGCCGAAGCCGAGGTGCCGCTGGCTATGGCCGAAGCGTTCCGCAACGGCAACCTGGGGATCATGGACTACTATAAGATGAAGAACATCATGGCCGACACGTCGATGCGCGAGACGATCGCCCGGCCGGAGAAAAAATAACCAGTTCGGGGGATTTTCCGGGGGTACGGTCGAAACCGTACCCCTTTTTTCGTATATTAGATGCCGAATAGAGTTATATCATTGCAACATCCCGGAACCGGAAGCCCGTTCCCCGGGGTGTGGATTGAAAAGCAGATTGCCATGAAGAGATTTTTCCTATTGCTGTTTCTCGGTGCGTGCCCGGCCGTGTCGGCGCAGGTGCGCTTCTCGGACTATTTCCTCGAAGAGACGATGCGCTTCGACTATTACCACAGCGGCGACAGCCGCTCGGAAGAGTATTTCTTCGACGCCCTGAAGGCCGAACCCTACTGGGCGGGCTCGCACGTGTCGCTCCTCGATACGACGGGCTACGGGAACCAGTTTTTCCGCATCGTCGACCGCGCTTCTGAACGGGAGATTTATTCGCGCGGCTTCTGTACGCTCTTCAACGAGTGGCAGAGCACGGCCGAGGCCGACAGCGTGCGCCGTTCCTATCCCGAATCGGTCGTATTCCCCTATCCCAGGCGCCCGTGCCGCATCGAGATCTTCGGCCGCAATGCCCGGGGGCGCTTCGAAAAGCGGTTCAGCCAGAATATCGACCCCGCATCCTGCTTCGTCGCGCAGTTCTCACCCCGCTACGAGGCTTTCGAGGTGGCATATAACGGCAACCCCGCACATCGTGTCGACATCGTGCTGCTGCCCGAGGGATATGGCGCCGGGGAGCGGGCGAAATTCGAATCGGCCTGCCGTGAATTCGCACGCGAATTTTTCAGCTATTCGCCTTTCAGGGAGTACGTTTCGCGGTTCAATATCCGCGCCGTCCGCCGATTCGGGCGTGACGATTCCCGGCGAGCGCGTGTGGCGCAACACGGCCTGCGGGGCCTCTTTCTATACGTTCGGCTCGGAGCGTTACCAGATGGTCGACGACTTCCAGCGCCTGCGCGACATCGCGGCGCATGTCCCTTATGACTATATCTATGTGTTGTCCAACACCCAGAAATACGGGGGCGGCGGTATCTTCAACTTCTATGGCATCAGCGCCGCACACCACCCTACGCGCACCGGGAAGATTTACGTCCACGAATTCGGGCACCTGCTGCTGGGGCTGGGCGACGAGTATGTCGGCACGACCTCCTACGACGACATGTATGCCCGGGATGTCGAGCCGTGGGAGGCGAACCTGACGACGCTCGTCGGCTTCAAGGACAAGTTCTGGAAAGCGATGGTGCCGGCCGGGACGCCCGTTCCGACGCCCGACGCCCCCGAGTACGAGGGGGTCGTAGGGGTTTTCGAGGGCGGCGGCTATGCTGTGAAGGGGGTCTACCGCCCGTGGCGGAACTGCCTGATGAACAACCTGCACCGGACGGACGAATTTTGTCCCGTATGTACGAAAGCCATCTGCGATTACATCGAGTTTTTGTGTAGGTGAGCTTTGCAATATGTTGTAATACATGAGGGACGCATGTGCGCCCCTCTTTCCGTGTGCAGCAGGCCCGTTACCTCTGCCGGCACAGCCCTGCCGTCGTTGCGGTTGCGCGGTGCCGTGCCTGCCTGTCGCAGTGTGGTGCGGCGAACTGCTCAG